>OGCG01001074.1_pt1 | contig 14426 bp, 14 predicted proteins | sample 1570061 | NCBI WGS metagenome assembly OGCG01 (sample SAMN06268698, study PRJEB24515) | hot springs metagenome | isolation source: Joseph's Coat, Yellowstone National Park, Washington, USA | place: USA:Joseph's Coat, Yellowstone National Park, Washington, USA
GATTGTTAATAACCTTAATCATTTATGATAATCGAACCCGGGCCCGGGGGGATTCGAACCCCCGATCTTCGGGTTAAAAGCCCGACGCTTTACCAGCTAAGCTACGGGCCCAACAATATTTAATTTATATTTATGATTCCTATATAAATTTTTCATTAACCATATAATGATATATAGTTTATAGATCCATTGAAATATTGAAAATAATTTAAATATACTGTTGGATAAATGTTCATTAATATGTTTGGAAGACCAATAATATTATTTCCATTATAAAGATATAGCATAGTATTATAGTTATTTACAATTAAAAATTTTTCATTTGTATTTATATAAATACTAGAATTTCCAATTAAATTAAAATTACAATATAAGTAGGTTCTCGTATATACAGTAAAAAAAGACGAACTTAGATAAACATTACAATTATGAGATGCAGAATTACCTATTATACTAATATTCTGTGTAGATCCATATATATAAACTTGCAAAATAGATGATACATTTACATAAGAGTTCTGTATTATTTCTATATTGTTTGAACTCATATTATAAAAAAATTCTATACAATTATTGCAAATAAATGGATTTGTAGATAGAAAAATAACGTTTGGAGTATAATAATATGAAAAAGAAAAGTTTGTATAATTATATACTATTTGTGGATTATAAAATTGGGAAAAATAAAAAGAACTAGTATATAATTTCTGATATTCAGATATTTTATATAAACCAGAAGAATATTGAGATAACCCATTAACCATATCTTGATAAATATAAATTATAATGTATAAAAATACAGCAAGTGTAATTAATACTTCAATCCAACTTTGAGACCTCATATTGTTACGTTAATGCTTTGTTTTTGTATATATTTTTCCTTATTATAATTTAATATTGCTTCTATAATATATGTGCCAGTGCTATTTAATTCAATAGACTGAGAATAATATCCATTCTGTAATATTTGAAAATTCTGATAAACATAACTTCCAGATGAATTTATTACATATATTGCCAATGGGGCATTTGTTATCGGTTGTGCGTCAATATATCCATATACTTGTATATTTATTGGGGTGTATACATAAGCGGTTGTTGGAAAAACCTGTAAATTAAATGATACAAAAGAAGGTAAAACAAAAATTATTATAGATAACAATCCTATTAAATTATTTATTGCTAAATGCTTTACTGAAGACCTTATTTTTCCGCTTTCGGCAATACCCATTATAATTGATGATGAAATTCCTACCAAAATTATTGATAAGGCTGTAATAAATTTTAACCATGAATAATTTATTGAAGAAGAAAAGAAATTGAATGATGTATGAATAGAGGAAGCCGAAATCTCACTTGTTATCAATGGTTTAATTGTACTTAATATAGAAATTGATAATCCAACAAATATAACGAATATAGCGTATAAAACCAATATTTGTTGTGACACATATGCTTTCTTTAATCCATCTAGCTCCTTTACAGATTCTAGATCATTGTATAACCTTTTTAAAACCTTTGAAATATCACCTCCCCCCTTATATGTTTCTAATATTACATAATTAATCATTTTTATGTTAGAGAGTTCTTCAAAATACATATTAAATAATGTAAATGCTTTTTCAAATGGCATACCCCAGGCAATCCAATTATACAGTTTTTTAACTAAAATAGATAAATATCCTAAATCTACTGATGATAGATAAGATAAAGCATCTAACAAGGTCATTCCAGATGACAAACTTTCAGACAAATAAGATAAAAAATATGTATAATTATTAGATATATTTTCGTATATTTTACTTTCAATATACTTGTAAAATAGATATGGAACTCCTCCCACAAGATATATAACTATTATTAATATTGAAGATGTTACATAATTTTCATATAATTTAAATATTATTCCAAATATTCCAATAATCGATGCAAACAAGATAGATATATACAATATAAACCTATCTTCTTTAACATATGAACCGAAAATATTTATCTCTTTATAATGTAAGGGATCTTTTATATTGAAAATCTGATCTATAAGGTTTTCAATCAAGCCTTTTTGATTTACCCTTTTATTATATGTATTATCTATCATTATACTTTTAATTTTGGATGTCAATATTTAAATATATGGCAGGCATATTTGACCAATTTTTTAGTGGTATAGAAAAGGATCTATTAGTAATCAATTCTAAAGAAAACCCTTCTAGGTATATATATAAAGCTAAAATATATTCAATAGGAATATCTATATCTGTATCAATATTAACATTCTTTTCCTTTTTGATATATAATATAAAATTATATGGATCTCTTAATATAACTCTTCCATTAATATTAGGAATAGTTGTTGGTATCCTGGGGTTCTTTGGATCTATATTATTATTTAAGAAATATCCTTCAATGGAAAAACAGAATAGAGCTAGAAAAATAGATAATTCTCTATATTATGCAGTACTATATATGGCTTCTTTAGTTTCTTCTAGTGCAACCCCAAAAGCATTATTTGAATTATTATCAAAATATAGCGAATTTTCAGAAATAAAAAAAGAAGCATCTGAAATAATATACTTAATAGATACTGTAGGATTATCATTACCAGTAGCATTAGAAAGAAAGGCAGAATATTCTCCATCAAAGAAATGGGCTTCAATATTAAATGGAATGAAATCTATAATAGTTGAAGGTGGAAATCTTGAAGAATATTTATATAATGAAGCTGAAAAATTATTCGATGAATATAAAAGAAAAATAATAGAATATTCAAATAATATGCAAATATTCTTGGAAATATATATAACATTAATAATTGTTGGAGTTATATTTGTAATTATATTAACTACATTAATGGGATCTATTTCTGGAACAAACTTTCAATATATAGAATTTATACAACTAATGAGTATATTGATAATATTGCCAATGGGTACAGCTATGTTTATTATATTGCTAAAAGCAATTAGCCCATTTGAAACATAGTTTAATTTTATCCTGCACTAATATTAAGATTATATATTCAAAATATTTTGGATCAATTGATTATCATTTATTACTTTAATTTCTCCATTTTCTAATCCTTTTTTAATTATATCTACAAAATTTCCATTCTCATATTCCAAATAATTCAAAATTCTTTCCGATATTGGATATGAAAGGTAAATTATCAACGTATCATTTATATTATTTATATATGAAATTGGTATATTTGTAATTCCTTTACTAGTAAATACAAAGGCTCCGCAGGAGTCACCTATACATAGTATAAAAGAATATTGTGGATATACTATATTTAATTTTGTATAATATAATTCATAATTTTCCATATATAGAGAATTATTTAATAAAAAATTATCTACCTCGCTAACAAATTCTACAGAAGTGTTTGGATTACTAAAATTAAGATTTTTTTGATTAAATACACCATTTATTGACATCTTAATTATATCATAAGTTGTTAAATTTAATTCATAATATCCAATTTCAGTTTCATTATCTGAAACATTATAAATATATGGTAATTTAAGAGAATATATCGGATAAAACAAATATCTATATATTATTGATGCCAGAATCATAACAATCGAAAATACTATTAAAAAAATCAAAATTTTATCTCTAATAGATGACCTCCTCAATATTCCTCTCATAATTATAGATTTCTTCTGGCTTAAATATTACAGATATTTCTCTTTCTGCGTCTTTTTCTGTTTCTGATGCATGAACAACATTCCTTAAAACGATCTTATTCCAATTTGCATAAGCTATTGATACATGGGCATAATCTCCCCTAATAGTACCTGGTGGAGCTTTTAGAGGTTCTGTTGGTCCAACCAATTTTCTAACCTCTTCTATGCAATTAACACCTTCTAATACCATAGCAACTACTGGACTTGATGTTATAAAATCTATCAACCATCCTCTTATTATACCTCCAATTTTCTTTGGATCATCAGTTCCAAATTCTTTTACAGGATCCAACCCCATTTCCTTATATCTTGTTATTGTCTTATTTCCAACGCTTTCCAACCAGTTTTCATCTGCATAATAAAATTTTTCTGCTTCTTCTCTTGTTAACTTTATCATTTTTAATCCCATAATTTTTAAACCGGCTTTTTCAAATCTGGATATTATTTCTCCAACAATTCCCCTTTTAACACTGTCTGGTTTTAATACTACCAAAGTCTTTTGTATTAAATGTTTTCCGTTCATGCTTTATTATAAAAAGCTGTCCATTTTAGCTTTTTATTATCTCTCTTCATTTTCCAGTTTTTAATACACTTTCTTGAACAGAAATATAAAACAGTACCATTATTTAATGCATATATTATTCCAGTACCTGGTTCTATTTCACTTCCACAATATGAACACTTGTTTTTAACGACCATTTCTAATCTTTCTTTTCAATTGGCATGGCCGATATTTCTGTCTCCCTTAATAATATTATATCTCCCTTCCTAACAGGTCCTATTACATTTCTCCTAATTATTTTTCCAGAATCTGGACCATCAAGTATTCTTATTATAACATGTGTAGCTTCACCTCTCATACCCGTTCTTCCAACAGTATCTAATACTTCTGCTTTATATCCTTTAGTCCATGTTACAATATTTTCTTTTACAACATTTTCTTCAGCATTCCTTATACCTTCTTCACCTGTTTTTGATACAACTTTTCTAGGCATATTGTAAGTAGTTGCAAAATAATTTTTAAATCTTTTATTAAAATATGTAAAATGACATCTGGAGATTCTAATTTAAATAATAATAACCAAGAAATAAAAGTTAATAGATTAAGAAAGATATTGTCTTGGGGTATATTAACAGATATATTAATAATTATATTTATATTCTTATTTGCTTTAGGATCAAGAGGTTTATTAATTAGTTTCTTAGGAAACTATTCTTTAGTAGGGCCAGACGCATATTTAATGTTTAAATATTTTGAATCTTTAGTATTTAATCATACAGTAAATAGTTTTACCTATAATTTAAATTATCCGCTACCATTTTATTTGTATAATAAAGATCTGGTATCATATTTAGCATTTTTAGCTTATTTGATGTTTCAAAATTTTGGTAATCAAATTATTGCATTATTAAATATTTTGCAGATACATCCAGCGTCAAATATTATCTTATGGTTGGCAGCAGACTTTACCAATGCATATGTGCCTGCAATTGCTTCAGTTATATTTTATTTCTTAGCAAAGAATATATTAAAAGATAGGTATTTGGCACTTTTTTCTTCTATGATTTTTGCTATAAATCCTTTTTTGACAACAAGATTAATTTTATTTGATACTGAATTGGGAGCAATTATCTTCTTAGTGTTATCTCTTTACCTTATAATTAAATATTTTAATGGGAAACCCGAAAATAATAGATATAAAAAATTATTCCTAATTCTTTATTCTATTATTAGTTTAATAATATTTTATAAAACATCTTTATTATTAAATCCAGATCTATATTTAACAATTGAATTATTTATGTTTTTCTTTATCTTATTATTATTATATCCTATATTCAGAGGATCAAGAGCTTATTATTTAACATTATTAATATTTACTACTGCACTAACTAGAAAGGGATGGGGTGGATGGATAATAATACCAATTGTTTTTGGTTTAACATTATTAATTAGATACTTTTATGATAGAGATTATAAAGATGTATATTTCTACTTACCATATATTGGATTTACTGGAATATTGGATAACTTATTAACACCTGGATCTTTAGGAATTGGTTTATTTTTAAGTTATCACAATCTATTTTTAGAACTTTCAATGATCCTAATATTTTTGTATGAAATATTTAAAGATAATAAAATATTAGAAAGAATTACTGAAAATAGAATATTCATTATAAAAAGATATATTAAAGATGATAAATTACTAAAAAAAGCTACAATATTCCTATTAATCTTTATCATATCTCTGCCATTCTTAATCGATAAATTAATTACATCTTTCTTATATAATCCATTTACATATGGTAGAATGGGTTCTACAATTGCAGAATTTCAACCAACAACTGCAGGATATTATTTGGGTTTATTTGGACAAATAGGAGTAATATTAACTTATCTTGGTTTAGGATATTTAATATTTGATAGAAATAAATCCAAAAACCTTTTAATATCTCAATTTTTATTTATATTTATATTAACTATATCAGAATTACTTATTGGTCCATCTATATATATTTTAATATTCTATTTATTAATATATTCTATATTTATAATATCTTATAATAAGAAAAACAGCAAATATGATTTAATAAAGACAATATTCGAAACATTCACATTATCAATCGCCATTCAATTTGTAATATTTTCAGATTTAGTAATTAATGGTATATTTGTAAGTATATTTATATCTTGGATTACTTTTTTCATTTTAGCAGTCTATATTTCATTATTTAATAGAAATCTAAGTGATGGAGAAATTTTTACATTATCATTATCATTTATAGCACTTATTGTAGGAAAATATATATATGAATTGGTTTATTATAACGGTCTAGCTTTTCCATTATTATATATATTTGGCATAGAAATATTCAATTTATTTAGGGATGAATTTTCAAAACTAAAAAATATTATAAAAGAAAATCTAACATTAATATTACTACTAATTTCATCTATTTCTGGAATATCTCTATTTATATCAACAAATGTATTCTTATTCCTAATTCCACTTATATTTTTAGCAATATATATTCTATATGAATATATATTAGATAAATATTTAGATTTATTTAATTTATTTAAATATAGCTTAATTCTATTTACAATATTTGGTCCTTTATTTGCTATAAGCAATAAAATTTATGGATATCCTGGATATATAGCTAACTATTTTTCAAGTGCCGTTTCAGATGGAACTCCTAGTTATGAAATAAATACTTTCTTATGGATAAATCAAAATACCCCACAAAATTCTATTATAAATTCTTGGTGGGATTATGGATATTATATTTATGTATTAGGAAATAGAACTGCATGGATAAATGGTGCAAATGCATATCCATATTGGAATCATTTAATGGGTAGATATGGACTATCTTCAGACAATATAACACAAACATTACAATTGTTCTATGTACATGCAGATTATAATTATCAAACATTTAAAACATTAGAATTATTCAATGAAGATTCTATATTTTATAATTATCTATATAATTATTTAGGATTTAATGAAAGTGAGGTAAATGAAATTGAAAAATTAAAGGATTCTTTGGGATATAAAAATTGGATAAACCTATTATATCAGTTTAATGGATCTCCAGAATCAATTTCATCATATAATCTATCTCAACAAGATATAGAACTATTAGAAAAATTATATAATATGAATTATTTAAAACCAGCATACTTATATATAGATCCTACAGATATAGGAAAATCTTTTGCTTTCCAATTTTTAGGATCAAATGAAAGTTATGATAAAGAATCATGGATATCTCAATTTACATCTGGAATAACAACAAATCCAGGACCAACAATACCTTCAGTATATTATGATGGATATTATTTATTTGCAACAAATAATAGTTTATTCTATTTTGGTCAAGAACCACTAGATCAGGATTTGAATATTAATGGAACAATAATAAATAGATGTATATATGTACAGAACCAAGGTATAATTAACCAAAATAGTTGCGGAATAATAACTGGAGTTCAATTATTATTTAATCAATCTATAGTAGAAAGATCTGGAATATATCAATCATTAAATATAGACAACATTAATCCAGATAATTTAATGGGAGCATATGTATATATTTATTACCCATTAAATAATCAACAATATACACTCTCATTAAAATATGTATACATAGATGGACAATTAGTTACATTTAATAATTCTCAATATGGTGGATTATTATACGTATCTCCAGCCTATTCATTATTACAACAACAAAATCCTTTGGGATCATTCTTATATGCATATTTAATATCACAAAAAGCTACCCAATATGATTGGGTACAATTATACTTCTTAAACAATAATTATAATGGAACATTAAATCTTGTATTTTATTCAAATTTATTATATGGTCTTCCTTCAACAATATACTATGATATTCCTCCAGCAGAAGTATGGAAGATTAATTTCCCAGAGAACTTCACAGTTCCAGATTATTTATATTGTATCTATTTAGCAATAAATATTCAACAAATAAATGAGTGTGGAAAAATATATAAATTAGCCTATTATGAAAATATTAAAAATTATTATGATGTATAGCGAAATTTTAATTTCTATACTACCATTAATATTGTCTTTTTTTGTTTCGTATTATTTAATAAAAAAATGGATACCTATTGCCCATAGAGAAGGATATGTAGGAAAGGATATGAATAAGTATAATAAACCTGAAGTAGCAGAAATTGGTGGTTTATATGCAATAATTGGTTCAATATTTGGAATATTATTATATATCGGACTAAAAGTATATGTATTAGGAACTACACAAAATTTAGTGGAAGTATTTTCTATATTAACACTATTATCATTAACTACAATACTTGGGTTATTTGATGATATATTAGGATGGAAAAAGGGAATGAAACCTTTGCAAAAAGTAATTCTATCATTTATATTAGCACTACCATTAATGATAATATCTGCAGGTAACTCATATATTAACTTACCAATTATAGGAGAAGTAAATTTTGGGATATTATATCCACTATTAATAGTACCAATTATAATAATGGGTGCATCAAATGCATTTAACATGATTGCTGGATATAATGGTCTAGAAGGGTCTATGGGTATTTTATTAATCGGTGCGGTTGGATTATATTCATATTTAACTGGTAATTATTATTTAGCAGAGATATCATTAATAACAATATTTTCAATAATAGCTTTCCTAATATTTAATAGATATCCATCAAAAGTATTCCCTGGAAATGCATTTACATATGGTATTGGATCTCTATTCGGTGCAATAATAATATTAGGAAATCTTGAAAAATTTGGATTAATTTTATTTACATTATATTTCTTAGAATTAATATTATTCATAAGGGGCTTATTAAATCATGTATACAAAGAAAACTTTGGAATACCTGATGAAAATAATAATTTAAAGGAACCATATGACAAAATATATAGTATTACCCATCTTGCAATTAGAATAAATAGAAAGATATTTAAGAAAGCAACAGAGAAAATGGTGGTATATACAATAATTTTACTACAAATAATAATAACATTAATTGCTTTTTTATATGGATAATCTAATTTATATTTTTTTTAATAAAGATAAGAAAAAATTAGTTTATAATATTAAAATATTATATAATTTTTGCCAAAAAAATAATTTAAACCTAATTTGTATAACTTATAAAGATTATAAAGATATAGCACTAAAAATAAAGGAAAATTATAATTTAACATTTTATTTATTGGAGAATAAAAAAGAAATTAGAAAATTAAAAATTGAAGGAGATAATATAATAATATACAATAATATAGATAAAAATATATATGATATATATAGAAAAAGAAAATTTAAAGACAAGTTTGTTGGTTTAATAAGAGAGAATTCCATATTTTTCCATCTAATAAATCCATATATAATATTTGGAAAAAACATTAGAATATATGAAAATTTTTTATTAACATATTTAGGAAATAAAAAATTCTATATAGATCAAAAATATAAAACTAACAAATTCTTCTTAGAAGAATTGTTTATTAATTTGATAATATATTATGATAAAATAATTAAGACTTTTAATAAGATAATGAATTTAAAATATTTTGAAGATTATATACATGAAAAAATAGGATTAATAATATACAAAGTTATCACTTTTTTATTATTAGTAATTTTAGCTAGAATATTAACAGACACTTTTTATGGAGCATATGTATCAATATACAATTTCTTAGGATTGATTGCCGGAATAATAGGATCTTCAAATATAATATTAACAAAATATCTATCCGAATATAAAGATAATAAATATATTAAAATTGATATATATTTAAAAATTATTTTTTCAATACTTATTCTTTTAATTATTTTCCTATTTCCTAATTATTTCTTATCTACAACTTTCTATGGATATAATTTTTCAGATATATTGATTATATATATAACTGCAATATTATTATCTTTAATTGGGGTTTATTTTTCTATATTTTATTCACAATTAAATATAAAATCTGCTAAAAATCTATATATATTAGAGTCTTTACTTAAATTTATTTTCATAGTTTCTTTATCAATTATAATAAAAAATAGTGGTTTTATATTTGGTTTATTTTTAACTTATTTTGTTTTAAGTTTTGTTTATCTTTATAAATTAAAGAAAAATAAAATTAATTTTGTATCAATATTAAAAGAAAAAATTAATTTTAATGATTTTAAAAAATATTTAAAAACCACTATACTTATTAGTCTACCAGTAACTTTGTTGGGTTTATATTCTTCAATAGATATACAAATATTAAGGACATTTACGGGCTATAATACGGTTGGAAAATTTTATTCTGCATTGATAATTGTTTACACATTATCTGGAATATTTACTATAAATAATATAACATTACCAAGAATATTAAGATGGGAGAAAGAAAAAGTTATTAGAAACATAAATAGATTGCTATTAATACAATTTCTAATTAATATTATATTAACTGGATTGATTATATTGATTGGGCCTTATATAATACTATTTATATTTGGAAAAAATTATCAATTATCCGCAAATATAATAAAATACCTTTCTATTATCTTAATAATAAGTTCATTTAATATATATACCTTAATATTGTATAGAAAAGATATGGAAAAATATTATCCAATATATGCAATAACAACCGCCCTAATTTCAATAATTACAGATATTATATTAATATCAAACTTTAAACTATCTGGAGCAATTGCTTCAGCAATATTAGCAAATGTATATATTGGATTAATAAGTTATATTATATATGAAACAAAATTCAATAATATCCCTTCCAGATCTATTTTTAGATATAATTACAAAGAAAATAGATATAAATAAAAATACCGGAAATATAAATCAGGAAATCAGATTAAAAATCGGAGGAAATGCTGCAAATTTTTCAATTGCATTGGGTAAAATTGGGATCAAAAATAAATTAATAGCTGGATGTAATAAAATTTCAGAATTAATATTTAGACAATATATAAAAGATAAAAAATTAAAGATAAGATTTTTACCAATATATACAGATATTTCCATTACTATTGGTTTGGAAGATAATGATAGAATTATGATAACAGATCCAAAAGGTATTCAAATTGGAATTGATGAAATAAAAAAATATGAAAAAATATTAAAGAAAACAAAATATATATTCTTCGGAAATTGGAATAATAATAAAAAATCCAATGAATTATTAGAATATATAATTAATTTAAATAGAGATGCAAAAATATATTTGGATATAGGAGATCCTTCAATAAATATTGAAAATTTAAATGAATTAATTAAAATATTGAAAGAAAATAAAATTTGGGTTTTAAGTTTAAATGAATATGAATTAGAATATTTAGGAAATTTTCTTAAATTGGATTATGAGAATCTATTAGATTTAGCAAATAAATTATATAAAATATTAAATATAGAACATCTAGACATTCATTCTTCAGATTTTGTTTATTCTTTACCATCAGAGATATATATAAAAATTGAGAAAGTTAAACCAATGATATTAACAGGTGCAGGCGATACTTGGAATGCTGGAAATTTCTACGGATATCTAAAGAATTTAGATAATAAAGATAGATTGTTATTTGCAAATGAAATTGCTAAGAGATATATATTGAATGAATTTTAATCATTTTTATTAAAAAACGCCCCCGCCGGGATTTGAACCCGGGTCGCGGGATCGACAGTCCCGTATGCTGCCACTACACCACGGAGGCTTAATATCCTCTATTATTTAATATACTTTTAATTTTTTCTTTAATTTTATTAAATATTTCTTCAGAATAAAATTTTTTATATTCTCTTAATAAATTTATTAAATCCTGATTAATATTGATTATTTTATCACTTATTAAATATTGTATAAATTGTGTTAGATTTGAGGGATTATTTTTTAATCTTGCCCTTTCCCAATCTATTAAATAAATTTTATTATCTTTAATAATTATATGTTGATAAGGTCTTCCCATTTCTCCTTTTTCAATTTTTAATCTATCTAATAAAAATAAAATATCTAAAATACTATCTAAATATTTTTTCTTTTCTTCTAAATCTAAATCTTCAAATTTTTTCCCGTCAATATATTCCATTTCTATTTCCAAATTTTTATCATTATAAGAGATTATTTTTGGAACAAAACCATAATTACTTAAAAAATCTAAAAAATATTTTTCCTTTTCATAGTTTTTATATAATTTATCCCTAAATTTTTTTATTATTGTACCATTTTCTGTTAAAAAAATCTCAGAATGCCAACCTTCATCAATCTTTTTCATTCAAATATAAAGTTAAAATCTTCAAATATTCTATATTTCTTATTATTTAATTCTTCCAATGGCTTTTCAAATCCTTCAATTAAATTATATACTTCTTCTTCTTTTATTTTCTTTTCCTCAATATTTTTACTATTTATATTATAATATCTTATTGAATATATATTATCATTTACTTCTTTTTCTCCAATATATATTATAATATATGGTTTATATGTTGATTCTAGTATTCTTGTCATATTACTTAATTGTGTTTTTGTAGTTTCAATATTTACAACTCTAATCTCTTTATTTTTCAAATTATTATATATTTTCATTGCATATTCTTTTATTTTATTATCTTTTTCTTTATCTCCAGTAAATATATCTAATATTGCAACCTGAATTGGAGTTAATACAAATGGTAATCTTCCCTTAAATGATTCTAAATATGCACCAATAAATCTTTCCATAGATCCTAAATAAGCTCTATGAATTATATATAAATTCTCCATTCCGAAATAATCTTTTACTAATTCAATAAGTTTAAAGTTCCTTGGTAAATTAAAATCTAATTGTATAGTACCCAATTGCCATTCTTTTTCCCCAATTTTTAATGTAAAATCATATTTTGGACCATAAAATGCAGCTTCTCCTTTTCCCTCATAAGTAGAGAAATTATATTTATTTGATAATTTATTTATTACATTTCTCATTACATCTTCAACATATTCCCAATCTTCTTTAGAACCTGAATATTCATTCATTTTATTTGGATCATGTAAACTTAATCTTACCTTAAATTCTGATGCTTTTAAATTTATATTAAATACTTTCTCATATAATAAAATCATTTCATCCATTAATTTTTCAATTTCCTTTTCCAATAAATTTGGAGTAATAAATACATGAGAATCATCTTGTGTAAAAGATCTCACCCTTAATAATCCATAAACACTTCCTGAAGGTTCATATCTATGTACAGTACCTAGTTCAAATGTTCTAAAAGGTAATTTTATTTTTCTATATTTTTCTAATAAATTAGTGAAAATTAATATATGATGTGGACAATTCATTGGTTTAATTGCAAATTCTTCATCTTCTATATTAAATATGTACATATTTTGTTTATAATATGAAAGATGACCTGAAATTTGATATAATAATGTATTTGTAATAAAGGGAGTTCTTACCAAATAGTATCCTCTTTTAAGATGAAAATCTGTCAATATTTGAGATAATATATAATATGTTAATCCACCTCCTAAAGAAAATAATTGTAAACCTTTTCCCAAAAGATCACCAAAATTCCTATTTAACTTTTCTATCCTCCTGTCATGCTTTACCAATATATCCAAATCATCTCCAATATCTATATGGTCTCTTTCCATTAAGAAAAAATAGTTAAAAAGTTTTATAAAAACAATTCATTTATTTCATAATAAACTATATCATTTTCTATATCAATTATTGCCAATAAAATTTTATTTAGATTCTTTGAATTCATAAAATTTAAAATATCTTTAATATATAAGAATTCATTTTCATATATTGGATAAACATAATATAATATCTTTTCTTTTTTATAATCTGTATATAAAATAATTGAGTCATTTTCTATATCTAGATAATATCCCTTATTTCTTAAATCCTCAAATACATAAAATTTCTTCATATTTAATATATTTTTATATTTTTTAATAAAATCTAAAAAGTTATTTATTCCTTCTAATTTTATCCATCCTTTTTTTATACAATATAAAGCCTCTTCCGGTTCTAAAATAATATAATCTTTATCCATCTTCCCAATTCTTCCTATTTTATCATAAAATTCCTTATTTAAAATAAATTTATTATTAAATTCTCTAACTATAATTTTTTCCATCTTATTTCTAAAAACCTATAATTATTATTATCCTTTACACAATATAAAATTCTTTTTCTAGTACTATGTGCCACTCT
>OGCG01001076.1_pt1 | contig 14419 bp, 14 predicted proteins | sample 1570061 | NCBI WGS metagenome assembly OGCG01 (sample SAMN06268698, study PRJEB24515) | hot springs metagenome | isolation source: Joseph's Coat, Yellowstone National Park, Washington, USA | place: USA:Joseph's Coat, Yellowstone National Park, Washington, USA
AACTGCGAAGACCGCAGCACTGCTCCGAGGGCCAGCGGCATAGGACCGTCACCGCCGCCCGGCAACGGGTGGCTCCGGAGCCTGTTCTTCTGTGAAGTGACACTTACGCGCGCCTGGGACAGAATCATCCATTCCGGCCAACAGTTCGCAGCCCTATGCGTAGACCTCCCAAAGGCGGTAGGTTCCCTCGCAACGAGCAGGTAGCCGATAAGCGACCAAGGGCCTGCATGCTGGCGCCACTGGCATCGTCGAGCAAAGAGATCTGCGCCACCTCGACTACGTTTCTCCTGGGGCGCCGACCTGATGAGCACAATCGAGTAGCTTGCATGCTCATAGGTACGTCGCCTTCCCAGCCGAGCACAAATTCGTTTCCAGGAGCCCACCCCGGATACTAACGACGCCGAGCAACAGACTGCCCCGTTGGTGAGCGCACTCGCTTGCGGACGCCACGCAGCATCAAGATCACCTTCATAGCGGCCAAGCTTGGCCGAGCCTTCAGAGCTGTGTGGTCAGCTGCTCGGGAGTGGGCCCGGACGACGAATGCTTTCATGACCCATTTTCTGCGGCACCGCTAACAGAGGCTTTTGGGCCGAGACTCGAGGTCATATCAAAGGAGGTCTCAAGAGAAGAGACGAAGATCAGTGGTCGCACTCCAAGTCGCATCTCTGGCCCCAAGCAAAATTCGACATCTCGACCACAAAAGCGTCTATCGGCCTCTCAGGTATCAACTAGCCCTAACTAAATCGAGACCAGCATGCGCCAGAAGCGTCGGCTATTTCCAATGCCTCCGCCCCGCAACGGGTTCGTTGGCAACGCGGCCCTGGCCGTCTCGGATAGGGCCGCGGAGTGGCCTTGAACAGCCATGCGGGCAGGAGTGAGTTCGCGTAGGGCTCGGGGGCCTTCTGCTCGAAACGACAGCGCTCTCCCATGATTTAGGCGCGCTCCAAAACAATCGGCCGCTGTCGCCTGATTGCCTCCACGCCAGCCATAAAAACCGCGCGCCCCGAAAAGCACCGCCCGTCGCCAAACGCCTTGAGACTCCCTGCAATCAATAGGCTGTGCAATCTAGGTGCGACAGCCCTCGCTCTATAGGGCCATCACAGCGATACGCCAACTTGGCGTCCAACTGCTTCGCTTCCGCCGACGTGCCCCGTCAACTAGGCCGGCTCTGCTCTCCGGACACGACCAGGCGCCCGTTCTTCCATCGCTCTCGTGCACTGCGGAGCTGAGCGCGATAGATGCTTTCGTCAAAGTGGCTCACAACGAGCCACGAGATTCCAACGGCTACCATCGCCGGTCCCACTAGCGCGATGCTCCCAGTCATTTCGGCCACCATCACCATCACCGCTAACGGAGCTCTAGAGATGCCGCCGAAAACCGCCATCATGCCGACGATCACAAACGGAGCAGGGTCCCGGCCCACACCAGGCGCAATGGGCTCGAGCAGCCGCCAGATAGCCAGGCCCGTAAATGCCCCAATCACCATGCCTGGGCCGAACACCCCACCGGAACCACCCGTGCCAATCGAGAGGCTTGTCGCCACAATCCTCGCCAGGGGCAAAGCAATCATGACAGCCAAGGGGGCATGCAGGAGCTCGTTATCTAGCCCCTTCTGCACCCAGCCGTAACCGGTCCCCAGGACCTGTGGCAGCCCCAGTGCCAACAGACCGACGGCCAGACCACCCACGGCCGGCCGGAGCTTTTGGGGGATGGGCATGCGACGGGCAAGACTCGCCGTTCCGTAGAAGGAGCGAGCGTAGGCAAGGCCTATCCAGCCAGCACTAAAGCCGATGACTGCAAACCAAACCAGTTGGATTGGTTGGTGAAAGTGATAGCCAGAGGGAATGCCAAACAGAGGCTGGTAGCCAAAGACCGCCCCAAAAATCGCGTATGCCACCAAGCAAGCAAGCATCCCCGGCAGAAGTGCCGAGTAGTCAAAGTCCTCCCTGTAGGCAATGTCAGCAGCCAGCACTGCGCCCCCTAGAGGGGCGCCAAAGATTGCACCGATTCCGGAGCCAATGCCGACCAAAACGGCCAGCCGGGCGTCCTCATCCGCCAAGCTAAGAGCCCTAGCCAAAAGCGAACCGAAACCAGCGCTTATCTGAGCGGTCGGCCCCTCCCTACCCCCAGATCCACCCGAGCCGATGGTGAGGGCGGAGGCAACGATTTTTACCAGCACCGCCCTGACTCGGATCCCACGGGGATTGTTGTGGACGGCGTCGATGGCCGCGTCCGTGCCATGTCCTTCCGCCTCCGGTGCCCAGCTGAAGACAAGCAAGCCCGAAGCCAGGGCCCCAAGAACCACCGCTAGCGGGATCGCCCACGGCCTCCTGTATTGGGGCGAGCCTGCTCCACCACCCTCTCCTGCTGGCAGGGGAACTTGGTATCCGGCAAACACCCCGAGGAAGAGATGGGTCGCAAGAGACAGCGCCTCGTAGAATACGACCGCCCCTACGCCCGCAACGGCCCCGATCAAGACGGATAGGACCAACCACTTAGACAAATACGGAAGAGACCTGACCCAGGCTCCAAAGGAGTCGACTGCGCGCCCCCAGCTTCCTTTGGCAAGGAATGAGGCGGGCACCTTTAGCTGATCCTCAAGCAGGCCGTCATTTGATTTTCCTCGTCGGTCGCAGAGGCTGATGCGAAGCCTGCCCTGCGGCCTGTCCAATTCAGCGCTCCCCACCTTGAGCTCCGGCCGCTGCAGCTGGGCGCTCTGGGCCGGTGGTCAAGCGGGCGATCCCCTCGAGGAGATAGGAAAGGCCCATAGCAAACTGCCGAGGGGTGGTATAGCGAGCCAACTGGCGAGCAACGCCTCGGAGTCTCTCGTCATCCGTCCCCCGCTTGCGGGACGCCTCCAGCGCCGCGAAGCCGATGGTATAGGTGTGTATAGCCCCATAGGCTTGCCACGCCGACCGAGCGCTCAACCCCGCTCTCCGGAGCACCCCAAGCATCGCCTGCATGCGCTCCATCGCAGTAGGTGAGCTAACCGGGTGCGCCAGATAGACGTGCAAGGCGGCGGGCTGGCTCACTAGAAAGGCCCTCATCCGCTCCGCCGCCTCGAGGATCCATTCCCTCCAGTCATCCTCGACCACCCGCGGGCGCCAGAGCTCCGCTAGGAGGCGGTCAACCACCTCCTCCAGCAAATCGTCCTTGTCCTCCACGTGACGGTAGAGCGCCATTGCCGAAACTCCAAGCCGCCGGGCGAGGCTGCGCACGGTCAGCTGCTCATACTCGCCAGCTCTGACCATTGCCAATGCGGCCTCCACCACTTGGCTACGACTGATGGTCCCCCACCGCACCCGGCGCCTATCGGCTGGCCTGGGCCGACCTGAGCCCGCCTCCCCTAGGGTTTCCGAACTGCTCACACAAGAAGTGTACTAGTACGCATACATGTACACAAGTCTCCCCGGACAGAGGCCCTGAGATATCCGGCTCTACGCGATGAGGCGTGGGGAACGTCCTCGGATTCGAGAAGTTGGATGAGTGTCCCATTGGACGCCCGATTTGAGCAACAGCCGGAGCCTTTAGTTTTCGAAATTCCACATCTTGTGGGCGATGCGCCGGATCTTTTCCGTGACGAGGTTGTTGGCCTCGACGGGACCCCTCGAGATGCGGGTCACATGGAAGTCGAAGATCTCTCGCTTCCAGCCTGAGACGGTCGTCGCGAGGCGGGTGAGCTCGGCAACCTCGGCCTCGGCCACGTACTCGCAGAAGTGCACGAGTCGCCAGCGGGCTTGCTCGAGGTTCGGCGCCTCATACACCTCGCAAAGCAGCTCCTTGCCCAAGATGGTTGCCCCACCTCCCCGTCGGGACCTCCTTCTGAGAGTGCTCCAAAGAGCTTCTCTCGTTGGCGCGCCGAGAGGTGTTCCCACCCTCGGGTCATGAGGCGCCGGGTACGATAAGCGGGTCGTCTAGCTGTCTGTGCTGGCCGAGCGTGGAGCGCTGCGTTCGTCTACAGACGTCGTCGACCGCCCAGTTGGCGAGGCGTATCGCCTGGAAGTGGCCCACGGTCACGGTGACGCCGGGGACGACGGCCGAGATGGCTCCAAGTAGCCGGCGTGGGGGTCGATGGCGACCGCCTCGATCCGCTGGCGCCAGAAAGGCGAGCGCTGGGTGAGCCAGTTAGGCCACGTCGTCTGCGCTCCTGCCCCGCACCAAGTCGACGAAGCTCGTGGCGTAGAAGACATCGTGGTCCTTGGTCGCCCCCAGCACCTTGTGCTCGTCGATCCCGGCCGCCTAGGTCACCCCGATGCGGCCGGGGTCTTAGAAGAGGGGCTCCCCGCGGCGCCGGATGCAGTCCATGGCACAAGCCCACCCCGAAGTCCCTTGCCACCTGGGCGACCGCCGAGCCGTCTTCGCCGACTCGCCGACAGATCTCCTTGGCTGCCCGGCGCATGAGGGACCCTTCGATTGCCGGCGTCTCTCGGTGAAGCTCTTCGCGTCGCAGTAGGGGTCGGTCCAGATCCACCTCCGCTTTTGCCACACCAGACGCAGCGGCCACCCGCCGGCAGGTCACGAACCTGGACCACGCTCCGCCCGTGCCCGGTTGCCTTGGCGCCGCAGCTCAAACAGCCGGCCACAGTGGCCGTCGTCTCCCCGAGCACGTAGGCCTCGCCGTCCTCTTAGACCTGGGACAAGACGACGAAGCCGTCCATCCCGAGAGTGCGTTCGCGTCACCACTACGGTCGCCCATGCCCTGTGTCCTCCGTTCTCGCTGGTCTGCCAACCGCAAGAATCGGGGGGCAGGGGGCCCTGGTGGTGGATACCTATGTCGGGCTCACCGGTCTGGCACCGCCCCACGCCTCAACGCGAAGAGCCCTAGTACTCCCCAAGCCCCTGCATAGCTTTCATGCTCAGCCCAGGGTATGGCTCGCAAGATCTCATCCGAGGGGTCTGGTTCACTACGCCAGCCCAATATGAGACGGCCTTGTTCCTGAGCGGCGTGGTAAGCATTACTCGTTCCGCCGCCTCTGTCATATCAGCCGATGGACTTGCCTACTTGTGCAACCCCGTCCCAGCAGTTGAGCGTTCGTGCTTCGCCGGTGGGTTGGGCTCAGGGGCAACCGCCACTAGCTGACTTCGGCCAGCTGGGTGGTCCTTACGTCGAATACGAAGGCCCGGAGCCGGTCTTTGTGGATCAGGAATGGGTTTGTCCTTAGCCTTCGTAATCCCTGGAGGGCCTCCGCCGCGGGATCTATGAAGCCCTCTGGGGCCCAGCTGGGACGCAGCCCCGTCTCTGACTCCAGGCTCGTCAGGAGCTGAGTGGCGTCAACCCGGGTCATCCCGCAATCGGTGTGGGTGATCACCATCACCTCTTGAGTGCCCAAGAGGCGCTGCGATATGACCACGGACCTGATGGCGTCCTCTGTCACAACCCCACCCGCATTGCGAATCACATGCACTTCGCCGGGGCGTAAGCCGAATATCCTGGCGGGGTCGATCCTGGAGTCCATGCAGGTGATGATCGCCGTCCGAAGTGCTGGCGCTGCAGGGATCTCTGGCGCGCCCGTGGGGCTTACCTCATGGACAGCCCTGGCGAGAAGCTGGTCGGAGTAGGACATGCCGACCTCGTTGCGTGGTCCATTTCCCATGGCTTGAGCATGCTAACAGCTGGCGAGAACCGGAGTATCTCTTGAGGCCCGAGAACAGGTAAGCATAGGTGGCCAGAGGCGGCGGAACCGGGGGGTCGCAGGCCGCGGCGCCCTGGAGCCAGGTCTTCGGGGGACTTGCGGCATTCGTTGTGCTGGGCCTGCCTGATGGAATGCTTGGGACGGCGTGGCTCTATGCCCGCCACAGCTTCCACGCGCCTCTCGATGGCCTGGGTGCTCTCTTGGCTGCAGCGACACTCGGGGCGGTGTTGAGCTCGTCGGTTACCGGACGGCTGTTGAAGCGGCTCCCATTGAGCAGAGTCATGGCATTAGCAACCTCGGTGGGTACAGCTGGCGCGCTAATAGCCTTTATTTCTCCCGGCTTTTTGAGCTTTGCTGGCGCGATTGGCCTTTTGGGGGTGGCCGCCGGCGCAATAGATGGTGGCGTAAACACCTGGCTGGCGCAAAGACACAAGGCAAGGTTGCTCAACCTGGTACACGGCTTCTACGGCCTTGGGACCACGACTGGCCCCTTGGTGCTCACGGCCTCAGAGCTTCTCGGCTCCTGGCGGTTCGCCTATCTTGTGCTTTTAGCTGCTGAGTTGGCGGTCATGACGATCTGGCTCACTTTGGGCAACTCGTCTCGGCTCGAGGCGGAGGTCGTTGTTGCGAGCACCTCTGGAGCCGCCGCCCCGCGTGGACGCTCATCGCTTGCGATCTTCGCAGGCCTGTTGGTCTTTGGCACCTACACCGGCCTCGAGGTCGCCGGTGGTCAGTGGGGCCCTAGCTTTTCTATGGGTGCACTCGGACTTTCAGCTGCTGCAGCTGGTCTGGTTGGATTTGGCTACTGGGGATTGCTCAGCCTGGTGAGGGTGGGACTGGCCCTCTTCACAAGGCCTGGCCGTCCAGAGCTCGTGGCGAGGGGTGGCATGATTATAGGGCTTGTCGCTTCATTGTTGATCTGGCCGATAGCCCTAAGACCTGTGGCTCTGTCAGGATTGCTTGGATTGTCGGGAGCGCTTGCAGGCGTCTTCCCCGCTCTCATTGTCCTCACGCCCCGGAGGCTCGGCGCTTCGGTGACGCATTACGCCGTAGGTTGGCAGGTTGCTGCGGCCAACATCGGGGGAGCAACGTTATCGGGTGTTGTTGGGGTAATTCTTGAGCAGTTGGGCTGGCACGCCTTCGGACCGGCTCTATCGGCGATAGCTCTCTGCCTAGTTGCGCTCAATTTAGTGTTCGAGCGGCTAGCGGGCCGATCTGGACACGCGGCCCTGTCATGAAATTGCGATAAGGCCACTTCTTGACCCCTTGGCCGCGATGCCAGCCGGATAGGCGACTGCTCGGGATATGGTGCAAGCCAGCCTAGAGTTGATTCGGCTCTTCCACCCAACGATCAAGCGGTTAATAGCGGCCAACTTGCTTGTATCTCCTCGGGATCCGGGCGTGCGCCTTGGACTTGGACCCAAGAGTGGCTTTTGGCCTAGCGCTTCTACGATGCTGCCTTGCGAGCCAGCCCGGTCGGCATGGAATTCTCGGATGAGTGAGAGGCTTTAGTAACAGTCGAGCCGGCTTTACGTCTCGGAGCGGGATCCTGCGCCATGCTCCAGCCGTTGCGGTAGGCGAAGGTGACGACCTCTACCTGGGAGCGAACGCCGAGCTTCATCAGGATCGAACGAATGTGGCTGCGGACCGTGGCTAGTGCCATTCCAGCGACGCTGCCAATCTCGCCTGCACTGGGCCAATCTCGCCTGCACTGGCTCCATTCATCATTGCCCAGAGGATTTGGCGCTCCCTAGTGGTTAGCTCTTCGAAGCCTTGATGTGCCATTGCTCTCCTCCAATTCAACTGCCGGGTTGTAACCCTGCGGAGACCACTAGTTGTCTAGCGAAGTCCAAAATCAAAGTTGGCGATGGCTCACGCAGCTTGACGTGGCGGTCCTTGAGTCGAAAATCCAAATGTGGTTGCGCCTAAGGGGCGCTTTCGCAGATACGTCCATCTGAACTGGCCACGCCACAGCCTCAAGAAATCGATCGAAAAGGTACCACGATCACGTTTTCTTAAAGCCATCGAAGTTCAATGTAAACTCATCGAACTCCGTTTAGATGGTAGTTCGACGAGTGTAGAAGATTCAACACCTCATGCCAAATGCTGCTTGATATGACGCGAGTTGAGCTACCCGAAGGCTGGCTCAATTGATGAATAGAGGTTGGGCTGTTCTGTGAGGATGAATTATGAAAATTATGAATTATTCTTTCACTTGTCCTGAACTACGGCTCCTCCTAAGCACCCGTCGCAAGCTGGACAAGTGACCTTGTCGAAACATTTGAACATAAGTTGATAGACGTTGTCTAGTTGTTGATGCTGGGGAAACGCCAATCTGCTGCAAATATCAAATAGCTGATTTTGAGCCAGACCAGGAGAGAAATGAGCCGATCGAATCATTGACGAAGTATTATACGCAAGTAAGCCATGCGCGCTATCACGGGACGTTCTGATTGATTTGAATGAGAGGTAACTGGTCCAGATACAACCTGGCGCACCAAAGTGCCAGGGTTGTATCTGGGGTGTCTCATTGGGGATTCCTAACCGCTTGCAGTGTCGCCTGCGGCCTCCAGCGCTTCGTCGATCGCTCCACGGAGAGCCTTCGCTGCCGCTAAGGGGTCATCGGCCTCGCAGAGCCATCTCACAACCACGAATCTCCTCGCTCCCCAGCGAGCGAGGAGTTCCACTCGCTCTGGTCTAACCCCCCCGGTCACGAACCAGGGACGTCGAGAGTGCACAGCTGCGTAGTGGAGGTACTCGGTGCCCGTTCCCGGCCGACCAGGCTTGGTAGGGGTTGGCTCGACTGGTCCGACTGACACGTAGTCCACGGGCTCGTCCCCCGAGGCATCGAGTTCGCTAGGGGCGTGTGTGGAGAGGCCCACAATAGCGTCGGGGCCGAGAAGGCGGCGGGCCAGATGGGCGGGCGCATCGTCCTGGCCAACATGAACTCCATCCGCGCCGACTTCAAGTGCCAGGTCCGGGCGGTCGTTCAGAATGAATGGGCAGCCGTAGTCTCGACACACTTCAAGGGCCACCTTTGCCCGTCGCAGGATGTCTCTTGCTTCGAGGCGCTTGTCTCGGAGCTGGACTACGTCTACTCCTCCCTTGATGCATGCTTCCAGGAAGCTTGCCAGGTCCGGTCGGTCTGGGGTGCAGAGGTATAGACGGCGCCCTGCTAGGTCAGCTGCCATGGCCCTTTGCCGCCCGCTTGGCTTCGGCCTTGTGAGCTCTCACGGCCGCCAGCGTTTCAGGATCCCGGATGTCGGCTACAGATAGGGTGCTGTTTGGCTCTCCGTAGGGAAAGGCTGCCTCGCGCCAGCCTGGAGGGCGGATTCCGAGCTGCTTTCCCAGCAGGGCTAGGAATATCTGGGCCTTTTGTATGCCGAAGCCGGGCAGCTCGGCGAGGCGCGCAAGCAGAACATCTCCGCTCGGGGCATCCTCCCAAATTGCTTCGGGTCTGGACCCGTAGCAATCGACGACGATTTGGCAGAGTTGCCAGAATCGGTCTGCCATCGCCCTGGGGAAGCGATGAAGGGCAGGAGGGCTCACAAATGCTGCTTCTATGGCCTCGGGCCCCATCGCAGCGATCTCCGCCGCGTCGAGGCTGCCCAACCTGCGCTTTAGTTCGAGCGGTGCCCGAAAGGCTCGCTCCATCGGGATCTGCTGGTCGAGCAGCATGCCCAAAAGAAGCGCTAAGGGATTGGAAGATAGAAGCTGATCTGCGGCGGGCTCGCCAGCCAGCCAAAGTTGGCTAGGCGATCCTTGGGTCTGGGGCATCCGGATCGATTCCGTAACGAGCGATGGCCTCCGCCACCTCCTCGGGCTTTGCGTCGCCCCGCTCAGCCAAAGCGGCTAGTGTCGCCACGACAATGTGAGCTGCGTCTACCTCGAAGTGACGACGCAGTGCGGGCCTCGTGTCCGAGCGCCCGAAGCCGTCAGTGCCCAAGACTACAAACTGGCCGGGCACCCATCTCGCTACCTGGTCAGGAACTGCCTTCATGTAGTCGGTGACGGCTACGAACGGGCCGTCGGACTCGGAGAGCACTCGAGTCACCAAGGGAACCTTGGCAGGCTCGCCGGGATGGAGTCGATTCCACCGCTCTGCGCTGAGCGCTTCTTCCCGGAGAGCTTTGTATGAAGTGACCGACCACGCCTCGGCAGCAACATTCCATTCAGAAGCGAGTATCTCCCGGGCTTGCATGGCGGCTTGCCAAGCCGTTCCAGAAAAGAGGATGCTCGCCTTCCTGCTGGGTCCCGGCTGGTTGGCTCGGCGCGCACGACCACGAGCCTGGCTAGCCTTTGGGGCCCCGTCGGGGGAAGCTATCTCTGGGTAGGGGGCGAAACGGTATATGCCTTCTATGACGCCTTGCTCTATGCGCTTGGCATCTTCGCCCTCGGGCATGGGGGGCTGGATGTAGTTCTCGTTGTAAAGAGTGATGTAGTAGTAGCAGTTCTCAGGCTCGGGACCGTACATGCGCCGGATCCCGTCCTCCAAGATGATGGCGACTTCATAGGCAAAAGCCGGGTCATAGACATGCGCCGAGGGCACGACGGAATAGAGGAGGAGCGAGTGTCCGTCGTCGTGCTGGAGTCCCTCCCCGGTGAGGGTGGTTCGCCCAGCCGTGCAGCCAAGGAGGAAGCCAGATGCTCCCGCGTCAGCTGCTGCCCAGTTAAGGTCGCCAGTCCGCTGGAAGCCGAACATGGAATAGAACATGTAGATGGGCACCATGTGGTAGCCAACCGTGTACTTTGCCGTGCCCGCAGCCGTGAAGCTGGCCATGCAGCCCGCCTCTGTGATGCCCTCTTCGAGTACCCGACCGTCAGAAGCCTCGGTGTAGGAGAGCAGCAGGTTGGCGTCGACAGGCGTATACAGCTGCCCGAAGGGGGCATAGATCTTGAGTTCCCTGAACAACGAGTCGAGCCCGAAAGTGCGCGCCTCGTCGGGAACTATGGGCACGATCCTTTGGCCGACGTTTTTGTCTCTAGCCAAGTTGCGCAGCATTCGGGCAAAAGCCATGGTCGTGGAGACCGCCTGGTTCCCCGAGCCCTTGCGAAACTCAGCGAGGGTGGCTGGTTCAGGTGGGTCGAGTGGCTTAGCGCGCATGACTCGCTTGGGGAGCGGGCCACCTAGGGCCCGTCTCCTCTCCATCAGGTACTCATAGACCTCGGATCCCTTGGGCGGGCGGTAATAAGGCGGCTCTTCGTCCTGGAGAGCCTCGTCAGGTATCTCCTCGAAGAGCTGGAGACGGTCCCGAAGTGCGGTCAGCTGGTTGGGAGCCATCTTCTTTACCTGGTGGGCGGCGTTGCGGGCCTCGATTTCCGGGCCGAGCTTCCAGCCCTTTACGGTCTTGGCCAAAATGACAGTGGGAGAGCCCTTGTGCTGGGTCGCGTAGTAATAAGCGGCGTAGACCTTGTGGATATCGTGGCCACCACGGGGAAGCCGCGCTAGCTCGTCGTCAGAGAGGTGGGCTACCAGCGCTTTTAGTCTCGGATCTGGACCAAAGAAGTGCTCTCGAATGTAAGAGCCGGACTCAGTTGTAAACCGCTGGAAGTCTCCATCGACGGTCTGGTTCATCTTCTCGAGGAGCAAGCCGTCTACGTCCCGGGCCAAAAGGTCGTCCCAGGCAGATCCCCAGATCACCTTGATGACATTCCACCCGGCTCCTCGGAAGAGTGCCTCCAGCTCCTGTATTACCTTGCCGTTGCCACGGACGGGACCGTCTAGGCGCTGGAGGTTGCAGTTGACGACGAAGGTCAAGTTGTCAAGACGCTCTCTTGCCGCGAGGCACAAGGCAGCCTGTGCTTCGGGCTCGTCCAGCTCCCCGTCACCCAGAAAGCACCAGACTCTCATGTCGGAAGTGTCGACCAGGCCTCGGTTGGCCAAATAGCGGTTCAGCCGAGCCTGATATATGGCGTTGATTGGGCCGATCCCCATTGATACCGTGGGGAACTCCCAGAAGTCGGGCATCAAGCGGGGGTGCGGGTAAGACGAGAGGCCCCTGCCACCGACTTCCTGGCGGAAGTTGTCGAGCTGTTCGTCACTTAGGCGTCCCTCCAGGTAGGCCCGGGCGTAGACTCCCGGCGCTGCGTGCCCCTGGAAGTAAACAAGGTCTCCTAGGCCAGCTCCGTCCTTTCCTCTGAAGAAGTGATTGAAGCCCACCTCGTACAAGGTGGCCGTGCTAGCGAAGGTGGCTAGATGACCCCCGATGCCATCGGCTTTGTGGTTGGCCCGAACCACCATTGCCGCAGCGTTCCACCGTACGTAACGCCTGATCAGGCGCTCAAGGTGCTCATCTCCTGGATAAGGAGGTTCCGCCTCAGGCGGGATGGTATTTACGTAAGGAGTGTTGAGGGACCTGGGGAAACCGATGGTCTCGGTGGCGTGGTTCACCACTCGGTTGAGGACGAACCTGGCCCGGTGGGAGCCCCTCCGCTCAACGACCGCATCCAAAGAGTCCAGCCACTCTTCGGTTTCTTGGGGGTCGGTATCGGGGATGGGGCCATATCCGTCGAAGCTCACATACCTAAATGCTATTGTGACCCTGCTGGTCAGGCTGCGCGGGGCGGAGACTGCTCCATAGGCTTAGACCGTGGCCGTAGAAGGGCTCCAGCCGTGAATTCTCTTCCGCTGACACCGCAGGCCAGATCGCAGCTAGTCGACGGGGAGCCCGGGCTTTCGGTGTGGACCGATGGGGCCTGCTTGGGTAATCCTGGTCCTGGGGGTTGGGCGTGGGTCACCTTGGATGGGCGCCACGACGCGGGAGCGGAACCGCTTACCACGAATCAGAGGATGGAGCTGCGGGCCGCGCTAGAGGCCCTCTCGTCTCTCCCCGAGGCCGATACGGTGGTTTCCGACTCTGCCTATGTGGTCAACTGCTTCCTCCAAGGCTGGTGGGAGTCCTGGAAGGCAAGGCAATGGAAGAACTCCTCCGGGAAGCCGGTTGCCAATCGGGATCTCTGGGAGCCCTTGATAGAGCTTGCTGTGGCACGAGGCGTGAAGTGGCGCTGGATCAAGGGTCATGAGAGCGACGACATGAATCTGTTGGCGGACCGCATGGCTAGGGATGCCGCTCGGCGAATAGCAAGGCGAGTGTCCCATTGAGCCAGCAGAGACCTCTTTGCGGCCCACGCCGATCTAGTCTCGGCTCTGTTGGTCACTGGCAGACGATGCTCGTGGGTGTTGCAGGGGAGAGCGATGTCCTCGGAACCCTGGCTGTGGCCTGGAGCGTGAAGTGGAGGGGGTAGCGATAGCCGGCTCGTACGATCTGGCGATCATCGGTGGCGGACCAGGGGGCTATGCAGCAGCTTTGTACGCTGCCGCCGCTGGTCTGTCCGTCGCGGTCGTAGAGGAGGACAAGGTCGGTGGCACCTGTTTACATCGGGGGTGCGTACCGGCAAAGGAATTACTCGAGACCGCTGCCGTATATAGAACCGTGGCCTCGGCAGCAGATTTTGGCATCTTGGCTGCCGTCGAGAAGCTGGACTTCTCTCAGAGCCAGAGGCGTAAGCAAGCAGTCGTGGATCAGCTCCACCGGGGACTCACTGGGCTCATGCGCAAGAGGGGCATCGAGATCATCTCTTCTCACGGGCGCCTCGATGCCAAGCGTCGGGTGGTGTTGTCTGATGGCTCCGTGTTGGACGCCAGCAACGTGATCTTGGCGGCAGGATCTGTTCCAAGGAGCATTCCAGGCTTCGAGATCGACGGAGAGGTGGTCCTCACCTCCGATGAAGTGTTGTCTTTGGGCGAGATTCCGCAGTCGGTGGCGGTCATAGGCGGTGGCGCGATCGGCTGTGAGTTTGCGTCGATGTTCGCCGACCTCGGTTCTAAGGTCACCTTGGTCGAGGTGATGCCGCGGCTGCTTCCCGGCTGCGACGGGGAGGTCTCCGATGTATTGGCCCGTTCCTTCCGCCGCCGCGGGATGGAGGTAGTCCTGGGCACAGGCGTGGAGGGCCACACTCCATCAGGCTCTGGTACTACCATCCGGTTGACCAGCGGGCGTGAGGTGGAAGTCGAGAAGGTCGTGATCTCGGTCGGGAGGCGTCCGAGGAGCGAAGGACTGGTGGATCCCGCTAGCGGCGTCCGAGTGGATTCCAAGGGCTTCGTCGAAGTCGACGCCTACATGAGGACCGGAGTTCCTGGGGTCTGGGCAATCGGCGACTTGGTCGGTACCCCTGCACTTGCCCATGTGGGTTTCGCCGAAGCCATAGTGGCGGTTCGTGACATGCTCAAAGAGCCCGTGGTGCCGGTCGATTATGGCAAGGTTCCCTGGTGCATCTATTGTCGACCCGAAGTGGCGTTCAGTGGAATGACCGAGGACCAGGCCAGAGAGGCGGGCTTTGAGGTTGTGGTAGCCAAGGACGGTCTTGGGGGCAACTCCAGAGCTCGCATTCTTGGGGAGACTGAGGGGATGCTGAAGCTAATAGCCGAGAAGCCTGGTCCGGGACGCTCGGGGCGCGTGCTCGGGGTGCATCTGGTGGGACCCTGGGCGACGGAGCTATTGGGTCAGGGGTACCTGGCGGTCAACTGGGAGGCCACCCCGGCGGAGATTGCCCAGTTCATCCAGCCGCACCCCACGCTCTCTGAGACGTTTGGAGAAGTCGCACTCGCATTGTCCGGGAGGGGACTGCACATTGGTTGATATCACCATGCCCCAGCTCGGGGAGACCGTGACGGAGGGTACGGTCACCCGATGGTTGAAGAAGGTCGGGGACCCGGTAGTCCAAGACGAGGCGTTGTTCGAGGTGTCAACCGACAAGGTAGACACCGAGGGGCCCTCGCCTGCCTC
>OGCG01001080.1_pt1 | contig 14380 bp, 11 predicted proteins | sample 1570061 | NCBI WGS metagenome assembly OGCG01 (sample SAMN06268698, study PRJEB24515) | hot springs metagenome | isolation source: Joseph's Coat, Yellowstone National Park, Washington, USA | place: USA:Joseph's Coat, Yellowstone National Park, Washington, USA
CCCTTCATGCACAGGAACATGGACGCTGACGAGCTGATAATATGCGTGAGCGGCTGGGCCAAGTGGGAGACGGAGACAGGCAACTTCGAGGTCAGGGCGGGGGACGCCATACTCATACCCAGGGGAATAGCCCACAGGCCAGCTGAGGTAAGCGACGACTACCTTGCGGTCGAGCTGAAGGTCTCTAGCACTAAACTCATGCCAAGAACCTCCTGAGCCCGGCCGCACGCCTGGGCTTATCCTTTGGGGACGGCCAACAAATGGGAGGGCTAGCTCAGCTTTGGACTAGGGGACCTTTTAGCCTCTGCTGCCCTGCCGTACAATGACCTGTCTCCTCGTCTTTGTTTTAAACGAAACGTTATAGTTCAAGAAGGCGGAAAGCGGCGCCTTTTAGGGTAAGGGATGGACCGTATATGAAATGGTTCAGGTCCCTCTCCCCTCTCTAAATAATTCTCAGTGTAATAGCGGCACGCCAGATCAACAGAAGGCTTAATAGGACTGCGGGCCCAGTAACCCTATGGGCCGGGCTCAGCAAACTCTGGGCTCATCAGATTTCAGCTGCCACGCCGTACATCACAGCCCGGCCCTCCTATCTTTTACCTCAAGCTCTTTTAGGATTGAGGTAGTTGTGTCAAGTAGCATACACAAGGTCAAGGGCCCAGCTAGGTAGCGTTCAGGGGGCGCAGGCGGCTATAGAGGACAGGGAGTATGAAGTGCTATGGTAGTCGCTAGGGTCCTGTGGGCGATGTGAGATCCTACTCTTGACTATTGGTAAAGGTAAAAATGGTTGAAGTGAGTGTTAGAGATGCATGGCTTAGCTAGGTGAGAGAGCAAGGTGAAGAGCCCTGAGGTCAAGGCAGATCGCACGATAATGATGCCCAGAGGGATAGCATATAGGCCAGCCAGAACGAGCGACTGCTACCTTGTAGCCGAGATAAAGTCCTCCGGCGCAAGGCTGATGCCGAGGGCCTAGCGCTTGCTCTGGCTGGTCTTCACGACCGGCGCCTGCAACCTCAGGTGCGACTACTGCGGGGGCTCCTTCCCTGACAGCCTGGTCCCCCACAGGGTTAGGTACGACCCGGCTAGGCTCAAGGCGCTGGTGGAGTCTGACCCTGAGGCCACAGTGATATTCTACGGAGGGGAGCCCCTCCTCAACCCCAGGTTCATAGAGTGGGTGATGGACAACGTCAGGGCGAGGAGGTTCGGAGTCCAGACCAACGGGACCCTCTACAGGCTCCTGCCCGACAGCTACTGGAGGAGGATGAACGTAGCCCTCCTCTCGATTGACGGGAGGGAGGAGGTGACCGATAAGCACAGGGGGAGGGGCGTCTACAGGAAGGTGATAGAGGCTGCCAGGCACCTGAAGTCCCTGGGAGTTGAGACCATCGCCAGGATGGCCGTCACGGCAGACACTGACATATATGAGGACGTCACGCACCTCCTCTCCCTCGGCCTCTTCGACAAGGTCCACTGGCAGCTTGACGTGGTCTGGTCGCCTAGGTGGGACTTCGAGGGATGGGCAGAGAAGAGCTACCTGCCAGGCATAAGGAGGCTTGTGGACCTCTTCCTCAGGGAGCTCGAGAGGGGGAGGGTTCTTAAGATAATCCCAATAGTTGGGGTGCTGAGCGCCCACTTCTTCGACGGCTACCCGGGCTCCCCGTGCGGGGCCGGCTACAGGAGCGTCGCGGTGAGCACTGACGGCAGGGTACTCTCGTGCCCCATAGCCGTCAGGGAGGGCTGGGCTGTGATAGGTGACGTGAACAGGGGGCTGAGGCTCCCCGGCCCTTACCTGCCCCCGGAGTGCAGGGACTGCCCCTACAGGAGGTACTGCGGCGGCCGCTGCCTCTACGCGGCCATGGAGAGGCTCTGGGGCGAGGAGGGCTTCAAGGCCGTTGACAGGGTCACTAGGGCGTACCTTGAGGCTGTCCTCTCAATAGTCCCGGAGGTCGAGAGGCTCGCCAGGGAGGGAGTGATAAGGCTGAGCGACCTAAGGTACGACCCCACCCAGGACTCAACCGAGGTGATACCTTGAGCGGCCCGCTGGCCCCTGCCGAGAGGAGGCCCTTCAGCCCCACTAGGTCGTGGAACCCCGTGACGGGCTGCACCCACAGGTGCACCTACTGCTGGGCCATGAGGCTAATAGAGACAAAGCTTAAGGACCACCCCAAGTACAGGAACGGCTTCAGCCCTACCCTTCACCCTGAGGAGCTGAGCAGGAGGTTCACGGCGAGGGACGTGGTGTTCGTTGTGGACATGGGGGACCTGTTCAGCGAGGGGGTCCCTGACGACTGGATAAGGGCTGTCCTCAGGAGGGCCAGGGAGAGCCCCGCCAGGTACCTCTTCCTGACCAAGAACCCCGCCCGCTACCACAGGTTCCTTGAGGAGTTCCCCAGGTCCTCCGTGCTGGGGGCAACCATTGAGACCAACAGGGACGACCTGGCCATGTCGGTCTCAAGGGCCCCTCCGCCCAGCCAGAGGTACAAGGCCATGAGGGACCTGCCCTGGCCGCACAAGTACGTGTCAATAGAGCCAGTCATGGAGTTCGACCTGGAGGAGCTCGCCTCGTGGGTGGAGGAGATAAGGCCTGTCTCAGTGCACGTGGGCTACGACAACTGGAACTCGAGGCTGCCTGAGCCTCCCCTCTGGAAGGTTAGGGCTCTCATAGAGAGGGTGTCACGGGTTGCCCCGGTCACCGTGGGCAGCCTCAGGGAGCCGTGGTACTATGCGTGGGCCAGGTCAAGGGGACTCAGTACCTATAGGCCTCCCTGAAGCGAGGCCGCCATTGTCTGAAGCCGACGGACCATAGGGATAGACAAAGTAATACCCTGTGGGGGGCTCAGTCCGCCCACCTCCCTGGGGAGTCTGAAAACTAATTTAAGGAGCGGCCCTTCTCAATAAGAGTGATAGGACTTGGTCAGGCGCCTCGCCCTCGCGTTAGCCCTGCTGGTCTCCCTCTCGGCCCTCGCCCTGCTAATTCCGAGGGCCTCCTCTCAGGCCGGCCAGGCCCGGTTCCTTGTAGTTGGCAGCAACGGCGTGGCCCTCTGCTACCCCTACCTGGTAGAGGCCTCCGGGCTGGAGAACCTGGTGACCGGCTCGAACGTAAGCCTCTGGCCCAACGACGTCGCCCTCCAGGCAACATGCTCCCAGGGCTACATAGTAGTCATAGGGGAGCACGGGGCCTACTTCATATCCTCCCAGGGCCCGTACCTGGCCAGGTTCTCGGAGCTCCCCTATGATGACTTCGTGGGGGCCTCCGGCGACATGGTGGCCTACTTCATAAACCGCACGGTCTTCGTGGTCACGCCGAGCTACGACTACGTGATGTACCCGCCCCCTGGCTTCACGCCGATATCCTTCTCGGTCAACTCGGGGGTCCCTGAGGCGCTCCTCTACCACAACGGCACTTTCGCCCTCGAGTTCCCGCCCAACACTGTCTTCTACCTCAACGTGACCTCGCCGTACCAGGGCGGCATAGTCAACGGGTCGACGCTGCTCATATCGGCTGGCAACGGCACTGTCTACGTGTACAGCTTGGTGCCGTACGCCAGGCCCCTCCTGGTGGCCACCTACCAGGCCCCGGTGACCCTGACGAAGGTCTACATGGTCTCAGGCAACTACGTCCTGGGCCTCTCAGGGGCAGGCACGACGCTGCTTCAGCTAGGCCAGCCGACCCAGGCCAGGTTCCTGGGTAACGCCGTGCCTACGCCCGTGGGCTACTACGCCCCTGACCTCGGCTACACCTTCGTCCTCTCCTCGGGCTCCTGGGTCCCCGTGCCGGGGTACGCCATAGGCCTCCTGGCGGGCCTGGCGGCGGTGACTGACGTCCAGAACGGCCTGACGGTCCTCTACCCGCTCTACCCAACGCTGCTAAGCCTTAGGGCGCCCCTCTCAGGGACCCTTGCGATTGGCAACGTGAGCCTGGCCGCGTCCCTGAAGCCAGGCCTCTACGCCCTCCCCTCGCCCTCAGTCCTCCAGGCGGCCGGCTTCACGGTCCAGCTCATGGGCGGGTACGAGGAGTACCCCATGAGCGTCAGCTCGCCTGTCACGAGCACCCTGATCGTCTACGCGCCCTCTGCCCAGCCGGTTGAGTCGTTCAGCGGAGTCTCGTACGTCTCGGCGGGCTCGGGCGGCCTCCTCATGATAACGCCTGGCCAGGCCGTAGTCCTGACGGCGAACGGCAGGACCCTGACGATACCTGGCACCTGGAGCTTCGGGGGCCTGGGGCCAGCAGGTGTTGCCCTCTACTCAGGGGGCACCGTCTACATATACAACTACCAGGGCCAGCAGATAGCGTCATATCACATAGTCATAGGGTACGTCCCCATGATCATGAGCCCCTACCAGCTCGGCAACGACTACTACCTGCTCGTCGAGGGCCCGGGAGCCCCGGGCAACGGGACCATCTACATCTATGGGCCCTCCGGGGTCACGTCGTTCCAGGAGACCCTCAGGGTTGAGGACGTTGGCACGGGGGTCTCGGTCGTCTTCAGCCCCTCCTCCTCGGCGGGCTACATACAGGCCGGCCCGCTTACGATACCGATACAGGTGCAGAAGTTCTACGCCTCCGTCAACGGCCTGCTCGTGGCCTACAGGACCCCCTCAGGCGACTACGTTATAGACGACCTGGCCACGGGGGACCAGTACGTGGTCCTTGACGCGCCCCTCATGCCGGTCTACCCGCTGGGCAACGGCCTCATAGCCACCTATGACGCTAAGGCCGGCGTAGTCAACGTGCTAAGCCTGCCCCAGATCGAGCTTGGCGAGCTGAAGCTGGTGGTGATGAGCAGCCCAGGCTCATCGATATACGTTAACGGCACGCTCGCAGGGGTCGGGCAGGCCACGGTCTTCGCGCCCTACGGCGCGACCCTTAACATAACCGCGGCCAAGCCCTACGCCTCGCCCTCGACCACTATAGTCCACCTGACCTCGCCGGGGACCATCTACGTCTCGCCCGTGCCCCTGACGGCCTACGTGGCCCTCAGGGTCTCCTCGCCCATACCTATATCGTCGGTGGAGGCGACCATTAACGGCACAACGTTGACGTGGGCTGTCAACGGGACGGTGAGCCTGACGGCTGGGATACCCTACAGCATTGAGATAACGTCAGCGTCCCCCATGAACTACTGCAGGCCCGAGAGCGCAGTCCTGGTGTTCCCGCCTGGCAACGACACGTTCACCTTCAACTGCACCCTCTCGGTGCCAGTCCTGAAGCTCTACAGCTCCCTCCCGGCCTCAGTGACCATAGCGACCCCAACGGGCACGGTGGCCAGCGTCAACCTGACCCCAGGGGTCCCAAGGTACCTGGCCATGACGCCGGGCACCTACACCCTGCTCTCAACGACCTCCGTCAGCGGCAGGGCGCCCCTGACCCTCCCCATATCAATAGGCTCCCCTGGCCTCTACGCCTACAACGTGACCCCGCCGCCCGCGGCCAGCGTGGGGGTGCTCACGGTCTACTCCAACGTTCCCTACGCTAACATAACCGTGAAGTACCAGAACGGGACAGCCGTGGTGAGCCGCATAGGGAGCGTCTCGATAAGCCTGAGGCCGGGGGTGTACCTGGTGAGCGCCTCGGCCCCCGGCTACGTTAACGCCACCAAGTCGGTCATAGTCTCAGCTGGCTCAACCATGAGCGTGGTCCTGCCCCTGACCCCCTACACTCCCCCCGTCCACCGCGTCCCGCCGACAAGGCTCATAGTCATAGGTGCGGCCGCTGGCGCCACCGCTGCGGCCGCGGGCCTCGGGCTCGTGATATACAGGAGGAGCAGGCTGCCGCCTGAGGAGGTACAGATATGATCAGACCCTGACTATGTTGAAGCCGCTGGCCTTCCTAAGCCTGTTCATTATCGCCAGGCCGAGGCCCCTCTCCTCGAAGCCCTCCGCGAAGCCCTCGTCAACGTCAGGCATGTCGTCTATTAGCCTTAGGGACCTGAAGAGGCTCCTGGCCACGACGAAGACGTTGGACCTGGGGCCCAGCACTATGGTCCTGAGGCCCAGCGACCTGTAGACGTGCTCCGTCTCAGCCGAGCAGAGCACGACGGGCCTCGAGCCCCTCCTGGCGGCCTCAAGGACTAGGGAGGCGACCCTCCTCGCGTAGGCCTCGAGGTCGCTGTAGTCCCCCTCCACGACGGTCAGGGGCTTTGAGGGGGCGTAGTGCCTGTACTTCATGCCTGGGGCGAGGGCGACGTCTGCCTGCCCGAGGCCCCTGGCGAACGGGGGCACCTCTACCCTCTTGCCCAGGGCCTTCTCGACCTCCTCGTACGGCATGGCGCCTGGCCTGAGGAGGACGGGCGGGTCCCTGGTTAGGTCAACTATCGTTGACTCAACGCCGTAGAGCGTCTCGCCCGAGTCTATTATGACGTCAACCCTCCCGTAGAGGTCCCTTATCACGTGCTCAGCCGTGGTGGGCGACGGCCTCCCGGCCAGGTTAGCGCTTGGGGCCGCTATGGGGACCCCGCTCTGCCTTATGAGCTCAAGGGCCACTGGGTGGGCTGGCATCCTGACGGCGACGGTGTCCCTGTTGGCTGTGACCTCAGGCGGGACCCTGCTGTCCTTCCGGAGGAGGAGGGTAAGGGGGCCCGGCCAGAACCTCCTTGCAAGCTCCTCAGCCTCCCTGGGCACGTCCCTGGCGACCTCGTGGAGCTGGCCCAGGTCAGCTATGTGGACTATGAGGGGGTTGTCCATGGGCCTCCTCTTCGCTATGAAGACCTTCCTCGCCGCCTCGGGGTTGTAGGCGTTCGCCCCCAGGCCGTAGACAGTCTCGGTCGGGAAGGCCACTATGCCGCCCTCCCTTATGACCCTGGCCGCCTCAGCTATGAGGGCTGGGTCTACCCGCTCAGGGTCTACCCTCAGTACCCTCGTGCTTACCTTGAGGTCCTCCATAGCCAGGTGTAAGACCAGCTCTGAAGGATTTAGGCTCTAGCAGGGGCTGATTACATTTAACGGCCTGACGCCTCTGTATGGGACAGCGATACGGTGGCTCAAGGCGAGGCCGCAAGTGAGAAACGGTTTGTAGGGGAGGTGGTCAGGAGGCTTGAGGAGAGGGGCGTAGACGTGAATGACCTGCTCTTAGGCGCCCTCTCCAAGGAGGACCGCAGGGGAGCGCCAGGCTGAGGCCTGACCTGGCCGAGAGGTCCCTCGCAGAGGCCGAGGGGTACGTGGGGAAGGGGACGCCGTTCAGGCGTCGGGGAAGGACTACAGGGCCGCCGAGGAGGTCGTTAAGGCCCTGGCCGAGAAGGCCAGTAGGTCGCTCCTGGGCAGCTAGCGGCCTCGCCTGCTAAACCTTTAAATGCCCTCTGACAAGAATCGTTAGTGGCCCCAGTGGGCCGGTAGCTCAGCTGGAAGAGCGCTCGGTTGGCATCCGAGAGGTCCCGGGTTCAAGTCCCGGCCGGTCCACCAGGGGCCTCCTCGGTGTTACCGACCCCGACCCCCGCTCAGCCCTCCAGGCGAAACAACCACCGGTTCAGGTGCTGCGCTTGGACGAGCTCGACAGCATATTTGAGGCCGCCTCAAGGGCCAGGCTGCTCAGGAACAGGGAGGTCCTGCTGCCTGACTACGTACCCCTCGAGCTGCCCCACAGGTCCGAGGAGATAAGGAGGCTGGCAGAGGTCGTGGCCCCAGCCCTGAGGGGGGAGAGGCCAAACAACGTCTTCATATATGGCCTGACCGGCACCGGCAAGACGGCGGTCACCAAGTACGTTCTCAGGAGGCTCCAGGAGCTTGCCTCCCAGAAAGGGGCCATGGTCCAGTCAATTTACGTTAACGTCAGGCAGAGGGAGACGCCATATAAGGTGCTCGCTGACGTAGCGGAGCAGCTGGGCCTCAGGGTCCCGTTCACGGGCCTCTCCATAGGTGAGCTGTTCTCAAGGATAGTCAAGAGGCTCTCGAGGCTCGAGGGGGTCTACATAGTTGTACTCGACGAGATAGACTTCCTGGTCAGGAGGGGGGACGACGTTCTCTACGACCTAACCAGGGTCAACGAGCACCTCCAGAGGGCCAGGGTCTCGGTCATAGGGATAACGAACAGCGTCAGGCTCGTCGACTCCCTCGACCCCAGGGTCAGGAGCAGCCTTGGGGAGCAGACCCTGGTCTTCTCACCATACAACGCGGAGCAGCTTAAGGACATACTCTCCCAGAGGGCCGCCATGGCCTTCAACGACGGGGCCCTCGAGGAGGGCGTCATACCGCTCTGCGCCGCCCTCGCTGCCAGGGAGCACGGCGACGCCAGGAGGGCCCTTGACCTGCTGAGGGTCGCTGCAGAGATAGCTGAGAGGGAGGGGGCGCCAAAGGTGACCGAGGAGCACGTTATGAGGGCGAGGGCTGAGATAGAGAGGGACAAGGTGAGTGACGTGATAAGGACGTTACCCCTTCACAGCAAGCTCGTGCTGGCCTCCGTGCTAAGCGCCACTGGCTGGGGGAGGGGGGAGGCGACCACGGGCGACGTTTACAGCACTTACAGGTCGGTGGTCAGGTCGCTCGGCCTCGAGGAGGTCACGCTGAGGAGGGTCTCTGGCGTTCTGGGGGAGCTCGACATGCTCGGGATAATATCGGGGAGGGTAGTTAGCAGGGGGAGGTACGGGAAGACCAGGGTCGTCGAGCTGGCGGCGGATCCTGAGACTGTTGCCCAGGCGCTGTCAGAGGACCCCCTTGTTGGGTCCGTAATTCAGTCGCTTACGCCCAAGGGCAAGAAGCCTAACGCGCCTACGTAGCTTGGACTCTTCTAGCTTGAATGAGCACTTAATATTATGTAGCCGTCTGGCGACCATAAAAGGCCTGGCTTTACCAGTAAGAGCAAGGGATGGCAGCCAGGGAGTTCAGCTCGAGGCTCTAGGGCCAAGGCGAAAGAAGCTGTCAAGCTAATAGGAAAGGAGAAGCGTATTAAAGGAGCCTGCTTAGGAGCTTATAGACATGCCTCTTAGGTGATGTGGCGTGCCCGAGAAGTAACGACATTACAATTAACGGCAGCGTTGAGCGCCTTGAGAGCCCTATAGTGACGCACTCCAGGGCCCTCGCCACGTCTGAGGGTTTAGGCCTGAGCTCCGAGCTCAGCCCCTTAAGTTCAGCCAGCGGACCGAGAGTTATGAAAGTAGACCAGATCCCTGTAACTATTAAAGGCTTTATAGACCTCTTCGAGCCTGTTACTGACATAAACGTCGTCATCGTCAAGGAAGGTTATCACTTCACCCCTCGACTCTTCAAGGCCTGCTAGGACCATCCTGCCATGGTAGGGGTCATCATTATAGACGTCCTTCCAGCCGTTCCTCGATATTATGTCGTCAGACTCCTTGTCCTCGAAGTTCTTAACCACGATTACCTCAAACCTGTCCCTCTGTAGCGTCTGGGCCTCAAGGCTCTTCAGGGCGAAGGGAAGGTACCTCCTCCTGTTGTAGGCAGTAACTATGACTGAGATGTAGGGCTGACCCGTCAGTCTGCCCTGGTGACCGAGGGCCTAGTAGCCATTAAAAGTTGCATGTCTTCTTCCTCAACAATCGTCACCCTTCGTTCGCTATTTTCTCCAAAGAACTCCACTCGGCCCTAGCCACGTTATCCCACGTGAACCCCCTTGAGAACTTAACACCTTCCCTGCCAAGCCTATCCCAGTTGCCACTTCTGAGCAGCTCATAGGTCTCGTTCACAAGCCCCTTCACGTCAAGAGGCCTGACCCTTATCACCGCCCTCGTGCCAGCGTAGTTGAACCTGATGGCAGGTATGTCGTAGGCAACGACGGGGGTCCCGCAGGAGAGCGACTCAAGCACCACGAGGGGGAAGGCGTCAAACCTAGTAGGGTAGACGAAGGCCTTTGAGGAGGCCAGGAGCCTGAGGACCTCATCGCTGCTGGCGTTGAACCTGAACTCTATGTTCTTGGCCACGCCCAGGTCTGCTGCGTAGCTCATGACCTCCTCTGCCATGCTCTCACTCACGCTGCCAACCACGACGGCCTTGACGTCCTTCTTTAGCTCAGATAGTCCCTTAACGGCCTCTATGAAGTCGAAGACCCCCTTCAGCCTCGTGATCCTCGCGTGGAAGATCACGTCGTAGACCTTCTCAAGGCCAACGTATGGGCACCCCTCAACGCCGTTGCCTGGGTTAAGCGCCATCGCGTCGTCCCTTATCCCAACCTTGTTGAGCTCGTACGGTATCGATGCCGATACTGCAAGGGTCTTCATGCCTGCGGAGGCGCGGCCTATAAGCCATAGCCAAGCGTAAGCACCTAGGGCGATCGTTGTCCCTATCCCGTTGAGCTTGGCCACCTTGAGGAAGAGCCTCAGGCCACTACCGTCCTCTGTCACCAGTGAGCCCACGGGCAACGAGCTCTGGAGGAGCCTAACCCACCTAACGGGGCTCATGCTGTGACCTATGAAGTGGTCTACCCTGGGCGGGTCAACCGTGACGTAAATTAGGTCAGCTCCAAGTCTCTCCGCCACCTTCTCAGCTCGTCTCCTATAGCTTATGGAGCAGAGCGGGCTCCTACACCTGTAGTCGTCTAGCTCATAGGCCTCCCTCAGGATGTTCACAAGCTCCTCTCTCAGGCCTAGCCTAATTACTGCTCCAACGGCCCTCTCCTTGACGTTCCTCGGCGCCAGGAGGACGTAGCTGCCCTTAGGGAACCTCGACAGGACCTCGAGGGTTCTGATCTCGGCGCCTCCCATAACGTCGCTACCTCTTAGCATCTGTGGCAGAATGAAGTAGACCGCTACCTTCAAGGCGTCTGCCTCCTCGGTCCAGGTTTGACCGCAAAATAAAAAACTTATGGCACTTAGTTAACTTGGTCTTTGTCTTCCTTTAGGAGCGGCCTGATAAAAACTAATGGCGAAAAGGCTAGACTTTGACATTGTCACAGCAGAGGCCGCAGCGGCTGGCCTTGTGCCGGTTGTCTACAGGGACGGGGGAGGGTGGACTGACATAGTTTCGAAGATAGGCCAGGGCCTTGGGTACATGAGTGTTGAGAAGGCTCCTCATATCATTAGGTCTCTGCTTAATGACCCTGAGAGGCTCAAGGCGCTCTCGGCGAGGGCGAGGGAGGTGACAAAGTGCTTCAGCTATGAGAGGTTCAAGGAGAGGCTTAACGAAGTAATTAGCTCCCTGAGCCCGGACCTCTCAGCTAAATAGCGTAATCAGCCTGTGCGAGGTTACAGCTAATCATAGGCCCGTCTATGAGCTTTTACTGCGCCCTCTGAGGATCTGGCATTGGAAGGCCGAGGAGGGACCAGGTCCTCGCCACGAGCCCTCTCAGGCTGGCTGGCGTCGCCTCCATGAGAGCTATGTAGTCGTCTGCCCTTAGGACCCTAAGGACCCTTAGCGAGGCCACCATGGCTATGCCGCCAAGGGCTATGTAGAGGGGCAGGAGGGCTAAGCCAAAGCCTGTGACAACCTCAGCTACAAGCGTGACCGCGAACGTTATAATGGCTGCCGAGACGGTCTTAGCGTACTCCCTAAGGTCAATCTTCAGGAGGCCAAGTGACCTGGCCTTTGGGGCGGCCACGCCAAGGAAGCCCATGAGCCTCGCCAGGACATATGCGACAGCTGCGCCTGTAGCAAGCCAGCGCGCAATTAACGGCGGGCTCAGCGCAACTATGACGGCCGCAGACACTATGGCCTGAATGCCGAGGGTCTTCGTGGCCTTCCTGGCCTGGAGGGCCTGGGTTATAGGCAAATCGTAGTTCATGGCAGCGTGGCCCATCATGAGGACGGCAAAGGCCTCCCAGTCATGGACGAAGGCTGGGCCGAGGAGGAGCTGTATCAGGGGCCTGCCGAGGGCCGCTAGAAAGAAGAAGGAGGGCATAGTGAGCACAGTGACGTACCTTATTGCGGCTGCAACAGTATCCTCACTCAGCATGCCGCTCTCCTCGAACTTGACGAAGACGGGGTAGATGGCGCCTGACAGGGAGTTGTTTACAGCCGTCTGAACCACGACAGAGCCTATCATTATGATCGAGTAGGAGCCCATCTCGGCAAGCCCTATGTACCTCAGAATGAAGAGCTTGTCGACGTTCTGGAGGAGGCTAGCCGTGAAGCTGCCTATCGCTATGGGGGCAGCTATGATGAGGGCTGGGAGCAGGGGGGCCCTAGCTCTGCCGCCGAGCATGAGGTCAAGCGACCAGTAGGTTCCGAGGGCCGCCGAGGCGGCGTCGCCGGCGACCCAGCCGGCTATGAGGCCAGCTGGGCCAAAGCCCGCAAAGAGGAGGGCCAGGGCCACGCCGTACCTCGTGAAGGCCCAGGTAGCTTGAACTAGGCCCCACCTGCCGAACCTCATGGAGGCCGGGAAGGCGACGCTGAGAACGTAGTTGCTGTAAACGTACACTACCATGTCGATGGCCACGAGCCTCAGAAGCCAGACGTAGCGCGTCGTGCCGTAGTACAGACTTGAGAGGGGCAGGGCGAAGGCCCAGACAACTATGGCAAGGGCGATGCTGGCGGTAAGCACCATTGCAAGGCCCCTGACGTATAGCCCCCTGGCCTCCTCAAGCCTGCCTGTCTGATAGTAGCCTATGACGTACCTGCCTACGCCGTATATGGGCCACGTGAGGAGCGGCAGAACTAACGCAAGGAACGTACCGGCCGCAGCGTAGGCCCCGAGGCCCTCAAGGCTTAGGACCCTCACTATGATCAGGTAGAAGGCAGCCTGCAGAGCCAGAGTTACCACGTTGCTGCTAAACAGCTTTGTTGCGCCGGCGAAGACCCTGGCCCTGTATGACGTACTGCTACTCCCAGGCGATAGGCTATAGCAAGGATAAAAAGACTTGAGGATTAGACCAGGGCGAAGGCCTTACCTTATTTTAGGGGCTGCTAACGTCTTAGTTCGTGGCTAGGACTGCAAGAGATCTAACTCTTAGCCTTAGGTCCTGCGAGCTCTTTAATTACCTCGTTAAGCCTTATCTTGAAGTTCTCGTAGCTGAAGTCCTTGGCCACCTCCCTTGCCCTCACAGAGAGCGCCCTGAGCCTCTCAGGGTCGTTGAGCAGCGACCTAACTATGCGGGCTGCCTCCTCGGCGTTAGTGTACCCAAGGCCCTGATCAATTCTTGAAGCTATGTCTGTCCACCCTCCCCCGTCCCTGTAGACTACTGGCACGAGGCCTGCTGCCGCGGCCTCAGCAATAGCTATTCCGAAGTGCTCAGCTAGAGGTGGGTGTAGGTATATCGAGGCCTGCGACATCAGCTCAAGTATCCTCCTCCTTGACACGTCGGTCTCCACGTGGAAGTTCCTCAGCCTCTCGGCCCTCTCCTTGAGGACCTCTAGAACGGGCCCTGAGGCAGGTCTTGTAGATCCAACTAGGTAGAACTCGGCCTCAGGCACAAGCTTAGCCACCTCCGGGATCTCCGTTACCCTCTTAGCCCAGTCTATCCTGCTCACAGCTAGCACCACCTTGCCCCTGCCGCCGTCTATTGACGAGAGCTCCTCTACGTTAACTGGGGGGTGAACAACGTAGACCCTCTGGCTGCCGTATGCCTCCCTTATGTACTTAGCTGTCCAGGTGCTGTTGGTCATAACGGGCTTAGTGTCATCTGCGAGCGCTCTGGCCGTCCAGATGACAAGCGAGTTGCAGGCCATCTCATAGAGGCGTAACCTGTACTGGTGCTCCAAATAGAACTTCAGAGCGTAGACAAGCGGGAAGTGCACATAAGAGGCTTCAGCCCATCTGAACGGCACGCTGATCTGAGTCTCAATAACTAGGTCGTAATGGGGCCTGAGCCCCTCAACGGGTTCCTTTAGGCGCCAAGCAGCTAAGAGCATCCTAAGTAGCTACGCTTTGCGAGAATCTTGCTGACCATAGGTTCCCTGAGGATAATTGGCTCTGGAACGTCGCTCATGCTATTAGTTATTACATCTCAGGCCCTCTTATCAAAATAGGCCGTATAAAGATTGACGTCATGGCCTAGATCCTTCAAGGCTCTGCGCATCTCCAGGAGTAGCCTCTCACCCCTCCGGCGTTGAAGAACGCTGTGTGGACCAGCGCTACCCTCACCGTCTCTTCCAGGGCTAAGGCGTCAAGGCCCTTTAAAAAGATATGAAAAGTCTGTGCGTTGCGCCTTTAAAGCTGTCAAGTCCGCGAAAATGCTTGAGATGTACCTTGAGCAGGCTCTGCCTCTACGGCACCGTGCTCAACTCCGCTGACACGGTTGAAAGGTCCATAAGGAGCGTCTTCAGGCCGGACGCTGACATTGTTATAACCGACGGGGGCTCAACTGACGGGACCTACGAGAGACTGCTAGAGATATCAAAGGACTACAACCTGAGGGTCTACAGGGCCCCGGGCTCGAGCAGGGGCCTGGGGAGGCAGCTGGCGTTAGTCAGGTGCCCTGAGAACAGCTACACCGTACCCATACTTGACCTTGACAAGGAGTATAACGTTTACTTCCACAAGTCCATAGACTGGGGCATG
>OGCG01001081.1_pt1 | contig 14357 bp, 17 predicted proteins | sample 1570061 | NCBI WGS metagenome assembly OGCG01 (sample SAMN06268698, study PRJEB24515) | hot springs metagenome | isolation source: Joseph's Coat, Yellowstone National Park, Washington, USA | place: USA:Joseph's Coat, Yellowstone National Park, Washington, USA
TGTAAGTTAGAATGTTGTTATTGGCATGAATTTGAACAAGCTTATGGAAAATTAAATGTAAAAGATAGAACAGTTACGATAATTGGTAATGATTGTGGAAGTACAGTGTTATACTTTTTACTAAAAGGTGCTAAAAGAATTGTTGGATTTGAAAAAGAAGAAAAACTAAATCAGCTGTTCAAAGAAAAAGTTTGTAAAGACTTCAATATCTGTGACAAAGTTGAGATTCATGGGGAATGGACTGGAAATCTATACCCAGACACTGACGTTCTAGTTATGGATTGTGAGGGTTGTGAGGCCAAGTTACTTGAAGTTAAGGCCGAACGAAGTGATGAACAAAGTTCATCACGAAGTGAGTCAAAACTTGATATTTCACAACTTCAAAAGTATAAACAGTATTGCATAGCCGTACATGATTGGACAGAAAATAGATTCGAATTAATGAGAAAACTTTACGGAACAACTTTAACTTTTATAAGTGAAGATAATAGGGAATTTGTATTTTGTAAATTATGAAGAACAATAATTGTTTATAACTTTTGCATTTCCAGAAATATATATACCACCAGAATTCTTTTTACAAATTAAATTTTTAATTATTGCATAATCGTTAATTTTAATAATTCCAGAATTATTTTGAATTTTTAATGTTATAATGTTTGAATTCCCATTTATATTAATAGTTCCAAGATTTTGATTAATTAATAAATTGTTTACATAAGAATTATTATTGATTTGAATTGTTCCTAAATTATATTGTAAAATAAAAGAATTTACAGAACTAAAGTCTTGTAATTTTATAGTTCCATTATTAATATTCATTATAAGATTTGCAATTGTTCCATAAATAGTAATTGTTTGAAAATTATTATAAATTAGAAGATTTTTAACATAAACATTATTTTGAATTGGAATATCATCCATCAAATTTGCAATTAAGACATTTAAAAATGTAGTTGTAGATTTTAATAAATTATTAAATTCATTACCATAACAACTTAACAAGAAATATTGATTATAATTAAAAGTTAAGAGTTGATTAACGTTATATACTATATTATCAAATTGTAAAGATTTTACGATTTCATTTGACTGGACATACGACATTCTTTTTTGTAATTGCATTATTGAAAAATTCGCTAATTCTATAATTGCATCAATTAGAGAATTGAAATAATCTGTAGTTAAAGGAAGTCCCTTTCTAGCTTTAATTAAAGGTGTAAATGCATATGGCTGAAAGTTTTCATAGAAATTATAGAAATCAAGAATTGCATTATATATATTTTGTGGGTATTGAAATTGAGACAAATAATTTATGTATTTATAAACACTGTATGCTAGATAAAGGTCTTGTACAATTTCATTCCATAATTTTGATGAAATTAAAGAATATTTTTTTGGCGGAATTAATAATTTTGTAATTTGATAAAACGGTTTACATAAAATAAATTTATAAGATATTTTACATTCATTTGGGAAAAGAATTGAATATGGCAAATGATTATTTTCTAAAAAATCTATAACTTGTTGATTTGCAAGAAATTTTATATCTGTTGAAAAAAACGCACCGAAAAGGTGGCAATTACACGGTGTTATAAATTGTACAGACGTGTTATTCTGGATAAGAAATGCTTGACAAGTAGTAATTACTAAATAATTATTTAAATTGTCTAATGAAATAATTGAATAAATGGTATAATTACTACAACATGGTTGTGGTGTTGTAGATTGGATATTGTAACCTTGACAAAACCCAGTTTTTTCTTGTTGATCATAATTACTTTGTATAGTCATATTTTGAACTGGGGAAATTGTAGTATTCTGAAAAGTCATAGTTAAATTTGGAACAATTTGACAAGTTCCAACATTATAAAATTCAATTCCCTCAGGATAAATCAAAATTAACATATAATATCCTTGATAAAGTGATAAATCTACAATAAAATTTTGTCCGACTTGAGCAAATCCAAATTCATCTGGATTTACACAAAAATAATGTCCATAACCAAAATTAAATGGATATTTTGAGAATAGAAATATAACTAAAGAATTTACAGATAATGAAAATTGTAAAACATTAAAATTTACAGGATTCGATGTAAACATGGCTATTACTTCAAGAGATTGTACTGAAGGTAAATTTAATTGTACACAATAATTTGAAGACATTTTTTCACCATTAGGTTAAAATTGTTATTTCTTGTGGTTGAGAATTTATAGGCATTAAATTATTTGGCGGATAAGTCCTTACTCTCAACCAATAAACTATCATTCCATTTGGAGCATAAGATGCCTCATTATTTCCTACCATGATTTCAAAAGGCAGAGATGCTGTATTTGACGCCTCAACGATATATCCAGTAGTAATTTGATAGTTTTGAAAAGTATAATATAATGTTGAAGTATAGATATGTGACCAAATTGAAACAGGAAATAAATTGTTAGAAGGTGTAGAAAGATTTCCGTAAAAAGAATTTCCACCTTGATTTGACCTTACTTCTGCATTATTTCCACCTTCAAAATCTAGAAGTGTATATGTCCCTCCTTGAGAAGGAAATCCGTAACTAGAAGATAAATAATTGCTAAATCCCACCATATTCCAGCCCCAAGAATCTCCTGATGGACTTGTTGATTGTGTTCCATAATATTCAATTATAATTGGTGGAGAATACGAATTTACAGTAGCTATACCGTTTTCTCCTCCAGCTTCTGTAGTTCCGCCCTTTATTGTCACACCGTTATTAAATGTTACAGTTCCGTTGCTCTGATATACATTTATTCCATTTGGAGATGAATTACCAACAAAATTCCAATAATCTACAAATACATTTTCACCATTATCATATTGTGCATATACAGAAGTTAGTTGTGGTGCCATCCCAGTGTAAGGATATTGTATAGAATTTCTAACAAACATATATATAGTCAATGAACCATTAGCTGGAATTGAAATTGGTAAATTAATCCAAATATAAACATTTGTTAAATTAGAATTATAGCTTTCTATCCATGAATAAAGTGAAGTATTACAATTAATATCTAGACAAAATTGTAAATTTAAAAGTTGAGATGGATTGGATAAAATATTAGATAAATCTAGTTGTAATAATTGTTGAAATGGAGTTGGAGTTGGGTCTGATTGGTTGTTTGTTATAGTAATTGTATAAGCAGTTGTTGGACTTTGAATAAACCCAATCTCTAGACTTAATAAAGTTGGATCAGTAGCATTTAATTCAATTTCAGATGGAGAACTTGTTGTTATTTTTAAACAATTTTTAGGCATTAAATAAATCGCGTTATTTATCTGAACTGTAGAATTTCCTAAATTCTGAATTTGTATTTCTCTCCAAGTTTGTAGATAAGACGGGTCAAGATAATTCTTAATAAGTTCTTCAATAGTTGAAGTTCCAGAAAATGTAAATTGTGTTCCAGCAATTTGTGACGGAGTTACAATTTTTGAAATTACTTTTGGAATCAAAAGTTGTATTTGTCTATATATTTTTGACAATTGTATTTGAAAATTTGGAATTTGTGTTATAACATTTTGTAATTCTATAGAAGGTTTAATAGACATATCTAGAAATGGTTGTTGTTTCCCCTGACCAAAAGTATAAGCTTGAGGTTGAGATAAATTATGTAAAACGTTATATCCATTTACTTTTAAAGCTGAAACGTATAACATTTTTGCAATTATTTCATTTAGATTTTGTAAATTGTAATTTTGATAATATTGAAGAAGTTTTGCGGAACCATATTGATCCAAAAACAGAAGATTTTTGACAAAGTTATTCCAGTCCTGAAGTGTTAGATATTCTAATGGAAGTTTAAACTTGACTGGATATGGTGTAGGCATTAAATACATTTTATAAATTGACAAAAATAAAGTGACATAACTTATATATCATATTATGTATATTACTTGTCATTACTATTCTTAACTTTTTACGTTAAATTAGAAACAACACAATATACCTTATATTATATATATGGCATATTGTTAGTCTTTTCAAGTTTTGAAATTTTTCATATATTCTATAACTTTCATAATATCAAGATGTGTATCTTTTTGGATTTGTAATATGTAATTTTGGTCTTGTAAAATCTGTAATATTTTATCTTTGTTTTGTACAAAGAAATTATAAAGTTCTGGATGATTTTGATACCAATCATTTTTTCCATTTTTTAAATCATTATCAATTTCTCCAAGAAGAAACGCTAATTGTCTAACATCAATTTCTTTTCTAACTGATTTAAATATTACTCCTAGTACAGAGAAATAGGGTTTATACTTATAGAGACACATGTTAAAATTTCTTCCTTCTTTACAACTTACTTTCTTCGGATTATAAATTTTAGCTACTAAACCCTCAAGTCTTTCTTTAGTTATAATTTCAATTAAATCATCTATGTCAAGATAAAATTCTGGAAACCAATTCCAAATTGTACTATCTAATCTTAAGGGATGTACATATTTTCCAAGCTCTTTGTCAAAGACATCATATATGATAAATTGTGGAATTTCATTTGTATGGATTTGTAATGCTGACGTCTTTTTATGTACAAGTTCCCCATGAATTATATATTGTGAATGTTCTTTTAAATAATTTACAACTTCCTCAATTCCTGGAACTTTCATAAAGAGTTCTTGAAAAGATTTGTCATGAGGTATATCTTTTCTAGTATTTATTTCTAATATTCCTTGATATTTCAAACAAATATGTGTTCCGTCATATTTTATTTGATAATATACATCTTCTTCTAGATTTTTTAAATCTTGATAACTTATATTTTCAGCTTCGTAATGACATAGATTTGTTTGCATGGATAAGAATAAAAAATTACGACAAATTTATTTAATAATTACTTCTTAACTGCCAATTTAATAGAATTAATTGTATCTCCTCATCTGTAAGTCCATATTTTTTCAGTTGTTGTAGATATGATTGAGCTGTATTTAGATCAATTTTATGTTTCTCAAACAACAAATTGATTGTTTCTATAATTTGACTTACATATCTACTAACTCTTCTATTTCTAGCATATTCCATATAAGTATTCTGTAAATCTGATGGAATTTGGAATTCTGAAAATACTTTTTGTAGAAGTTGATTCGGATTTGATATATATTCAGAAATTTCTAAAGCTTTGGAAGGTGTAATATAAAGTTCTTGGTAACCCATTATTATTTTCTTAATTTGGGCTGATAATTTCAAAACACCAAGAAATGTCTCAGTAAATCCATATTGTTTCATTAGATTTTCTAATTGTGTATTCTGGATTCCATAAATTAGAGTATCTATATATTCCGTCTTTAAAGTATGTACATAAACGCCTATAAGTTCATGTTGATAAACATCTAGATATAGATTTATAAATTCTGAAGGAATAAATGATAATTCTACAAGTTTCTGAATTGGATAATTATACTTAAATGCCTTTTCTATTTCTTCAATTTTCGGGATATATCTTTTCCAAAGTTCTAGACCAAAACTAGTTACATATTGGTCTAACAAAATCTTTATTTGATTGTCTGGAATTCCTAATTTTTTCAATTCAGATTCTGCATTTCCTAAGTTTACGGGAATTTTCCCGACTCTGTAAAGTTGTCCTTCTATAATGTTTGAAATTATTGTATGTATATTGTAGAATGTTGGAGTATAAGTTTGTACAAACAAATTAGCTACATTTTTTTCCATTCCTAATTTCTCAAGTTCTTTAACGGCATTATCTGGCTTAATTTCTAGATTTCTTAGTAATGATTTTATATACTCAAGTCCTATTTCAAGTTGGTAAATTTGAGTTTCTGGAATAATCTCATAATCTACAACTTCCTTCGGTAATTTCTTGATATCTGTAACTATACCATGTCTTGCTAAAGTTCTATAATAATCCACAATTTTTGGAAAAACATATTCAAAGTAGAACTTTTTACTATACAAATCAACAGCTGTATTATCCTTAAGAATCTTTGATAATTCTGTAGCTAATTGTTTCTCATCATAATACAAATTCTTAGCTAAAGTTTCTATATAAGATAAATGTAATTTAGTAATTGGAATATTATAATCATTTTGTATTATCTCATTTACAAGATAATCGTTAATTTTCAATTTTCTTAATTCAGAATCAACAACTTTTGAGTCAACTAAGAAGTTTCTCAATTGTTCTTTTATAACTGATAATGTTGTAGATATTGTAATTTCTTGATTTACATAATTGGAAAATATATCTTCAAATTCCTTAATTACGCCAATTGAATGTAATTGTTTTTTAATCTCATCAAATGACAGATATCCTTTCTTTCCAAGATTTTCTATCTGTGAAATCTGGTATTTTATTAAACGTGATGTTTGATATTCAAAAATTACTTCAGAAATTATAGATGAATCAAATCCAATAGTTTTTAAATCTTTTTCAGCATTTCCAGGAGTAATAACAAAGTTTTCTAGTTTAAATTGAAATTCCTTTAGGAGATATTGTAATCTAATATATTCTAATTCAAAGTCAAGAACTTCTAGAGCTACCTTTTCGTTAAATTTATTAGCTTTTAACGTTTCTTTTATTTTCTTTTCGTCAAAAATTCCTAATCTAGTAATTTGTTGTAATTGTCTAAGTAAAAGTTCATTAGCATATACAAGTTGTGATTGTTCTATCATTACGTCAAAAACGTCTTGGACTTCTTTAGGATAATTTAACTCCTTAAATAATTTCTTGATTGTGGATTCTAAATATTTTAAGTCTACATATGGTCTTCCGAAATTTGATAAGGCACGTGATAATAGACTTCGTAAAAATTGTCTCACAATTCTTTGTACAGCATATTTATACTCAAGAGAGAAAACTTTTAGAAATAAATCTCTACCAGCTAAATTAACATTCTGTATAATCTCGTTATAAGCGTCTTCTGGAGAAACTACAAATTGTCTTATTCCTTGTTCTACAGCTCTTTGTAGAAGTTTAGCTGTCTGATTTTGATACATTAATTTAGCAGTTTTTGGAGTTATTAAGTTATTAAATGCATATTGAGAAACTGAAGAAATATCTAAAATTCCATATTGAGAAGCTTGAATAACATCGCGGATATTTACAGATTTAAATAATGGATTTCTGGGTACAAAATCATCTATTGGAGATTCAAGATAAGCGTTAGTAAACCATGCTGGATAACCTGTCAGAAGTATTGTTTCCCTAAGGTGGTCTTTAATCTCATCAAATGATCTTACAGCTACCCAATTCGCAATTAATTGGAAAGGCGGGTCTGCAAACGGTAAATCCCCAAGTCCAATTTCGTTAAAAATTTCTCTAGCCGAAATCTTGAAATCCGAAACAAAAGGTTCCTTAATAAATTCTCTAAGTGTTTTTTCAGCCTCTTCTCTAACTTCTTTTAAAAAATCAACAGCAGAATCAGCAAATGCCTCTACAATTTCTCCAAATTTTATCGGGACTTTCCCGCCCAATCCAACTGGAGATAAGTCAATTTCAATTTCTGGAAGAATTTTTGACAATTTTTCCGTAATTTTTGGTAAAAACTTTCCAATTACAATTGGTGTAGCAAAAGGTGTAATAAATTGTGCAATTTGAGAAATTCCAGCTCCAATATGACTCATATTCTGTCCAAATCCAGTTAGAAAATCTACAGCAATTCCAGCTAATATTCCTGAAAATGCATTAGCTATACCAGTGAAAAATCCGTAAGCGTCATTAACGAACTGAGACGCTATATTTGCCAGGTCTTGGAATATGCCTACAATTTGTTGTTCTAGCCATGTTAGAAATCCAGTTATTGCGGGAATTGCGGTTTGTACAAAATTTTGTAGAACTTGTAAGAAATTGTTAGCAATTTTTTGCATAAATGTTGGAATATCTGAAATTGCTTGACCTAAGAAACTTGCAATATTTTCAATATCTTTAACAATTGTATTAAAAAAGTTTATAAAGTCAGAAGCTAAAAAATTTGTAAAATTTTCGAGAGCTGACAATTCATCTGAAAAAAATGTTCCTAAATCTCCTAAATCCAATATGAAACTCATATTATTATTATATTCGTTTTGTTAATATTAATTTTTTAATGTCAAAGTAAAAATTTGTAAATGTCAAAAAATACAAAATTGTCTTTTCTTTTAATTCTACATATGATATTTTTTCTTAGATTAGAGGTAAAAAATTGTAATGGTAAGTATATAAATCACCTTTTAAACTTTTACCAAAATATTTTTAAACCCTTATCTCTCGTTATTTTTGTTTTTGTAAACGTTAATTTACGTAAAATAACGGCGTAAAAAGGTTTTTAAAGAAAAAAATTTTAGTTCGAAAGGTATAACCCAAATTTGTTATCTCTTTAAACTGAAATTTTTCCAAAATATCTTATCATTTGAAAAATTAACCCAAAATTGAAAAAAATTGAAATTGTTTTTATTATCAATTAAAAATTGTAAGAAATTAAAACAAGTAAATTTTGTTGATTACCCATATAATAAACATTATGAATATGTCTTTTAGGTCAATATTTAACTTAAAAATTATAATGTTAAAAAAATGAAAAAAATTTAAATTTAGGATTTTTCTTCTTCCTCTACTTTCACTTGCATTTTTCTCATTTCTTTAACAATTTTTACAACTTCTAAAGCTTTTTGGAAAACTTCAGATTTTCTAACATTTTCATCATCACATGTCGCTAAAGCCATAGTCAAATCGTCAAGAGCTAGATATAGTTTAGCTATTGTCTCTGTATTCGAATTTGACTTTCTTTTGTTTTCTGACATCTTGAGTCAGATTATAAATTATGACACTTTTATGTTTTTTATAATGTACAATTACTAACGGTCTACATGAACAAAAACTAAACATCTCACAAAATTCAAACAGTTTTTCTATTTGAAAAATATCTACAATAACGAAATCTTTAGATGTGGATTTTACTTCGATTGGAAAAATTGTATTATCTTTCGTAGCTATGATATCTGGAATAGCCTGTTTTCCAGTTCCAGATACTGGTATTCTGATAGCGTTATAACCATTTTTATCTAAAAACTCTAATGTTTTATATTCATAATATTTTCCAGATTGTCTAATATTCATCAAAACAAATTTAGAAATTATGACATATTTATGTTTAAATTTGTCATAAAGAAATTTTTATAATGATTGGACATGAATAAGGATTTGGAAAAAATAATTGAAACTTTTAAAGAAACATTTGGTTTAACCGAAAAGGAAGTAGAAGAAATAAGAAAACAAGTCAGTTATCTTGACTATTCATTTTTTGATATATTGTCAAATTATAAAGAAGAAAGAATGAGATTATCATCTATAATTATTTATTTTGGATATGTTTTAGGTTCCCTTTTAGATGATGAGAAATCACTTGAAATATTTCTAGCAATTTTAGAGGCTGTATATACAGTTAAAAAAATTAGAGAAGAAATGAAATAATTTTTTATTTCTGTACACATAACTTATATTTTCCGTCTTTATAAACAAAAATATAAATTGCATTTTCTATGTAACGTTTAAAGTCTTCTTCATTTAAAGTTAATCTTTTTATATGTTCATCTTCTATTTCTTCCCATGTTTTATCATCTAAATTTATAGCAAACTCATCTACAATATCATCATCTGTTAGTACGCTTATGACATCTAGATATAAATCATAATTTCCTTCCTTAAAACATTCTAAATTCTCAACTTCTTTATCTATAATTACTACAGATGTCATTTTAACCATTTCACGAAAATTGGATGTCCAGTCCTGTTTGTCTTTCCTACTTCTTGAAATCCAGCTTTCTTGTACAAAGCGTTAGAATGACCTGGAAATCCCAAAGTCCATAGGACTTCAAATCCGTCATTCTTAAGTTTTTGTGATAAGTCAATTAGAAAATTTACAGCATAATCTCCTGGAGCTGTTTTCGTAACTCTTCTAATAAAATATGATCTGTCAGATGGAATATTATGATGTTGAGCTATATAACGGAAAGGAGTGTTGTCATGAAGCCAAGCTACAGCTACAATAAAATCTTGTTCTCCGTCGTTAGCTATATACATGAAATATCTAGAATTTTTTCCAGCTCCCCCTCCCATTGGCATTTTTTGAGAATGATAATAGTTTATTAACATTCTAACAAATTTTATAGTTTTTTTATCTTCTGCCTCTTCAATTCTAAACTTAAGTTCCATATATTTTCAAAACAAATTATGACAAATATATACTTATTGTTGTGAATATAATTAGGACAAATTATGTTTTCTCTTTAAAATTTATGTAAGTTTTCAATAATATTTCAATTATGGGAAAGAGAAGAGGTAATAGAAATATAGCATCTATGAAATATCATCTATACAATAAAGTGTTAAATAGAAAAAATTTCCCAGCTTTTTCTGTAATGTTTAACGCTGGAGTTGAATCTGTTCTTCCAACTCCGTTAGAGAATATTCAAGTTCCTCCTGGAATAAATACTAATTATGGAATTGCTTACGCTACAATTATTTCATCTTTACTTTCTGCATTAAACAATCTAGCAATTTCTACGTTTAACAAAAATACAAATGTGCAAAGTTTTCTAAAATTAGGACAAAGTTCAATATTCTATTCAAATTTTGGACAGATGTCTGGAATTGATTTCGTTAATAAATTCACACAGCTTTATGATGATTATGTAGACCTTTGTCATGTCTTATATCAGCCAGCTGTATTTGATGAGACATATTTTGACCTCTCTGTCTTCCAGCCAGCTTTTGCTATTGAAAATAGAAATGAGGCATGTAAAAAGATAGAAAAATATTTTGATAGTTTAACACATTCAAATGTTTCTATAGATTTAACGACACTTGGTTTTGGATATACTAATATTCCAAATGTAGACAATTACTCATTTTCAAATATTCAAAATACTGGAATTTCAGATTTGTTAAATGCACTTAATTTAAATTTTAATCAACTTCCAGATTTAGCTAAATTTATAGTCTCATTTATTCCAAATCTAAACGACATAATAAATAGTGGATTTGCTTTAGACGTCGGATGGTTAGACAGATGTGTTTTAGCTCCAGAAATCAAAGAAACTTCAAGTTACAAAGTACAACTTAGAAACGGCATGATTTTGCAAAACTTTGCTAATGTTTTCGGTATGGTTTTAGATTATGTTCCTCTTGACTTAGCAATTTTAATTCCAGAATTTAATCCAAATGATGTAACTCTTGACAATTTAATTTCTATATTAACAGCTGATAAAACTGTTATTTCTATTTTCGGAAACCTATTCAAACTACATTTATATGACCCATCTCCTGGCGGAGTAAACATAACTTACAGTTCAGAAATTGAAAATTATGCTGTTTCATACCAACAATATCTTCAAATACAAAAAGTTGTAAATAGAAAATATTCAAACGTTTGGTATGCTAAAATGATAGCCTCAGCAATTTTAGAAATTGCCAGATATCCGTATCAACAAAACTACAGTTATTCGACTGGAAAAAGGACACTTCCATATTCTGAGTTTTTGAATTATTGGAAAACAAAATGGAAATTCTACGGAGTTACAGATGAAGATTTACAATTTGCTCAACAATATGGTGAGAAAATACAAGGACAAGCCAAAATAGAAAATTCCTTAAAATTAGCTCAAAAAAGTGCAAAAGCTAAAGAATATAAGCCAATCTTTTACTACAAAAACTTTAAAAATATAGCTCAGAGATGAAAAGTTGATAGACATGATAATCAAGAAGAAAAAAGGCTGGAATTTTGACCCGAATACGTGGAATTATAAATTCTATATTCCTTACAAAATTGACAAAAAGAAAATTTTGGAAATTTTAACTAGCTAAATAGACGAGATGAGAGTTATGAGAATTATAAAAGATGGGGAAAATTATTTTTTAGAAATTGAGAATAAAGAAGAATTAGAGAAATTGAAAGAAGATATATTAAAGAAGATTGAAGAAAAACAAAAAAGAAAATTAACTTAAAGTTATTTGTTCAAAGATTGTAGATCTTGTTTGACAGTTTGTACAAAAAGTCTTAACATTTCATATTGATTATGCTTAAAAATTATCCATTCTTCATAATTAAAATATGAAGCTAAATATGCTACTAATTCATCAATTTTTAGATGTAGAACTTCTTCACCGAATTTATTCACAAACTCATGAGCTATTTCAATTATTTTTTGTTCAACTTCATATCTTCCCATTTCTTTCCCCAATATAATATTCGATTTCAAAATTTAAAAATCTTTTGCTTTCTTTATGCCAAGAATTAGAAATATTAATACAAAATTGAGAAAAATTAGAGATAAAAAAATAAAGAACTTAAAAGTTCACAATTTCCCATTTTTCTTTAATTCTTTGATAAGGAATTTCCTTAATTCACATTCTAAACAGTATCTTTTATATAGATATTTTATACGATTCTTATCTGTTGTAGAATCAATTCTGGGTCTTATAACACAACCGCCACCTTTACAGATTCTAAGATAATCTTTGTAAAGCAATTTTTGATACGTTTTCTTATCAACAAGTTTTATTTCAAATTCATATTCAAAATCTGGGTCTGGATCATGAGATAAACGGTAATGCATGTCTAGCTCTTCTTGATTTGAAGCTATAAATCCACAAAGCTTACAAAAATATTTTTCAATTTGATCTTTTTCATTTGTCATATTTTCCCCCATTATATATTTCGAAATTTAGATTTAAAAATTTTTCGATTATGATTTACGTATTTGATAACAAGTCAATATGCCAAATATGTCAAATATTGCAAATTTGCTTTGTATTTATTTATTTTCAAGTTGTGAAATTAACAAATATGCAGTCACAAGACCCATTTGCAAATATTTTCGGGCCGGTTAGAATCGCAATTGACAAAATTCGTGAGCTAGAACTTCACGGTCAAATGTACGGTCTATCTCAATATTTGCCGAATTCAATTATTGTGCTGAAAAACGCTGAACTTCCAATGGTCGTAGATTTATATATCCCCGGCTTTACTTTCTATTTTCAGTTTTTGATAGCTAAAAATCCGAAAACTAACATGATTGAAATTGCAGATTTTCGCGTAGTTTATCCGCAACCTTACGCTAAACAGGTTGACTCTGTACATCAGAAATTCAAAGAAACTGATGATTTAGATCTAGATAGCTTAGAAGAAGATTTGGTGATTCATGATGGTAGATGATATAGTTTTTTTCTTGACTATAACTTCTACAACTGTAAGTACAATTTTCGCAATTGTTCAGCTTTATCTAAAGATAAAACAAGCATTGAAAGATGAAATTAAAGAGATAGTAGATTTAGAACTACAAAACTTGAAAATTCAAATTGAGGAATTAAAGATTTCACAAAATGAGCTTAAAAAAGAAATAGAAGAAGTAAAAAAGAAATTAAGCTAAAGATTTTGAAGATTTTATATTTGTCATATTGTAATTTTTTATCTGAGAGTCAAAATGATAAGAGAAATAGATTTGATAAAAATCGAAGTCTTATTACAACTTCAGCTTGGGTTAATTGAAGAAATTCATGATAATGAAAAAATTACAGAAGATGACATAATAACAGCTCTAGAAATGATCAAAAACATGTCTAAAGAAATTGAAGAAGATGTAACAGTTTTACTGAAACAAAAATCAGAAAATAAGAATAAGTAAAGATGGTGATTTTGAAATGGAAATTATAAAAGATTATACTTTAGATGATTTAGATATGTTAATAATTTTAGCGATTGGCAAAAAAGGAAATTCAAGTAAAAGAATTCAGAAAACGGTTATAGAACTTGCAAAATTATTAAATATAAAACTTGATTGTGAAAATGATTATTGTGAAGACATTGTTGAAAGATTAAATTCTATGTCAAGAATTCCATTTTACATCAAAATAAATTATAGATATAGATTAACAGAATTAGGAAGAAAAACATATGATAAATTGATAGAAATATTAAGACAAAAACAAAGAAATGATATATTAAAAATATTAAATCAAAGTGAAAATAAAAAATAGATAAAAATAAAAAAGAATTATAATTCTTCAACTAATTTTTTAATAGTTTTTCTTTCTTGATTTGTCAGTTTAAATTGTGGATCATATAAAATTTTATAATTGCCGGATTCTTTAACAAGAATTGCTAAATCTCGTTCTAATATTAACAATTTGTCCGGATTTACATGATATTCTGCTAGATGTACAATTTTCCGTTTTGCCTTCATATTGCAAATTGGACATCTTTCACCGGTAAAATGAGTCAATAAATGCCTTAGGAATTCTTTTTCAGTCCATACGACTTGTCTACATATTTGACATTTAAACCTCTTTTTAATTCCAAAAAAGTTTTTCTGTCCGATTTGTAAAATCATTATCTGGAC
>OGCG01001082.1_pt1 | contig 14355 bp, 7 predicted proteins | sample 1570061 | NCBI WGS metagenome assembly OGCG01 (sample SAMN06268698, study PRJEB24515) | hot springs metagenome | isolation source: Joseph's Coat, Yellowstone National Park, Washington, USA | place: USA:Joseph's Coat, Yellowstone National Park, Washington, USA
CGGCGGCAACGACGGTACTATCCGCCTATGGGATCTGGAGAGCGGTAAGCAAGTTCGGCAATTGCACGGCCATCACGGCCCGATTTGGGCGGTGGCGTTCGCCCCAGACGGCAAGCGTGCCTTGGCCGGCGGACAGACTGGGGGATTGGTTTTGTACGACGTGGCCACGGGCGAGCAGGTACGCTCGTTTGCTTCGCATCCGGATGCCGTGCATGCCGCTGTATTCACGCCCGACGGCCGTCGCATTCTGTCGGGCTGTTTCGACGGCGTTCTGCGTCTGTGGGACGTGGAAACGGGTCAGCCACTGCGAGAATTCAAAGGACATCAAGACGCGATTATGTGCGTAGCTTGCTCGCCGGACGGCTGCTGCGCCTTGACGGGAGGTCTCGACAACGATCGCACCATGCGCTTGTGGGATCTCGCCAGCGGACGGGAATTGCGCTGCTTCCGCGGCCACGGCGAACGCATCATGAGCGTGGCCTTCTCGCCGGACGGTCGGCAAGCCATCTCCAGCTGTTGGGACTCTACCATTCGTTTGTGGGATTTGCGAACCGGCCACGAAATACGCTGTTTTCGCGATCATGGAACCCATGTCTACAGCGCCGTGTTTTCACCCAGCGGCAAACACATTATCTCCGGAAATGAAGGCGGCACGCTCTCGGTATGGGATACGGGCAGCGGCGAACTTCTGGGTACTTTCGAGACGCAGCACAAAGGGCACATCAGCGCCCTCGCCTTGACCGGGCGCGGCCGCCGCCTGCTCTCCTGCGGCAGTGATCGCACCGTGCGCGTCTGGCTGGCGCCGGAGTGACATCCCTGGACTGAGCTTCGCCTGCTCTATCGGGAACCGTCCCTTGCCAAGGACGGTCGTTTGCCGCTGCGCCAGCGAAGGGGGGGCTGCCTTAATCTTCTGAGCCAGGTAAACAAATCTGCGGCCTTAGCGCGCTCCTGCTCGCTGGAAGAGGGTGGCAAGTTTTTTGCTCCAGCTACTCCCGGATGCCTGCGGCGTAGTTTTGCTCGGCAACGTCAACGAGGTGGCGATCGCCTCCGGCTCCTCTTTTTTGTCCGTCATTGGCTCAATGCGAACGTCGTCGAAATAGACCGTGCCCAACCCTGTCAGGGCCATGCTTACGTGGATGGTGCCAGAATCCGGCACGGTGCGATAAAGGATGAACTGCTTCCAGATGGTCGGCAGCGCCACACGCACCGCCATCGCTTCGCCGCCAGCGCTGTCGTACAGCAGTGCGCCGTCGGGAGAGCCGATGATCGGCTCCGGCACGGATATCCAGGCACTGATGCGCACCGGGGTGCCGGGCGGCAGATGCACTGCCGGACTGTGGACGGCCAGGAAGGACCGCTCCAACACCCGCGCCGCTTTGAGCGGGTTTTTGGCTTTGAGTTTGAGCATCAGGCATTGCTTGCCCTCGCGCGGATAATTGGCCACGCGCTTGGCCTCACCTTCCACATCATCCAGCGAGGGAACTTCTTCCAGACTCCATCCCGGCGGTCGTTGGTTGGGCGGCGTTTCGAAATCACCGTCAGGCAAGACGTTTTTGCCCGGATGCAGCTTGACGATCTCGTCATAGAATTGCCAGAAACGCGGCAAGGTGTAGAAACTGAGGGCGAACGGACAGGCTACTGGCGTCGTCAGGGTTTTGACGGCGGCGTCCCAATGTTGGCGCATGAGAATGCGCACCGCTCCCAAGGCCAACTGAGCGTCGGCGTAGGCCTCGGAAAATTCGCCGTCGATGCGATGTTTGCGGCTCTTTTCCAGCCATTTTCGGGCCGTGTTCAGCAGGGCGTCGCCGTCGTGAATTTTCCGTCCCATCGCCTTCAATTCTTCGTGGATTTTTGCTACTTTGACGATCTCTTCTTGCGCTTGATCGTGCGTCCATTGGGCAGCGTCCATGCGCATCGACCGCTGCATTTCCTGAAAGCGTGGCACCAAACTACCGCGGCCCAGGACGTCGGCGGTGAAGACCAGGGCGCTGGTCAGATTGAAGTTTCGCAGAATGACTTCTCTGCCGCCGAGGACGGGTTTGCTTGGATAGGATTGGATCCTTCCAGGCGAGACTTCCCAGGCTGTATAATTTTCCGGCACCATGACTTTCAAGCGAACCTGCGATTGAAATCCCCGCGGCGGTACGTATTGGCAGCCCGGCCCCATCCAGATGGGCAGCACCAAAACGGCCTTATCGCATTTCAAGACGGCGGCCATGATGTTCGGATCGGGGGTGTCTGGAATTCCTGGGATCATCGGCATCAAAGCGTGGATCCACTCAGGATTACTGGCTGTGACCAGCAACGGTTCGAGCAAGCGAAATTCCTGATTGAGCAAGGCCAAGGCCAGCAGACGATCGCGGCCCGTGTGGCTGTCGGCCAAGAAACGATCCGACCAATAGCCGATGCCGCGATAGCCACAGCCGATGGCGATGTATGATAAGAGACGGATCTGTTCCGGCTGGGGGCCGATCGGCTCGGTGAATTTGCCGGTGCTGCGCTCGTAGGCGGCGGTCATGAACCAATCGGGCAAATGCGTTTGAATCCAGGTCCAGCAGAAAGCATCGTCCGGCAGCAGCGCCCGCCGCTGCATCAGCCATTGGCGATAATCGTTCATCTCCAAGCTAGTCAGCAACGGCCAACGGTGCGTGCCGATCATCAATTGCTGATTGCCGGCGCGCGAATAAGCCAGAAAACCGTCGCGGATGTCAGCGGCCAACGGACGAAGCGGATCGATATTGTGAATTGCCTGGGCCGTACTCATGACAGCCCGACTTTTCTCCCAAGGCAAGTTGCCCCCCAGATCCCAGCACAACACTGCTTGTTCGCGGAGGAAGCGGCTGACGTTGCGGTTGAACGCCTCATTAGCCACCAGTTGGCCTTGGACTTTGCCGCCCGGCTGCTCCACCACCTGGGGAAGGTGCATCATCGGCACGATCCAGAAACCGAGATTGGCTGCGTTTTCGATCAAGCCCGCTGGAGCGCTTTCATCGAGCCAGATGGTGTTAAAGCCGGCGTTGCGCAGCACGCGCAGCGGCGTGCCCGTATGACGGATGCCCAACAAAAAGAGCCGTTCGTTGCCGATCTTCAGACGTCCGCCTTCCAGACGCACTTCATCGGGCCGCTGATTGAGGGCCGGCCGCGCCGGCGTCATCTCTTTGGTCGCGCCGGTGTCTCGCTGATCTGAATCTGCGACTGGCGGGACACCGGTCCCACCTGGAACGCCCGGCAGGGGCGCATCAAACGCCGGACCTGCTTCCAAATCGTCGATCCACACGTGGGTTTCACCTGGTCCTGTGTAAACGTTGAGCAGCAGCTGATCGATGTAGGCATTGGTGGTGTTGATCTCGCGCTTAAATACGCCGGTCAGAAGTTGCTGTTGTTGGCGCAGCAGCTTGACAGGCGCAGGCAACGTCAACGGTTGCCAATGTTGCACGATCTGATAGCGATCGCCGGGCAGCAGTGCTGTCAACAGATGGCCGGGATTGTTCGGATCCCATTCCTTGGGAAAAACGACGCGGGCCAACAATTGCACGCCAGGCCGATTGGCACGGACCCACAGACTGACATGGAGGTCATCCGTCACCGGCGCTCGGCCAAGGTCGTAAGTGTAGTGGATAAAACTGCCCTGTTGCGCCTCGAACTGGATGGTCTCCGAGCGTTGGCCGCTGTGTACGGATTTATCAGTAAGTGCATGGAGCGTTTCCTTGTAACCGGCGTCGTGCGGGCCAGGCCGCCACAGGGGGCTGCGCCCCTCAAAACCGTACTGGATCATTTGTTGCCCGTGGGCAACCGTACATACCAACATCAGCGCGATTGCCACTGCTTTTCCGCATTCTCTCATGCTTCGCCGCTCCTTGCGTAGTTGACGCAATTTCTCAGCGAACCAGCGCGGCGAAGTTCATAGCACAGGCGCCGCGAGAGGCCAAGAGGAATTCGCGCTTGCCGGCCGACGCAGATTGTGCGACAACTTCGGGTTTGGATCGTTTCGCACGCCTCCATAAATCGCGCGAAACAGGGAGCGGTTTTGGACCGCGTCTCGAGGATGGTGTGTATGTCCGGACAGAGCCGTCCTCCGCTGGCGGTTTATAACGCCGAACGGATTGTCGTGATCAAACCGAGCGCTTTGGGGGACATCATCCACAGTTTGCCCGTCCTGACGGCCTTGCGGCGGCGCTATCCGCACGCGCACCTCACCTGGGTGGTCAATCAAGTTTATGCACCGCTGCTTTACGGCCACCGCGACTTGGATGATGTTTTGCCGTTCGATCGCCGGGCCTCGCATCGCGGCTTGAAGGCGGCAGCGCGATCGTGGCTGAATTTCCTCGGCGAGTTGCGCCGCCGTCGCTTCGACCTGGCCATCGACTTGCAAGGTTTGTTTCGCACTGCCGTGATGATGGCGGCAACCGGAGCCAAGCGGCGCGTCGGCCTGAGTACGGCCCGCGAAGGAGCGACGTGGACCTATACCGATGTGGTTGCCGTGGCCGATTTCAACGCCCTCCACGCCGTCGAGCGCTGTTGGCGCATCGCGGAAGCGTTCGGCGTTGGGGATGCGCCTAAGGAATTTCACCTCCCTATCTCCGACGAAGCACGGCGCTGGGCCGAGGCGGCGACGCGTGGCTTTCCGCGGCCGTGGCTGATGCTCGGTCCCGGTGCGCGGTGGATGACGAAGCGTTGGCCGCCGGAACACTTTGCTGCTCTGGCCCGCCGCGCATGGGATGTCTTCGGCGGCACGGTTTTCTTCGTCGGCGGCGCGGAAGAGACAGCGGCAGCGCTGGCCGTGCGCCGTCGCTTGTCCGGTCCTTCATGTGATTTCACCGGACGCACCGCTCTGCCGCAATTGGCGGCGCTTCTGGAACGCGCTGATGTCTTGTTGGCCAACGATACCGGCCCGTTGCACCTTGCCGCCGCCCTAGGCCGTCCCGTCGTCGCTCCCTACACATGCACGCGTGTCCGACTCAACGGCCCTTATCCTCCCCAACCCGGCGCGATCGAAACGACCGTCTCCTGTCGAGGCAGCTACCTCAAACGCTGTTCGCGCCTGGACTGCATGACGGAACTGACGCCGGAGCGCCTGTGGCCGCCTCTCGCCGAGGCGCTGCGTTGCTGGCGAAACCGAAATGCATGTAGCTGATCGGGAGCGAGCGCTGGCCTAGATCCAAGCCCGCGAGACTACCTCCGTCCGACTCGGAGTGGTCCGGGGATCCAGGCCGTGAAAACATGGCGAGGGAACGCAATCCGAAATCTGCCGGCCAAGTTACTGGTATTTGGCGCCGACACGGTCGAGAATGTTTCGGAAGGCGGCGACAGCCTTGGGAAACAACTCCGGGCCGGTGATGCCGCCGGTCGGGCCGCCGCTGAGTAGGTGCGGCTCTAGAGTAGCGAAGCCGTCATAGGTCGGGGCCACGTCGGCGATGACTTCCGGGATACGCCCTTGACCCTCGCCGGCCAGACAGCCGTGTTTCTCACCGGCAATCCAGTCCTTAATGTGAAAATGCACCGTCCAAGTTTTCGTCCCTTGCCAAGCTTGCCACGGATCGTAGCCGCAGAAGACATAATTGGCCGCGTCGTAGACGGCACGCAGATGCGGACTATTGATGGTCTGGAGCAGATCGACGACCCGCCCCGGGTCGTCGCCGTAGATGTTGTGCTCGTTTTCGTGCAGAAGACGCACGCCGGCTTTCTCGGCACGGCGCGTCTTCTCTGCCATCCGCGCCATGACCTCCTCGCGCCAGCGCGTCCAGTCGTCGCCCTCTGGTTTGTAGTAGCTGAAAATACGGATGTTCGGTGTCGCAAAAACCTTGCATAGCTCAATGGCCCGCTCGAAGCGCTTCAGGTGTGGCTCAAATGGTTGATCGATCTTGACTTTGCCAATGGGTGAGCCGATGGCACTGAGGCGGAAGCCGTGGCGATCCAACAGCGATTTCAGTTCGTTCACTTGCAGATCGGTTAGATCAAGGACATTGGTTTTCAGGATCGAGCGCAATTCGATGTACCGTATCCCGCAGGAGCGGAGCACGTCGATTTGTTCTTGGGGATCGGGTGAAATCTCATCGGCGAAGGCGCTGAGAGTGAACATGGAAGGGTCTCCAAAAGACGCAGGCGGAAGGATAAAGGAGGAAAAGCGTTTTGCGTCAGCCTTCCTCTTTTCGTTGCGTCTGGCCCGGTTGCCAGAGGGTGTCATCGCGGCCGTTATTGTTGTAGACACGCGCCAGTACGAAGAGGAGGTCTGACAAGCGATTCAAATAAACAATAACCTGGGGATTGACCGTCTCGCTATGGGTCAGCGTTATCACTTCGCGCTCGGCGCGGCGACAGACGGTGCGAGCTAGGTGACACCAGGCAGCCGCGCCTTGTCCACCGGGAAGAATAAAACTCGTCAGGGGAGCGAGGTTGGCGTTCAGCCGGTCGATGGCTTTCTCCAATCGCTCCACTTGCTCAGGACGAACGCGCAGATGGGCGCCGGGTTTCTCATCGGCAGACTGCGGCAAACACAGATCGGCGCCCACGTCGAACAGATCATTCTGAATGCTGCGGACCAGTTCGCTCTCGGATGCTTGCGGATGCTGGCTGACAAGCAGACCGAGAACGGCATTCAACTCATCAACGCTGCCGTAAGCCACGACGCGCGGATGGTCCTTGGGCACCCGCGTGCCGTCACCGAGTGCAGTATCGCCGCGATCGCCGGTTTTCGTGTAGATACGCGACAGGTAGACCATGAAAAGCTCCTCGTTAGTCGTTACGAGGCGCCAGGGGAAAAGGAAGCAATTAATGCTTGTGCCCTTTTCGTGGGCACTCTTTTTCCTCCCTATAGGAGAACAGTGTTGTGTCTCGCTTTCGGTCCCCTTTTGCAGATCAAGTAGCCCCCAACGAACTTCTGTCTTTTAGAAGTTAGCACTGGCGCATTTTGCGCAGAGCAGCACGGACGCGTTGCTTGGCCTGACGGGTTTGCCGCTCTTTCTTGCGTTGCTGGCGTTTGAGGCGCTGCAACGCCGCCAGAAACCGCGGCGTCTCTGGCTCGCCATAGATCATGGCGACCGCTCCTTTCAGAACACCGGCGGGTCCATCTTGGCTTACTTGTGCAGGTTGGCGCCAACCGCGCCGGTTGTTCCGTTTGGTGGAACCATCACTCTCTCCCTTGTCTCTTATGCGATCGCTGCAACCGGCTGTCAAGAGTCTTGTCAGCGATTTTCGCCCGGCCTCAGCTGCATCCCGAGGTAGCGCCACAAGTGTCGCATATGCAGCAGGAGCCGCTGCGCACCAGAGTCAGCTGGCCGCATTCGCTGCACGGGTCGCCTTCGTAACCCTTCAGCCGCGCCAGCCGAATCTTCTCCTCCATCGTGTGTTCGCGGACGCCGCTCTTGTGTCCATTAGTTACAGCGGCGCCATTGTCACGCAGCGGTTTCAAATGACCGCTCTTTGGTGTAGCAAACGCCTTGGCCGTTGGGCGCGATTCGACGATACGTTCTTCCTTCACTTCCTCCGAGTCAAAATCCGGTTCGTGGCGCTCGCGGTGGATGGCGTCACCACGCAGATCTTCTTCCTCGACTTGGGCCAAGTCGTGCCGACCGAGATAGGTAATAGCCAGTTCGCGGAAGATGTAATCGATGACCGAAGTCGTCATTTTGATGTGCGGATTGCCTTGTACGACGCCGTTCGGCTCAAAGCGCGTGAACAGGAAGGCGTCGACGAATTCTTCGAGCGGTACGCCGTGTTGCAAACCCAGCGAGACGGCGATGGCAAAACAGTTCATCATGCTGCGGAAAGCGGCGCCTTCTTTGTGCATGTCCAGGAAGATTTCGCCGAGTGTGCCGTCTTCATAATCTCCGGTGCGCAGATAGATCTTGTGATTGCCGATGCGGGCTTTTTGGGTGTAGCCAGCGCGGCGATCCGGCAGACGGCGGCGATGGGCGAGATAGCGATAAACGACCTTCTCGGCGATGCGAACCGGCTCGGCCTTTGGCTCCTGGTTTTGTTCCGCAGCCGCAAAGGCGTCGAGGTCGGGGACATCGGCCGCCGTGTTGAGCGGCTGGCTGAGCTTGGAGCCGTCGCGGTAGAGGGCATTGGCCTTGACCATGAGCTGCCAGCTGAGTAGGTACGCCTTTTTGACGTCTTCAAGGGTGGCCGTATGCGGCATATTGATGGTTTTGGAAATCGCGCCGCTGACGAACGGTTGGGCGGCGGCCATCATGCGGATGTGCGCCTCTGCAGACAAAAAACGCTGGCCGAGCTTGCCGCATCTGTTGGCGCAGTCGAAAACAGGCAGGTGCTCCGAATGAAGGTGCGGTGCGCCTTCGATGGTCATGGCGCCACAGACATAGAGATTAGCCTCGGCGATCTGTTCGCGGTTAAAGCCCAGGGCGCGAAGCAGATCGAAGCCTGGAGCGTCGATCTGCTCTTGCCGGAAGCCGAGAGGGCCGAGCAACACCTCATCACCGACCGTCCAGCGAGTGAAGGCGAAAGGCAGCTCGAAGACGCTCGGTAACATCGCTTCGATGCGCTGGAGCACCTCTTCGGGGAAGCCTTTGGCCCGCAGCGTGGCAAAGTTGATGTGCGGACAGCCGACGAGCGTGCCAGTCCCGCGACAATAACGAACAATGTCCTCAATTTGCTCTTGCGTGTAACCGAGCCGCCGTAAAGCTGGCGGGATCGATTCATTGATGATCTTGAAGTAGCCGCCGCCGGCCAGCTTTTTGAACTTCACCAAAGCGAAGTCTGGCTCAATGCCGGTGGTATCGCAATCCATAACTAGGGCGATGGTGCCCGTCGGGGCGATGCACGTGACCTGCGCGTTGCGATAACCATACTTCTGGCCCAATTCCACCATGCGATCGCATTCGCGCTGGGCGGCCTGGAGCAAATAATCGGGACAGAAGCGTGCCTCGATGCCGACCGGCGTGATGGTCAGTCCTTCGTATTCCTCCGGCGGGGCATTATAGGCGGCACGGCGATGATTGCGGAGGACGCGCAGCATGGCTTCACGGTTGGCCTGGTAGCGCGGGAAGGGGCCGACTTCGGCGGCCATCTCCGCAGACGTAGCGTAGGCAACGGCGTGCATCAGGGCAGTGACAGCCCCGCACCAGGCCCGGCCCTGGGGCGAATCATAGGGCAATCCCTGCACCATCAGCAGTGCGCCCAAGTTTGCATACCCTAAACCGAGCGTGCGGTAATCGTAGGATTTCTGCGCGATCGCTGCGCTGGGGAACTGAGCCATGTATACGGAGATTTCCAGGATCAACGTCCACAAGCGCACAGCGTGTCGGAAGGCGTCCACGTCGAAACGGCCGGTGTTCTGGTCATAAAACTTGAGTAAATTGAGCGAGGCTAAGTTACACGCGGTATCGTCGAGGAAAAGATACTCGCTACACGGGTTGGACGCCCGGATGGGGCCATCCACTGGGCAGGTGTGCCATTCGTTGATGGTGGTATCGAATTGCACGCCGGGATCGGCGCAGGACCAGGCGGCAAAAGCGATTTGCTCCCACAGATCGCGGGCGCGGAGCGTTTTGCACGGCTTGGGCGGCCGGCCTTCCCGCCGCGCCTTTTCTTTCTCCGTGCGCCAGTACAAGTGCCAGGGGCCGTCTTTCTGCACCGCCTCCATGAACGCATGGGGGATGCGCACCGAGTTGTTGCTGTTCTGCCCCGAAACCGTGAAGTAGGCCTTGTCGTTCCAATCGGTGTTGTATTCCTCGATTTTAAGGGACGTGACGCCCTGGGCGGCCAATTGCACGACACGCTCGATGTAGTTGGCGGGCACGCCGGCGGCGCGAGCCTGAGCGATGGCTTTGTTCCGCTCGCTGCGAGCGGCGGGATTGCCCTCTGCCATCTGACAAGCTTTGAGGATGGCGTTGAGATGGTGCTGGAGCAGCCGCGAGCCGGCTACTAAGGCGGCAACCTTGCCTTCCTCGACCACTTTCCAATTGATGAATTCTTCAATATCTGGATGATCGAGGTCCAAAACGACCATTTTGGCCGCCCGACGCGTCGTCCCGCCGGATTTAATGGCCCCGGCAGCGCGATCGCCGATCTTGAGGAAGCTCATCAACCCGCTAGATTTGCCGCCGCCGGACAGCGGCTCGCCCTCGCCACGCAGGGCGGAAAAGTTTGCTCCACTGCCCGCACCGTACTTAAAGATACGCGCTTCCCGCACCCAGAAATCCATGATGCCGCCGGGATTAACCAGGTCATCCTGGATGGATTGAATGAAACAGGCGTGGGCCGAAGGCCATTCGTAGGCGGTAGTCGCTTGGACCAGCTGCTGGGTTTGCGGATCGACGCGGTAATGTCCTTGAGCTGGCCCGGCGATGCCGTAGGCCCAGAACAGGCCGGTATTGAACCACTGCGGCGAGTTTGGCGCCGCCATCTGCGCCGCCAGCATGTAGCAAACTTCATCGTAAAACGCGCGGGCGTCGGCTTCCGAGGAGAAATATCCTCCCTTCCAGCCCCAGTAGGCCCAGCAGCCGGCCAAGCGATGGAACACCTGGCGTGCATCGGTCTCGTGGCCGTCGCAGGGATCGCCGGCCACGGGCGTGCTGCGCTGGAGCCATTCCGGCACACCTTCTTCAGGCACTTTCCGGCTCTGCCGCGGCAGGCCGGCTTTGCGGAAATATTTCTGGGCCAGAACATCCACGGCTACCTGCGACCAGTTTTCCGGGGCCAGCAGGTCTTTCATCTCGAAGACCACCGTCCCATCGGGATTGACGATGCGCGAGGTCCGTTTGACGAAAGAAAACGAAGCAAAAGGACCACCTCCGGCCGCAGCCGAAGTAAAGAAACGTGGAATGTGCATGGAAGCTCTTCGGTGAAGTAGTTTCTTACTTGTCCGAAAAGGATGAAACAGGCGCCATCCTAATCGGCTTTTGGCTTTGAAGACCGGGAAAGTTTACTCAATGCCCATGCTTTGGTGAAGCTAAACTCCATGCTTATCCATCAGGCGAAGCTTTGTACGTCTCCTTAAAATCGTCACCATTCAACTATTCCTGGCCTTCAAAAAATTTCCTTCAAACGTAATTTTTGCATCTCCCAAGCTCGGGCCGCTGCTCCAGCTGGAGGGAACAGCTTATCAGCCTGCCGCAGTGTACAAAATTTCCAGTGTCCGTCAACTGATTTTTTACGGTATACACAAGAGTTGTTTCCCAGGTGGGCTTGGAAAAATCGTAAGGGAGCAGTGAGAAGGGCAAACTCAGCCGCTCCCTTACAGTCGCGGCTGAGATTGGCAAATCGGTTTAGTCTGGCAACTCGGCAACGTTAACTTTTTCGTTTCCAGATAGACAACCGGGTATTTTCTTGCTATTATTGATTCTTTCACTCTTACTGGAGAGGAGCTACCCATGCGTTACCGAATTGGAACCTCGTTCGTCGCCCTGCTTGTGATGGTGCCGCTGGCTGTGGCTGTGCCGTTGATGGCCTTGCACAAGTCCGCCGATCAAGAAAACAAAGAACGGAACGCGCAATTCCAAAAGCTACAAAAAGAATTCCAGAACTCCGTCGAAGAAGCAAGCAAAAAATTGGAATCGGTCCAATCGCACGAAGAAGCGCGGACAATCGTCCGCAAACTGAGCAAGGAATACACAGCTCGGATCGTACAACTCGCCGCGAGCGCTCCCAAGGACAAAGTGTCGGGGGACGTTTTGTTCTGGGCCGTCGACAACGTGCCGCTTGAGGGAAGCAAAGTGTACGATCTTTTGGCGGACAACTGGGCCGCAGACGCCCGCATCAAAAAGTTTTGCTTGCGCATGACGCAAATGCCCCATGAGGCCGCCGCCAAACTCCTCCAAAAAGTAAGCGAGGAGAACAAAGATAAAGACATTCGCGGTCTGGCCGTGTTCGCCCTGGCCGTCCTAAGCAAAGAGAAAAGCGAAGAGAAGGGCGATGTGCAGGCCGCCGGGGAGGCGGAGAAGTTGTTCGAGCGCGTCTGCACGGAGTTCGCGACGGTTAAGTTGCCGCGCGGCCCAGCCGGCGAACAAGCAAAGAGTGCCCTGAGAGAGATCCGCAAACGCGGAGTGGGCAAGAAAATGCCGAACTTGGAGAGCGAAGATCTACAAGGGAATAAAGTGCAGCTCAAAGACCACAAAGGTAAAGTCGTTGTCCTTGACATTTGGGCCACTTGGTGCGGGCCGTGCCGCGCCATGATTCCGCATGAACGCGACATGGTCGAAAAACTCAAGAACAAGCCGTTCGCCCTCATCAGTATCAGCGCCGACGCTAAAAAGGAGACGTTAGAGCAGTTCCTCAAAACAAACAAGATGCCGTGGACGCACTGGTGGAACGGCCAAAACGGCGGCATTTTGCAAGAACTGGACGTACAATTTTTCCCTACTATTTATGTCCTTGACGGCGAAGGTGTGATTCGCTACAAGAACATCCGCAACGAACAGCTCGAAGAAGCCGTAGAAAAACTCCTCGCCGAAGCTGAGGGCAAGAAGTAACGGTTTCCAAACGTTATTCCCTAGCCCGCCCCACGCCGGCAAGGACGTCCTTGCCGGCGTGGCAAGCAGGTGAGAAAATCCCCTCCAAGGAGCCGATGCGATGGCGGAGCCAACCAGCATCTCCTCTTCGCCGTCTTCTCTTGAAAAAAACGCCATGCCGGGGCCCAATAGCAAGCACCAACCCTACGTGCCCGATGGCGTGGACATACCGGAATTCACCTGGCCGGCACTGGTGCTCGGTGTATTCCTGGGCATTCTCTTCGGCGCCTCGTCGCTGTATCTACTGCTCAAAGTCGGCATGACCGTGTCGGCGTCGGTGCCGATCGCCGTGTTGTCGATTACGTTGTTTCGGGCACTTTCACGTTCCTTCGGCTTTCGCCGGGCCACGATCTTGGAAAACAACATTGTGCAGACGACCGGCTCGGCCGGCGAGTCGATTGCTTTCGGTGTAGGCGTGACCATGCCGGCGCTGTTGCTGCTTGGCTTCGAGATGCACTGGGTCCGGGTGATGACCGTAGCGGTGCTGGGTGGCTTGCTCGGCATTTTAATGATGATTCCGTTGCGGCGGGCCTTCATCGTCAAGCAACACGGCAAGCTGATCTATCCCGAAGGCACGGCCTGCGCCGAAGTGTTGATCGCCGGCGAGAAGGGCGGTATGACGGCGCGGATGGTGTTTCTGGGCTTCGGCGTCGCCTTGGTCCACAAATTCCTGACGCAGGCGGCCAAACTCTGGGCTGAGATGCCGGAGGAAAAACTGTATGGGGCGACGGGAAAGGGACTCAAGGGGGCGGCGATCAGTGGCGAACTCGCGCCGGAATTGCTTGGCGTCGGCTACCTGATTGGGCCGCGCGTCGCCGCTTTAATGATGGCCGGGGCCGTCATGTCTTATTGGGTAGTCGGCCCGCTCATCGCCACGTTCGGCGAGAAACTCACCGAGCCGGTCGCGCCGGCCCAGACCCAGATGGAAAAGGGCGTGGACAAAGGTCTAATTCGCAACATGGGGCCCAGCGACATCAAGGCCCACTATCTACGCTACATCGGCGCCGGGGCTGTGGCAGCCGGCGGCATTATCAGTATGCTCCGCGCCCTGCCGCTCATTCTCGGCTCGATCCTCGCCGGTCTGCGGGACCTGCGGGCCACACGTGTTGCCGGAGCCGAAGCTGTCGCCCGCACCGAACGCGACCTGTCGCTCAATGTGGTGTTGTTCGGCAGCCTTGCTCTTGTGGCTGCCCTGATGTTCGTGCCGGCGCTGGGGCTGGGGGTTGGGTTTCAGGGACTTCTCGGCGCCCTTATGATCTTGCTGTTCGGTTTCTTATTCGTCACAGTCTCTTCGCGCTTGACCGGCGAGGTCGGTTCGTCGTCCAATCCGATTTCCGGTATGACCATCGCCACGTTGTTAATGACGTGTCTGATTTTCCTGATGCTTGGCCGTATCGGCCCCCAGGCGATGCTGACGGCGCTGACGGTGGCAGCGGTAGTGTGCATCGCTTCTTCTAACGGCGGCACTACGTCGCAGGATCTCAAGACCGGCTACCTGGTCGGGGCCACGCCGCGGCGGCAGCAGTGGGCCATCTTGATTGGAGCGTTGACATCCGCCGTGGTCATTGGCGCAACCCTCCTTGCCCTCAACGCCGCCGGCACCCATTACACGCGGCGCAATTTGCCAGACAAGAAACTCGTCGTGGCCCCGGACGCCCCCTTCGAGACCGAGACCGTCGGCAAGCCCTACGCCGGCGAAGATAAGAACATCTATCGGATCGTTCATGTCCGCGAAAACGATGCGGTCAACCCTGGGGTCCGGCCTGGCCGTTATCTTGTCGACGCCGAAGGTTGGGCGCGTTACCGGACAGACCTGGCCATCCAACGCGAAGCGAAAACGATGGATAACGGCGAAGAAGCGCCCAAGGGTTTCTCGGTGCCGCAGCCG
>OGCG01001085.1_pt1 | contig 14348 bp, 24 predicted proteins | sample 1570061 | NCBI WGS metagenome assembly OGCG01 (sample SAMN06268698, study PRJEB24515) | hot springs metagenome | isolation source: Joseph's Coat, Yellowstone National Park, Washington, USA | place: USA:Joseph's Coat, Yellowstone National Park, Washington, USA
TCCTTAATGTATTGATATGGTGAATCTCCCCTAATTATACTCCTAGGTGACTCTGTGTCGTCAATACTCCTACACTGTGACCACCATAAATTTACGTCAATGAATTCCATATCACCGTTGCACCCCAACTTTTCTAATACAATGTCCTTGCTCCTAGTTTTTATCCAATTATAGAACTGGGATGCAACAATGTCGAAACTACAATTGATACATTGTTTAGAAATTATCATGTCGGTCACGCTCATATACAAATCTTCGTTCCGTTAATATAATGACATACTCCGGTTATGTGTAGTATTTTGCTTTGTAATTGGTTATGTATAAATATATCGACCGGGTTATTCGTGTAGAGGGAATTATTAATATAATTATCCAGTACCTCTCCTAGTTTTGATTTCCATGTCAACGGTAAATAGAAGTTCGTTGATTGGAAAAAGACTACTATGAAACTAGACGGTTTTGCTACTGCGGGGATAGCGATAACAGTTGGTATATCTACATTTTCTAACCGTTTAATTACGTCCTGTATATCGTTCATTATAACGTCACTATCCAGAAATAGAATGTTGTCGTTTATTTTTGAAATTATTTCCTTAATCATTTTAGCTATCCTTATCCTCCTATTAATCATTTCAACTTCATCAGAATTACCGGGCTTTATTCCCGTATCAACGTAATGATAATTGACTCTACTATCGTGATAGACTTCTCCTATAGTATATGACCTATCAATGAACACGTCTGTCAATCTATTTTTTTCTATGGCTTCTTTTAGGTACTGAGCCTTCCCCAGAAACGTCACGATACGTACCATGTTATGAAACTTTTATAGTCAAGGTTTTATTTTTTTATCCATGAGAATCGCTCTTGTTAGGGACTTTCATGAGTCAAGTTTCGGGAGACAAGCTATGTTATTAGAACGTGGTCTCAAAGAGTTAGGGCATGAGGTTACACCTTTCGATAAGAATAAGACTGCGAAAGCCAATTTGCCGTCCATATTTGAGGATTATATCTATTATACCGTTTTTAATACTACCTTATTTTGGAAGGGAATCCCTAATTACGGTAAGAACATCGTGTTTGAAGTTAGTGATACCGATGCTTTATCTCATTTAGCGTCGTATTTCTTTAGACAGCAACCTGTCAATGAAATAGTCGTGCCTTCTAATTGGTCTAAACAGGGGTTTTATACTCTTAACTTGTCAATTCCGCAACCAATTCACGTTATCCCTCACGCCTTGAACCCCGATATGTTTTATTACCCTCCTAAGGAAATGCCTCATCCTTGTGTTCTAGCTATCTTACCTCACTCTTGGGATAGGAAAGGAGGAGACGTCGTTGTTAAGGTATTCCGTGAGTTAATGGACTCCGGTTACCATTTCTACCCTCTTATTCTAGTCTCTAATATGTTAGAACCCAGGATAAAAGGAATGAATGTAATAAAGACTCCTTTACCGGATCCTGACTACTACAGTATATTTGCCGGGTGTGATATTTTATTTTACCCCGTACGTGGAGGTGCGTTTGAGATCCCCGTGATCGAAGCCCTCGCACTCGGACTGGACGTCGTTGTGACAGAGAAAGGGGCGTGGAGCGAGTACGTAGAAAGGGAAGACGCATATTGTATAAGGGTAGCTAGGAAGGTAAAGATGTGGTACACTAATCCATTTCATGTTGGAAATTTCTTAGACCCCGACCCCGAGGACGCATATCGGCAATTAGTTACGGCTTTATCGAATTGGTCTCTTGACAAAAAGAAGGAGAACCTCGAGAACCGTGCGGTATTATATAGGGAGAAGTATAATTACCTGAACATAGCCAGAGAGTGGGAAAAAGAAGTGTTGTGAGGCAAAATGACGTTCGAATTCTATTATATAATATCGAGTTCGGCTTACATAGTTACGATAGCTTACACGATATACCAGTTGAGAAGATTGTCCGTGAGAGATCACAGAGAAAATATAAGGAGGGAAGTGAGGGATTACATAATGAGCCAGGAGTTCAAGGACGTCCTGATGGAAGCTATTAATCAAAGTGACATGAACAAGAAACTGAGCATCATAGTTTTAGCCTTGTGTACTAACGTACCCGATATCAAGAAGTCGAAGATTTGTGATGAAGGGATATAAAAAAGGACTTGTTTTATACTCCGTCGTCGTGTTTTTACAGCCCGAGCATGTTGAGGAAGGAGCCGACGAACGGTAGACTCGAGCCGAACTTGGTTATCAAGCCCACCAATATTCCGGCTACCGCTATGGCTACGAAGACGTCTGCGTTCTGCGAAATGAAGGTCGCTATACCGCTCAGGAATCCCGTTATTGCTGATACGATCGAGGTTACGACGGAGGTTAAGGCGGATGCTATATTGGAGTAGGACATTTCCTGTCCACCGAGTATATGCTGTGGTTTAAATTTAAAATAGCTAGTGGATACAGAAAACAATAAACTCTCATGTGTAGTAGTTATAGCACATGGAAATGCCATCGGGTGCTTTTATATGAAAGCGTATGTACCTTGCGAAAAGTGTAGTTACTATCAAGTAGCGTTATATGAGGGCTATGACGTCACGTTCAATTTGTTCGATGCTGATGTTTGCATTGACGACCCAATAAGGTTCTTTAAACGGATTAAATATGTTAAGGATGAAGTCAAGTGTACTCTTTGGGGGGACACGATGTATAACGCGTTATATTATAACGACGACCTCGTGAATTATGACGACTTCATAGTCCCCTCGTATTGGAACTTCGAGATGTTCTCCAAGGTGGGGGTCAAGCCTAAAGCAGTAGTTAAGAGACATATCAAGCCAATCTTTCCTGACGTGAAGAAGGACAAGCTATTTGTAACATTAGGAGAGTCGAGGTACTTCGACCGTAAGAACCTCGTCTTGGCAGATACCATAACCCGGGAGTTCAACGTCAGGGACAAGACCATAATCGTAGGTAACATGGGGAATCCCGACTATCAGAGCTTCAACCTAAGTGAGGAAGAGAAGTATGAATTGTATACCAGGAGTAGGTTCTATTTAGCGTTATCCAGGAGTGAGGGCTTCGGCATTCCTCCGATTGAGGCGATGGCGTTAGGTGTTGTACCCATATTTCTAAACGCTCACGGTTACAAAGAGAACTTGGTAGGCATACCGCTAGATGCCATAGATGAGTACACGCTTTACATAAACCGAGAACACTGTTTTAAGGTGTGGGAACTGTCTAAGCACGAACTGCGTTATGAAATCCAGCACGCTCTCACCATGTCAAAGGAAGAATATACGGATTTAAGTGAGAAAGTGAAAAATAAAGCCAGAGAGTATTATGCCCCAATGGAACCCTACGATCTTTCCGAAGTTATTGGAATACGCAAAAAGGAACGGAATTGAGCGTAGATACAATACTTTCTACATTAGGGGCATTGCTCTCGTCCAGTGCAATGAGGTATCTATTAACATCACAGTCGCTAATAGTCATTTACACATGTTTTACGACCCTATAGCTAATGCGTATTTCGCCTTCAGCATGCCCTTCTTTTTCCAATACGCCAACGCCCCTCAGCTCTTTAGCGAGGGGATAAAGCTCTGTTCTCAGTTACAGGAAATGCCGTTCTCCCAACCCTCCGTTCCCCCTAAGAAAGCCGATTCAGAATTGGACAGGATAATCGCATCGTTATCGGTTTTAAGTGACAGGACACTTGCTAAAGGTGCTGGATATCATAGGGCGAAGGACTACGTTAAATCGAGGTACCCTGAGTGTTATGAGATAGTTAGGTACTTCGGGGTTAAGAAAGACACGGTCAAATTCATGGAATCGATCTTCGCAAGGCAGTGGGATACTGCTGAGAATATACTTACACTATTGTCTATGGAGTGTGAGAATTCAGAATGTGTTGATAGGGTAGGAAAGTTTATTGAGCGGTGCGGTAAAGTTATCCGTAGTAAGGAGGTGCGTTAGTGACATGGACACCTACGAACTGGCGAAGAAAATCTACAACTTATATGAGAACTCCAACAAATCCTATGTCTGTCTCAACGGGTTTGACTATGATTTCCTAAATGAGTATAATCGTAGGTATGAACTTTGTACCAATACTTTTGACGTTGTCCTTGCCTACCTTAAAATATATGACCCGAAGACATTGTTTATTCCCCAGCTCCTGACTAGGCTGGGATATGCGTCGGCTCCAATGATTGAAGTGAAACCACCCTTTCCACTCACTAATAACGCAGTTTTTGTGTGGCTCGGAAGGGAGTTGTTTCTGCAAGATGAAGCACAGGTAGTGAAAACTATGACGGGTTACAACGATAACGGAGAGCCGGTAGTGAAAGTATTGGTGAAATACGACATGAACCCGATGAGCACAGAGGCGATTTCCTGGTGTCTTAAGCTGTCTTTCATGTACAACAAGAAGATACAGTGTGGTGTCTATGGGGTGTTATACGAGTGAGTTTGTGTTTAAGGGAAATAGGGAACAAGAAGGTACTCTATATACCTAAGTCACTTGAGGACAACTTCATTGAAGGCAGGATCTATCCGATCATTGTAGAGAACAAGATAGTAGGGTTGAAGTGCATAAGGACTGCTAAGAGGAAAGTGCTTTACGTTCCTTCCCAACTCGATGACCTGTTTTCTAATCAATGCTATTCATTCGCATATCTTAATGCGTAGGATTTTCACTTTCTCTGACGGTGTTGGGTACTCTTTGAACAACTCCCTCACGAACTCTCTGGGCGTCATTTTCCCTGAATCGAGGGCATTCAGCAATAACAGTAACCTCTCCTTCGTCCTGGGTGCTACTCCGGTTTCATCTAGGAGTGAATAGGCGATCTCCACTGCCCTAGGTATCGAATACCCTTTAGAGTTCGCCAATAACATGTATACGCACCTCACGAACTCCGTCTTTGTCAACACCATATGCTAATATCTGTATCCAAATATTAATATATTACACCTTTCTAATGTGTGTATGATAAAGTATGGCAGGTAGACAGTCCCATAGGAAATTCGACGTACGGAACGACACGTCGACAAGGTATAAGGGTAAACTCTACGGTATCTTCGTGAACTACATGGGAGAGAAATACGCCAGTGAACTCGTAGAGCAAATGTATAGTAACTACAAGGACGTATTCGAGGAAATCTACACGAAGGTCCACAACAACCTGCGACCTACACTGGTTAAGTTAGCCGGTGCAGGTGCTACATTTCCACTGTGGCAGGTAATAAATGAAAGCATTTATGCCGTTTACCTAACACATAAACAGACTGCGTCCTTCTTAGTTACTAAATACCTATCCAGGGGCATACCCGCTAACACCACAAAGAAAATCTTGGTTGAGGTAGGTAACCAGCTCAGGGAACTCGTCCCTGCGGTCGCAGAACAGTTGGGTGAAGTGTCATTAAATGAATCCAATGTGGTCTCCACCGTTGACAGCATCGTTACGAAGCTTCCCGCACTACCCAACAGCTACGCTGGTGTGCTGATGAAGACGAGGGTACCAACCACAACTCCACACTACGCCGGAACCAAGACGTTCTCCGAACTAGCATCATCATATGGAGCATTGGAGGCTATAGAGAAAACGTTATGAGGTGGTGAAAGATGGCGAGGAAAAATAGGCGTCTAAGTCCGGCTTCAGTATATAGGTACTACCTCAAGAGGTACACCATGAACGTCGGCACTACAGCCCACTTGCTCAGCAAAGAGATTGCCATAAACCCCGAAGCAACGAGGGCAATAGCTAAACTCTCCATGCAGGAAACCTACAACTGGTTAACCGACTACGCACCTTCACACCTCGCAAAAGAGGTGGTAAAGAACGTTTCTGAGAGGTATGGAATACCCACGACTTTCCAAGGTTTGCTTATGGCGTTCGCAGAGAAAGTTTTAGCGAACTACATCCTAGACTACAAGGGCGAACCGCTAGTGGAAATGTACCACAACTTCCTCTGGACCCTGATGCAGAGACCCACGACCACTATGGTCTCCGCAACAACGGGCTATCTATACACTTTCGTCAATAAGGCTGGGAAACCATACGTTGTTGACATGTCGAAAGTGTTAACAGAAATACAGGACGAGCTATTCAAACTGCTAAAGTAACCTTTTTTTATCCTGTATCCACTCTTTAACATATGGACAAGGTAAAGCTGAAAGGCTCAATTGCATATGTGTACAAGGTGTTCGTTGAGTCATTGAAGAAGACAGGAATAGAAACTGCGGGCGGTGCATTGAACGAGAACGCTATAGTTGTTGGTGTACCATTGAAAAACTTCATGAGGATGATAACGATGGACGTAAATAAGGAAGTGTGGGAACTGAAGATCAAGAACGGGAAGATGTTCCTCATCGGCACGAAGGAACTGGTTGATGAGGACGTCAAGAAAGTGAATACACAGATACTCTCAAAATTGAAGAAACTCGGGGTTGAAGCTGGTGCACACGTTACAGATGATGGAGATGCGGTAGTAATGGTGTCGTTAGTTGACGTTGTTTTGAGGATACTGGAAAAGACGTTACAAGAAACCAAAGCTAGAGCCTCAAATCACATGCGTTCACTGAGGGTCAAGTTCGGGAGCGATGACGATTACGCCTACATTGTGCTTTACACTAGGAGTTCGCAGAAAGATACCGTCCTAACTAAAATAGAGGAGGTGTTGAAAGGTGAGTGAACAGCCTCAGGATGCGAATAAGAGGATCGAGGAATTGGAGAAGAAAGTACAGGAGTTGACGGAACAGTTAGATAAGACTAAAACTGCTGTAAAAACGGTCGCAGGTATACTGGATAATCACCTTAAGGGTAAATGGACAGTTGAGGACATCCAAATGGCGTTAAACAACATCAACGAAATGGTCAATTTACTGACACAGGCAGGCATAATACGCCCGGGTGCTGAGGGTTCAAATAATTTGTTGCAAATGATGATGGCACAGCAAATGTTAGCACAAAGACAGCAACCGCAGGAAGTTGAGGTAGAACCGTTAAGGAAGAAACCGAAGAAAAAACTGAAGAAATTCCTTGAGGAAGAAGAATGAGCTAAAAAATGGAGTTCAGTTCCTTTCTACCTTTCTTCTCCAACTCTCCGCTCCAGAACTCCTTATACCCGGGTACCATTTCCCTAAGGACGTACAACGCATTAACTAGGTACGCCGGGTTATTGCTCTCAGCGTATTTCCGTATTTCTTTCGCATTGTTCTCGTCTTTGCCAACATAGAGCTTACCGTTCTTCAATATCAAGACGTTCCTGTCCTCATCCACTATAATACCGGTGACGTAATTCGCAGTGTCGGGTAATTGGCTTTCTATCTCATTTATCAGGTTAGAGACATAGTCCTCATTAGACTCCTGTGGAAGTTCAAGGGTCTCTTCATCTATTTCTTTCTCTTCCCTCATACATGAAAGTATGGATACAAAATATTTAAGTCTTGTGTCTGCCAATGAGAACACATGAGGATCGTGAGTGATGAATGGATAGGGAAAGGAAACCTAAAAGTGAGGTACGCTATTGTAGAGGAAATACCCGAAAAACTATACTATGTGATCTGTCCCTCTCTACGCTTCTTCGAGTATTGCTTTGACCTAAACCAATGCCGTAAAATAGCCTTGAGCTTATCGGACAAAGTCAAGGACCTCTTATATTTGTAAAGGACGTTGAAGTGAATAGCGTTCTCACCCATGACGGAATAACGTAAGTAATTGAATTCCGCACGCTTATGGTCATCACCCAGGAGAAATTGTAAGTCAAATAACTCTTTCACAGGGATGGGGTCCGTTAGGGCAATAAGGATATGAATATGTTTTTTTGACGGTGAATGTTCCCACCATGCGTCTTCTTCTTTGTAACCTAGACTGCGTAGCATTTCGAGTTTCTTCTCTAAGATTAAATTAGGGTCGTAAAAATTGATGTCAACATCTATATCCAGTTTGATTAATTGTCTCTGGTCTACCACGTATACTCTCCCCCATCTTGTGGATAGCGGTGATACCATACTATCCTCTTTCCCACCGCACCACCATAGAAAACCCCCTCGTCCGTCAGTAAGGGAAGCACCTGAACCCCGAAGAGGTCCAAAATCCGATCCTCCAATTCCTCCATTAATTCGTGAATCTGTTGCTTCTTGTTCTTCGGATTCAACGGTACGCAACCCTGTGCCTCTACGAAAATCGGATGTTCCCATTCTGCGTAATCGAAGGATAATGTAACACATATTGTCCGTGCCGTATTTCTCTTCGCCGATTTTTTCGATGAAGGGGATATAGCTGGTGGGGATGTCCCCAATCGATCTCACCTTATAGTCTATATACCACCCTTTTTTAATTACCTGAGCGATCAGCATAGCTTCTTCGCCTTAGCGGTTATCATTTTCCGAACCAATTCGGAAGCGTAAAGACCGTAAACTTCCGCATATTCCCTTATCTCCTCATAGGTATCACGTTCCAACCTAAACGAACGTGGTTGAAGCCGCTCCCATAGATAATCACGATTTACCTCATCATCAACAGACTTGGCTATTTCTTTGCACTCATCCATAAGACTTCTAAAAAATGAGTCATACTCAACATAAGAAGGAACGTTACTTAACCACGTTCTCTGATATGGAAACAGACGGAAACTCACGACTTGTCTGGACATAAATATGCTATCATATTCAGCCAGATAAAAAGCTTTCTGAGAACATAGAGCAAGACTTAAAAGTATGAGGAGATATTAAAAAGTATGATAGTGGTAATAGAAGAGGGAGTTTACCTCCGGCTTAAGGAAATGGCGGAGGAGAAAAAGATTAGTATTGCATCAATAATAAGGGAAATTCTAGCATCGTATTTTAGAATTGAGGACAACACTAAGAACTATTCAAAAACAAAAATAGCGAATAGAAGGGACCTATACGGCGAGAAGGCGTATTACAGGATTCTAGTGAAGATGGAGAGAAGAAATGAAATATATATTAAGAATGAGTTAAGGAAGCAAAAGAAAACCGTAAACGAATTATTGAAAGAAATACTTTTAGTCACGGCTTAAAAAAAATTAGTCTATAGCCTGTTCAAACGTATATAGATTAAGGCTATAGTAGTTTTGTGGAATTTCTACTATTCCATGTTCATTGTGAACTAATATGGTCTTATCCTTAAGGGCTATCATGATATGACTCCCCCGGAACTCATGGATGCCACCACCAAAATAGCGAGAGTCTGCATACGTTAAGCCCATACTGCGGCTCTTTTCCAGGTAGTAGTTAGTAAGGATTAGATCCCCCTGTCTAACTATGAACCTTTCGCTTTTGGGTATTACGGCTTTCTCATAAACCGAAGCCGTTAAAAAATTGACCCTTTCTATTTGTTTCTTAAGGGTTACCTGCTGAGACATGTTTCCACTACTAGAATATAACAGCATAAACTTATAAGCTTTTATGCTGAGTATATGTCATGGCGAAACGTGGATCCAGAATTGCGAAAAAGTACGGGTATATTTTTCTTGAATTCATACCGAGCGTATATGAAATAATAGAAAAATTCGATAAATTTGAAGAGGGAAAAATATACGTATTCGGATATGATTATAATATGAAAGATTTTGAAACTTCGATACAAAAACAAACACAGGATAAAATAAGAGTGAACTACCTACACCATGAAATTTGGATTTACAGAGAAGGAAATAAATATAAAATATTCATTCCATCGGTCATAGAAAAATATAGAAACGAATTGAACTATCTCTTTAATCATGGATTTTACTTCCATTATAACAAAATAATCTATACATGGACAGGAGTACAGGAGTTCAACATAATATTAAAAAGAGCGAAATCGTTTTTAATGGAAATAAGCATAGCTAGAAGAGTATTATACAATGACCTAATAACTGGAGAACTGAAGCACACATATGCACCTATAAACATGATAAGGAAAGGGATAACAGTATGGGAAGACGTTAGAGGTAATAAATTCATATTAACAAAAGTAAATGAAACGGAAATGAAAAAGGTATACGAAAGGATAGAGAAAAAGGAAAAGAGTCCCGACATTTATTATAGGAAAATGATGAAAACTAGAACTGTTATGTATCAATTCATAAAAATGTTTAGAAATAAAGGAATACTAAAAACACCAACAAAAGTGGAATCAATATCAATTTATTCAGGACTACGGATAAATAATGAAGAAATAAAGAATCATGTATTTCGCTTTAGTTTCCCATATGAGCTTCGAAACAACTCCGTACAATTCAATGGAGTAGAAACAATATTAGTGGATTATGATTATGATCAAGTAAACCAAATATTATTTAAATTCCAACAAAAGACAGCAATAGGAGGAAGAACAATATTATGCGGGGTGGACCCGAATAATAGATTATGGTGCAATGCATTAAGAGGATTTATGAGATGGTGGAAAATTGAGAATGTGTATAAAAACATATATGAACTGGATGAAAAAACAAAAATATATGAGTTCTGAGAAAAGTTATTTTTTAAATAGATTCTGATTCTTGAATAATTTCAGTAAAAACCGGAATAAGCCTGTAGTAGCTTTTCAGAAATGCGTTTACTGACAAATTAATATCCTGTCCATTGTTATGATATTCAACCCTGTTTATTGATTTTGTTATATTGACATCGTTATTCCTAAGTATTAAATGGAATATGAATTTACTCAATATCGCTAACTTCCTTTTATTTTTGATTTCGCTCAACACTTTTGGGGTATATCTCAATATCTCTACCTCGATTTTGTCCTTATTTCTCGGGTAGAAATCTAGATATACTGTGTATCTGGTAAGATAGTAAGTATAATCAGTGATACTCTCATGTATCGTTTCAAAATATGGCTTTATTCCATGATTTTGAATTGTAACGTAATAAGTAACTTCTGAACTAAATCTATTCTGGTATATTTTATTGAAAACCTGAATCATTCTTCTCACCTCCACAAATGAAAAAAATCATAGAGTCACAGTAACGGGATTAACATAAATATGTTGATGCCCACCACAATTAACGTTAGTAACCCTAATCCATTTCCCTATTTCGTATTGTCCTTTTTGCGGTGATAGCAGTAAGTAGGTATGGATTCCATGTGTACCACCAAAACTTATCTGACGGGCTATATGTTTATAGCAAATATCGTTAATGGTATTGCTATTTACTATTGTGGGGCACTCAGATATATTAAACTGGATTTCATCAAGTCCACCCGCTCCGGTTTTTCGCCAGTTAAACTTAAAAATCATGCCATAAATGGGCTGTAATTCAGTATATCGGGTAGGAACAATCCTAAGAACCACGGTCTTCATTAACTGACCGCTCTTAGGATCAGTTCTCTTAATAGCCTGTCTGAAATCCTCTCTAATATTAACATCAACGTTTATATTAGTAGTTATCCGATTTTCGGCTTTATTAATCAACCCCTTGCTTATTTTGTAAGTCAAATAATGAACTCTGTAAGTCTTAGGCTCGTACCCTATGACATATTTCTCTGTCTCTCTATTCAAATAAATATGGATAGGGTTCACTAAAAAAACATTCTGCACATGTAGAATTGATTCCCGTTTTTCATTAACTAGTTCCATACGTTTCACCAGGAAAAATTATGTCGAGAAAGACTATAAACCTTTCGCTTTATATCCTCACATTCTCTATCGGGAAGTTAGTTAAGAAAAAGTTAAACAAAAAAAATATAATACTGGAAAATGGTAGATAGCGAAAAAATAAATTAAAAAAAGAATTGAATTAAGACAAATCTCTACTAAACGAGGAAAAAAAGAATCATGCGATTATCCACTTAAGCAGTTCTTCCACTTCAGGGGGTAAAAAAATGTAGGCAGGGGCCCACTCACCCCCCTGGGGCGTAAAAGCGTCAACGACCAAAACTATTGGTAGAATGTCCCCATACTTTTCACTAAATTTATTAGCCTTTTGACGCACGTCCCAACTCTCCGATTTTAGCCATTGCCCATATTGTTTTTTATTTTCGAACCTGATTATCATTTTCACGCCCCCCCTTTTGCCCTATATGCCAGGGCATCGTATTGCCTCTCGTCACATATCCCCTCACACTTGACTAATTCCTGAAGAACTCCCCCGTAAATCTCTGCCTTAACTAGCAACACTTTGCCTTCATCATACGCCTTTTGAACTTCATTACTGTTTAACACTTTCCCTTCCTCAAGCCGCATAGACAACATTACTATATACAATATGTCACCGACCGCGACCCTTATCGCTACCCTGTTTACAGTTAACGTCGTGCCACACAACGCATTTAAGAAGTCTACAGTCCCCTTATGCCCAATGGCGTTTTGAACGCCATCGGCAATTACTTGGCAAAATTCGTTTTTATCGACCAACGAAAAAGATACGTCCACAGGCGGACTTAGCATATTCGGGCTAAACGCATTGGTTAAATAAGTTGCCATCTTATCCACCACTTTAGATTATACTGGAAAATAGTAAGTGGCATAATAACAGTCGCCACCTTTGCCATTGTTCTCTATTATGCTCTTCAACCGCTTAAACAACCCTAAGACTGTAGTCCTGACATCGCCATTAGTCGCCAACTCCGCAACAACAAAATTAAAAAATTCGTTAGAAAGCTGTAATTTTGTGCTACAAATTGGGTCATATCCTGTTCCGTTCCAGCTCTGCTTAATAAAGTATATTTCAATGTAATGATATTTAATTAACCTTGTGATATTAACATTAAGCTCTTGATGATTGTCATAACCCTGAGAAAGTAGCGGATATATTGTATATGTAACACGCAACTGTTTAATTTTACCTTTTTTGTTCCTAACTAGTTCTACTTCATATTTCGCCTGATCCGATTTCACCAATTCGGATCTTTTAAGTTGTGCGTTTTGCACGTGTTTCACCATGTACTAGTATAAAATAACAGTATATATACCTTTCGATTTATGACCTCATAAATAGCAAACTGTCTAGAAAAAATATATTAAACCCACTATATTTTTTATTTGTTTTTTTGTTTGTTTTAGTTTTTGTAAACTGAGCTATTTACCTAAATTGGGGAAATAAATAGAAATACCAAAAAGTATTCAAACAAAAAAACGATTTTTGCGTAAATAAATTTTAATAAATTATTAGTGCCCTTGAACTAAGATTATGAATGAGCAAAAGTAATTGTATTTATTTCACACAAAAGAGTTTAGGCGTGAGAGCTATATCTTTTGGCTAAAGTTTTTTATTTATAAACGCTATAACGCTGTTATTTTACGTAGTATTATAAGCGTGTAAGGGCAAAAGTGCAAATTTAAGGGTTTAAAAACCTTTCGGTCAAAATGATGGACAGGGTTTAAAAAATAAGCTGTATCCAGGGCGAAACTATTACAAAAAGCCTTAAGTATAGTGTCATTTATTCCACCGAGGTAATATTTTGCCATGGTTCAAAATATTCCATCGAGATAATATTTTGCTATGATGTAAAAAATTACATCGAGGGAATGCTTTACCATGGTGCAAAATATTTCATCGAGGTAATATTTTGCCACAGTCCAAAATATTCCACCCAAGTAATAACTGCAAAAAACTATTTAAATTCAATTATCCCGTTATACTCGCCTGAGACAAATTTATATCTTTTTTCTCCCTGCCTAATAAAGAATTCGTAAGGATACACAATATCCAATATATAACCTTTTTGTTTATTTATCGCTGGACGCATTACTCTTCCAATTCTCTGCACTAATTTAATTCTACTCTTTCCTTGTGTTAGTAGCACGACCAATGCCAAATTTGGAATATCTAAGCCTTCATCCGCTAAGGAAGTGGAAATTAACACTTTAACCTTTCCGTTTTTCAAGTTTTCGATTTTTTGCATTCTTTCGTTTAAATCTGTCTTTGAACTAACCCAATCCGCAATAATACCATTTTCGTTCATGAGTGCTGATAATTTCTTAGCTATAGCTATTCTTCTAACAATTACTAAAGCGGGATATTTATTAAGCTCTTTTATTTTCGCTATGATTTGTTTATTAGTAAATGGTGAATTTTCGAATAACCTCAACAATCTGGAATAAGTTTTAGCGAAAGCATCATAAGATTTCGTTATGTTTATGTTTTGTATTTCTTCCTTGATAACTTTACTAGGTATGGTTTGATACTGTATATATTGCAACGGGACTAGATAATTATTTTTCGCTAATTCAGTGTAATCTACTGAATACGATATTTTTCCTAAGAGTCCTAAAATTTCTAATTCTCTTCCATCTTCTCTTAATGGAGTAGCGGAAAGCCCTAACCTTATTGAATTTGGTGAATCTAGTAGCAAAGATTTCAACATATTGGCAGGAGTGTGGTGAGCTTCATCAATTACTATTAAATTAGCATCATTAACCAAT
>OGCG01001086.1_pt1 | contig 14339 bp, 24 predicted proteins | sample 1570061 | NCBI WGS metagenome assembly OGCG01 (sample SAMN06268698, study PRJEB24515) | hot springs metagenome | isolation source: Joseph's Coat, Yellowstone National Park, Washington, USA | place: USA:Joseph's Coat, Yellowstone National Park, Washington, USA
TCAATGTAGCCCTCTCCAATATATATCACCAATTTCAAACTGGTACAGATCCATGGAGTCTCGCCCTTTGCAGACTACCATTCCATTACATCTATTTGAGCTTTTTTTAGATACCATTCAAAAGTATCTCCATTTATATCACTTGGTCCTTTATTTGTTTCTACTATTATATCACCAAGAATATCATCTATCTCTTCAGCAAGTTTTTCAATTTTGTTTAAAGTATTAATAATTTGCTTTGTATATGCCCAAGAATTCCAATGGGAGTTATACTCACTAAGTTTATTTAGTTCTTGGCGAGTTTCTCTAATAAGAACTTTTAATCTTTCAAAATCATTTCTAGTATCTTTATAATCTATTATATTATTTACATCTTTTACTATTCTCTTATGTGGTAGGTATACTTCTTTATCAAAAGGTTCTTTTTCATTAAAGAGATCCATGTTTATCATAAAAGTATATTTGTTTTTAGAGCTTATAAACTTTAAGGCAGAAATATTATGATCTCTTTTGATATAATTTATTTATAAAAAAGATTAGATGCGTCCAAGAATTTCCCTTATAGAGCTTCCTACTTCTCTAAGAGCTCTTTCAGTGCCATCTATAAATTTGATTAATTCATCTTCAAACTGATAATAATCAATACCATATTCATCTCCATGTTCTATATCAAATAAAAGAGCACTTGTATCATTTTCTATATTCATAACTACTTCATATTTAATTCTCCTTAGATATTGTTTAAATGTTTCACTATCTCTGCCAGGTGGCATCTTTTCTGCTAAAATCTCATCAATAAGATCTTCTATTTCTTCAGCAAGATCTCCAATTCTAGTTATCATGCTATATATATCATTTATATCTGCAGTATGGTGATATACACTTAATCTATGTACTTCTCCATATGTCTTTGCAATAAGTTCTCTTAATTTTTCAATTTTGCTTCTTACAGAGCCATAAATAGATCTATCTCTTATTTCTCTTGTCATGTTTGTATATGCTGGATATTCTTCGTTATTAAAAATATCGTCTCTATTGAACATATCCATGTATCCCATTATACTATATTTATTTTTAGTACCTATAAACTTTAAAGCAGAGCTTACTTTACATATCTTTTAACTACTTTTTCTTGAAATTCGTTAACAGTTTGATCTATGTGTTGAATAATAGAATTTAAGTCACCTCTAAAGCCTGCTGAAACAAAAGATCCGTTTCTAAAAATATTGAAAGAGATTTTATAATCTGGGGCAATATTATAACGAATTATAACTGCAGGAAAGCTTTCAGGATCATAGAATGCATCTTCTAGTTCAGAGCCTATTTTTTCAATATCAATCTTATTATAATCAAATTTACCACTTATTGAACTTGTTGCTATTTCTATTCTATAGTTTTCAGGTAAGTTTGTCCCATATTTCTTTAGCAAATCTTTTACTTCATTAATAACAGAAATTATGTCTTCTACTTTTTTTATACCCGTTATTATCATTGCTCCAGTCCTAAAGATATTCATTCTAAATTTATCATAATAAATAACTAATCCGGGAAAGTCTTCTGGACGATAATTAGTTGTATAATCTTGAGATATCTTTTCCGCTAATTTATCTAGCTTAATAGAAGAATTAAAATATACAACAGTATTTATATTTGTTATTTTCCATTTGACCATTATATATTTAAGTATATGAAAGTTTATAAGCATTATAACTTATAACAATATTATGGAGGTCTATATAGAGCTATTAAGGCCCGTAAATCCAACAGGTAGAAGCTTTATTACAAATGTATACGGAGCGCTGTTAGCAAAGGATAAAGATTTAATAGAGAGGTATAAAAAGGAGATAATGAGAAATGTCCAAAGGTTGGGATTTAAAATAGAAGAGTCTATTGGAACTGGAAAATTAATAACTGGAACAATTGTAATTTTAATAGATGATGATACTAAAAAACCTAAAAAAGTATATACTAAAGATATTAAAATCTGGAATGTTGAAAAAGAATATAATGAAAGAATAGAAGTAGAGATTTCTTAGGCTGTTATATGTTGATTTTTTAAAATAAGTGCTATGGAGAATCCTAATGAAGATATAAAATTTGGTATCTGTCCTGAATGTAAAGTAAGAGAAGATGATTCTTCTGAAAAGAAACTTTATCAATGTCCTTATTGTAAAGGATGGTTTTGTGAAAAACATATAGAACCTAAATTGGTATTAACTTGGGATGAAATACAAGGAACTAAAGATCCTTTTTTAAAAGAAAAACTTTATCAAGAATGGAGAAAAGAAGGTGGTCATCCCGATTCTACTTGGACGATTCAATATCTTGAAAATTTTGAAATGGAGGAAAGAGAAAAAAGAGAGAAATTTTTGAGAGCTTTAGATAAAGAAAATATAAAAATTACTCTATATGATAAATCTTCAGAGGTTCCTAAAAATGAAACTTCAGAAAAATTTACTGAAGAGAAAATGTCTTCTGAGAGGGATTCAGATAAGATAGAGAAAATAGAAAAAAATAATTTACATGACAAATCTTCAGAAGTTTCTAAAAAGAAAAAATCTCTTAAACTCATAGCAGCTATATTAATATTAATCTTATTAATTTATTTTATAGCTATACACAATATTATAGTATCAATCTTTATTCTTCTTGTTTTAGCTCTTATAGCTGTAATTTTTAGATAGCTATATATTATCGGTTTTTATTCATTATTTATGATTTTATTTATAAATTCTTCTAAATTTTCTTTAGACCTAATTACTCTATAATACTCCATTATATATTTCATTGAAGCATAACCCATATATATTACAGTATCTTCAACCCCGGCTTTTTTAAGAGCTTTTGCTATAAATACATATCTTAATGTATGTGGGTTTATTCCCATATTGTATCTAAGGAATTCCTTATAATTTCCTCTGTTGATATTTTTTAAAGTATCTAAGTAAGTTTTTAATATTGGTGCCATTGAGGATAATGGCTCAAATACTACAATCCATCTCTCTTTATTTGATTTTTCAGCTAGGATAGTAAACTTTTTGTTACCTTTTGTTAAGAATTCTTTTAAAGCAAAGATCGCCTCTGAAGCTCTTAATCCATTTGTTATTTGTAAGTACGCTATAGCATAGTACATAAGTCTTTTAATGTAAGATCTCCGGGGATTTTGTAATTTAACAAAATTAAAATACTCTTCTAGATTAGATCTAATTATATGATAGAGTTCCTCAAATGTTGGTGGTTTTCCTCCTAAAAATTTTACCCAATGTCTTGGGACTCTATCCATTTTTAGGACTGTTTTGGTCTTTTATGCTCTATTTGAATATTTCTAGTAGGCTTGGGTTTAATTTCTTCTTTTGGAGCAGGCATGCTTTTTTCTTCTAAAGCTGGAGGAGTATTTTCTTTTGGTATAGAGGGATTAGGTTTATTTTCTATATTTGGCTTAGTTACTTCTGGAGGCTTTTGAGGTATAACACGTGGTGGATTATTTGCTGGTTGTGGTGGTTTAGGTATTGGAGGAGCTGAAGTGAGTACTGTACGTGGGGGAGTAGCTGTTGGTTGAGTTCCTATTGTATTAGGTTGAGTAACTGTTGTACTAGGTTTAATTGCTACTTCATTGGGTTGAGTAGCTACTGTATTAGGCTCTTCTCCCATAGGTTTCTCAACTGCAGGCATGAAGTTAATACCTAAACGTTCTTTTTTTATAAAATCAATTGCTTTATAATAATTAGCTGCAAAAGTATCAAATAAATTAGATAATTCTGATCCAGAAATATCTAAGTCTACTTTCGTTAATAATGGACCTATAATTGCAATAAACTCTTGAGGGTCTAAAGTAGATTTTGGATTAACAAATGCTTTATAGATTTTATATAAAGTGGCTATATAAAAGGCAAAATCTGGATATTTTATTCTATAACCATTCAAATTAGCCAAGTAAGAAGCATCCTGTTCTAATATTATAACAAATAGGGCTCTTTTAAAGAAATCAAAGATGAGATCTCCATCTTCATAAGTTTTTACTCTTCCATAGATCATTAAATGATAATTTTCAATTAATTGAGATACTTCATTCCATGCCTGTTGTACTAAAGAAAGAGAATCATCAAATACCTTAACTATATTTCCAGAAGCATCTCTTATAATGAGTTTAAAACTATTATTATCTTTACCTACATCTATAAAGTAATCTCCCTCAGGCATATATTTATAATTATTTTTGGTTCTTTTAAACTTTATAAGAGTAGTATAATGGCAGAATTATCTTTCCCTACTAGGAGCAGAAATTTTAGTTCTAGAAAAGGTACAAGAAAGGTACCCTTTGATAATAGCAGACTTTTTTGCCAATAGGTACGGAAGGGCAGAAATTATTTATTAACCCCTCGCATTAATATATCCCCAACCATATCTTTTACTACTCTAACTCTGAACTCTAAGTCTTTTAATTCATTATATAATTCTAAATAGTCTTTTATATCTTTTAAACTTTCTGCATGTTTTATGAGCCTATCAAGAGCATTATTAACATCCTTTTCTATTATCATATATTTAAAGATGATAGAAAAGTGTAAAAGCTTAATTATACATAAAGTATTATATGAATGAATTTGCAATTATAACTGTTCTTTTTATGCTAGTTCTATCTATAATTGCAGCTTTAATTATAATTTCTCTTGTTGTGCCAAGAGGATTTAATAATCTTAATAGAAGATATAGAACTTATAAACCTAAATATTATAAAAGATATCGCGGAAGAAAATAAAATAGAAATTAAAAATAAGTTTAAAAATTTTAATTCTTATATATAAGATATGGAGCCTCAATCATTAGAACAGCAACAAATAAAACAACCAAATAAGAAGGGAGTATTTGTAGATTATGAAACTATTGATGATATACAAACAAGAATAGATTTGGGAATTGTAACTTCAATTATAGCAATTCTTACTGCTACAATAACTTTTAGCCTTATAAAAAGTGTTTTAATTCATACACTTCTTCTTATTGTAATCTTTGCAATAGCTTTTAATCTAGTATTCTTAGCACCAAGTTCAGACTCTTTAAGCGCCCTTAAACCTAAGAAAGTCAAGAAGATAATAAAGATAACAACAATATATACTGATGGAAAGTCTATGGAAAGAGAAATAAGATATAATTATAGGTAACTGAGTAAAAATTTAAAAATCTATCTATTATATATAAAATATGGATCCACAAAAGCAAAGACAAACAAAGAATAAAATTTTAGTAGATCCTAAAATTTTAGAGAACTCAAAAGATGGGATAGCTGCGAGTCTAGCACTTATCTTTTTAATAGAAATCCTTAGCCTTATAGTGTTTGGGTATTCTCTAACAAGTCCAATAAATAATTTAGGATGGAGTGCAATTATGCTGATAATAATTATAGCTTTAGCATTTCCCATTGGCATATTATTTGCTAGTTATGGAGATCTAAAAGATTCTTTACCCAAAAGAGTTAGGAAAATTATAAAGGTAACTACAATATATGAGGACGGAACGAAAGAAGAAAGAAAGAGAAAATATGAATATTGATAGCTATATAAAAGTTTAAAAGTTTAATTACTATACTTGTAATATGGATCCGACATATGTAACCATAGCATTAAATACTGCAAGTGTAGGTGCTACACTATCTTCTTTAAATATATTTCTAGTAACATTACCACTACTTTTATTACTAGGAGCAATAGCTATTATATTTGTAATATCTATAATATCCTTCTTAATAGGAATAGGTTCCTTTACAAATAGATCTCAACAACAAGTACAGACACAAACTTCACAACAAACACAACAACAGAATAGCAATCAAAAACAAGCTAATACCGTATCTATAGATTTAAGAACTCTAAATAATGCAAAAGACGGGATCTTCTTTGGTATAATAATTATTATCTTAATAATATTTGCAGCCTTTACTGCTCTTGGATCTGCAACGAATGTATTACAATATGGAGTAGTTACTTTCTTGATAATAGTACTTTCGATATTAGCTATTGCAGTATTATATGATAGTTTTAAGAGCTTAAAAACTTCTTTACCAAAAAAAATTAAGAAAATAATTAAAAAGACTATTATATATGAAGATGGTAGTACAGAAGAAAGAGAAGAAAAATATGAATGCTAAAAAATATGTAAATAGATGGATTAAGTTATTAAAAACTGTAAAATCCAGTAAGCCAGGTTTTTCAGTAAAATCAATAAGAGAAGATAGAGAAAGCCATTAATGGATCTTTATTCTTTTAGTTTTTTATTGATAACAATAATTATATATAGCTTATTTGGTTTGGGAATTTATAGATTTTTTGTAACTCCAAAAAGTATTAGAGAAGGGCTTGTGGTATTTTTTGTTAATCTAGTTGTTTTCTTAATGATTTATCCTACTGGAAACCTTTTCTTATGGTTTATCGTCTCGGCTCTTATTCCTATACCTTTAGGGTTGATATTTAAGAATTTTACAAAATGGAGCTTAATAAAATATATTGCCATTATATCTCTTTTCTTCATTGCTTACTTTGTATATAAAATTCCCTAAGCCAAAAAATAAAAAAACTTAGGCCCTTGACACCCACCACCACCAATAAATGATTAAACCTTATTCTTTATGTTCCTCTTTCTTTTCTTCTTTCTTATCTTTCTTTTCCTTTGCCATAATATATATATTACTTTTCAACTTTATAAAATTTTTAAGTATGATGGTAATATATAATATAATGGTATTGCCATACTTATATAACCAGACACTAAATTATACAGTAAATATAATGGTAAATCCTAGCGGAGTAGCTTCTATAAGCTTATATCCTTTAATATTTATTTTATTAGGAGTAGCACCAGCTATACTCTTTTCAGTAATATTGGGTTTAAAATTATCATATAGGATAAAATCTCTATTATTCTTTTTAAATGCGGTCTTTTCTATGTTAGTTCCTTTTATTACCAATACGCTTATTAGCTATCTCTCAATGTTACAATATGTTTACACTGCAGTTATAGATGATATAAATGTATATAATACTATATTAAATATTGTAGCCTTAGCTACATCAATTAATCAAGATATTGTTTTTCTGTCTATAGGATTTGCTATACTTAATATAATATTCACATTATATTATATTGGCCTAAATACAAAAGAAAAGCAAAACATATAAATCTGTTATTACATATAAAATATAATGCTGAGCGACATGTTATCTAAAAAGTTTTTAGTATTTGCCTTAGTATGGTCTCTTATATTAGGGTTTACTATATTGGGAGCTTTAGGCATGATAGTAACAGCATTAGTAATAACACCCATAATTGGCATTCCTATGTTGGTTGCTTCTATATTTGCAATAATAATGGTAGCTCATGTAATTACAAAAGCTGAATATTATAATGAGTATGCTCTAAACAAAGTTTATGCTATAGTATTAACTCTATTTGGTTTTGCTGGCGTAATTATTGGTTTTGTATTGCCTTCACTTAAATTCCTGATCTAATGACAGAAGAAAAGAAACCAGAAGAAAAGAAGGATGAGTTAATGGATAAGGTAGAAGAATTTACCTTAAAAGAAATAGAAAAAGCAAAGTCTAGAAAAAGTTTATTCGAAACTTTTGATATAGACCCTCTAAGTTATACAATATCTGAAGATATTAAAGAAACATTCTCTACACCATATGTAGCTAATGATGAAAGACAAGCAAAAGTTCTATTTAAAATAAATAGAGTTGCAACTAGACTTCATAGATATTTGGTAAATTTACAGATGTTATTAGAATCTGGAAGAATTACAGATGAAGCTACTAAAGAAATGGCTAAAGAATTAATAATATACTATAGCTCAATTATAAGTCCTTTACTGATGAGTTATAAATCAATAGCGAAAGGTATATATAACATAAGGCAGCAAAATTATTCTTTTGTTCCACCTACAAATGAACTTCCTTCCCAAAAGCAACAACAATAAACCAAAAAAGGTTAATTTTCCTTTTAAAGATAATATAATATATGTAATATATTATAATCCACCTTTTGCATATATTAGGCAAGCAGACCGACTTCTGTTAACTGCTTTTAGTAATTTTGTAGATGAATGGACTATAGAGTTTAATGGTGTTGAAGGTAAAGTTAAAGCAATATTATTATATTCAGGTTTACCTTTAATGAAAGAGAGACCTATAAATTCAATAATGCCAAATCTTGAAGATTTAGAAAAAGCATCAAGTATAGAGATTTATTATTATGTAGCTATGCAATGGATTTTAAAGTACCTGGAAAATACTCAACCAAATGTATTAATGAAAATAGTAGATCTTATGAGAGATTTTAGAGGTACGCCAATTAAAGTTCACGAATTAGAAGGTAAAAAGATAAAACACTTTTCTGGTAATCCAAAGGGAGTTTTATATGACTTAATAGATATAATACAAGAATCTAGAGAAATAAATCTAGAAGAAGTATTACCAGATAACAAACCAGCTATCCTAAAAATATTTGGTTTTCTTGCACCAAAATCAATAGAACAGGTTAGATCTATATTATACCTTATATTAATTGGAGCAATATTTATAATAGCAGTACTATTTATAAGAACCTTTGCAACAACTTTAAGTAGTATCCATTATCTAAATACTCTTGGCCAAAGTTTAGGTCATACTAATATAACCCTACCATTAAATACTACAAATACAACAATAATAAATACTACATATCATGTAACAAGCCCTTTAATCTAGTTTATTGTCTATTTTCTGTACTAATAGCATAATTATATACACTACCAGAATCGTAAATTATTAATTCTTTTGTAAACATTTTTAGTGGCTTTTTTGTATTATCATCATATTCTAAGATTATTTGTCCTTTGATATAACTACCTGGCTTAAATTTCTCTGTAATTTTAGCACCCAATTCTTTTGTTAATCTAGCAAAATCTTTTTTAAAATATTTTGTAATTTCCGGTACTGTAGATCCCACTCCTGCATAGATGTGATGTATAAATTTTCTACTCGATGGCGCTACTGGTACGGTAATCTCTATTAACACCTGACCCATATATTTATATATATGTTATCACCTATATATAAATATATGGTCGTCAAAGTTTTTAAAGAACCTCAGGAGTTAGAAGAAGCTATTATAGTAGAGTTTAATATAAAAGATCTAAAGGCAGAACCAAAAGTTATTGAAAAGTATTATTATAATGGCAATGAGATAAGTAAGTCTAGATTTTATTTATTACATTTAGATCTTAATAAAAGTATAGCTATGAAAGTTGGAGAAATACAAAACAAGGAAACAAATAGAATGCAGGGTGTTTTACTTACTGGGTTAAATATCTTTAAATATAGAATAGATATAAGCAAAAAAGATATAAAATTTATTTCTCAAATTGATATAATTGAATATAAACAAATTCCAGAAGTTCAAGTAGATGGTGATATTGTTAGAGTTATAATACATAAGAAAGAAAAATACCCAGCAGAATGGGAATTTAAAGCATCTCAACTAGATGAAGAATTAGAAAATGGATTAAAGCAATATTTATTGGATGCCATAAATTTAGCTAAAGCTTATGCAGCTCTTCAGAAATAATGCCTGAGCCAACATTTGTACCAGTAGGGGATATAAGGTATCAATTATTACCAGAAATAATTAGGGTTTTGTTGGATGTAGGAAATACAAGTAATTTAAGAGTCTCTGCAAGTTATAGAGTTTTAGATAACGAATATCTAAAAAAAGTAAGAACATTAATAACTAATGTTTATTTATATGTATCTTCAGCTAGAGTTACTGACGACTTATCTAAAAGAAAACTTTTAGATGGGATGTTACAAGAGCTTATGAGTTATGATGATTATCTTAGATGGGGTAAACCAGATTATAGAGTTTTGATGTATATTTTAAGTAGAATTGTCTGGATAATAAATTCTGTTACAGGTACATATGATATAAAAGTAAATCCATATAATGAAGAATCTAGACCTACCGGAAGGCAAACAAGAAACTTTAGAATATTAGGTTAAAATGGTATACATAGATCAACAACTTAGAAATATAATTTTAGGGCATCTTTTAGATTTTCAAATTTCTTATGCAAAAGTTAAGCTTATACCCACCAATGATGATTTACTAAACTTGAAATATAAATTACTTGTATTGTTAGAGGATTGTTATCTTACAATTAGTTTATATGAAAAATCAGAAAAAAATAAGAGAGAAGAATCAAAAGAAGATAATGAAGTTGATAATCAAGAGAATCCAAAAGATAACAAAGAAAAAGAATTAAATAGGATTAAAGAAATAGAAGATGAGATCGTTAAATTAGATTTAATAGGTGATTCACTCAGATATATAGAAGATCTGTATGATCAAATCTTAGAAATATTTAATAGATATCTATTTCCAAAAGAAACTTAGATAAGATTTAAGTAATAATATATAAGTTATAACTACTAAAAAGTTTATAGGGAAGCAATAAACTTATAAAAGTTATGGAGCCATGGGCATATGCGCTAATACAATTGGGTTTAGCAATTTTGGTATTGGGTCTATTGTCAGTATTGGGTATAGTAATAACAGGAGCATTTGGTACAACAGTATTGCCATTGACAGCACAACAGCTAGCATTGGGATTACAACAGCTAAACCAAATAAACAATACATATTCTAACAACTCAGCAGTACAAGGTTCTATAAGCCAAGCACAAACAACTTTATTAAACTTAGTTAGCACACAATACACTGAAACAGCACAGGGTGTAACAGCAACAGGACAAGCATTTGTATTCTTATTAAATGTATTACCAATGGTAGTTATATTAGTAATTTCAGTAGTTGTAATAGCATTAATATTCCAAGTAGTAAACGCAGTTTCTGGACCAGGTTACAGAGGAGTTCCACAGGCTACAATGTAAGGGCTTTTGCCCTTTTGTTTTTTGATATGTCTCAATATGTGTATTTCAAGGATATATATTTTGGAAAAAATTCTATAGTCAAGATTTTTCCACATAAGGATAGTTTAGAAGATGCAATTGATTTTGATGCTACGGCAGCTGCTTTCTTCTATGATGTTTCAGACTTCTTAAATCAGGATGCTTTATTAACACATTTAGCATATTATGAAGGTACTAGATTAAGACCTATTTTAACAGAATGGGATAAACGTACTATTTTGGGTAGAACAAGAGTCTTATTGAATTTAAGTTATGATTTTGATAAACGTTTAACTTCAACTGTTAAAAGATTTATGGATGATATAAGTTTAGAAGATATTGAGGTAAAAGAGATAGCAATGGATATCGCTCAAAATATTTCATCTTATAAAGGTATGCATTCTATTGCTAGACAAGTTTATGACAGGGTTTATCATCTTAAATCCACAGGAATAATAATGCCTCATGAAAGGGTTAAAAGAATTGAAGAATCTCTTAAATAATGGTAGCACCAGCTGTTGTTGGTGCTGTAGTGAATGAAAATAAACCACAAAATAATATAGCTATAAATCCTTCCTCAAATTTACATGTACCTAGAAGTTTATTAATAAATCCAAACTTTGGAAAAGATATTAAAATACATGGACCAAATCATACTTATGACATTGATGTACATTATTCAGCAGATCTAACACATCCCGAATTAGCTCCAAAAAGTCCATTAGTAAATCCAGTTTTAGAGAGAGCTAAAACCTTAAGTCCTGTAGAGGAGATTACTGTTATTGGAAGAGGAACAGATCCAAGTGTTAATATGGGGGGCTCTCATATAGGTCATTATGTAAGAGAAAAAGAAAAACCAATTGAAACTCAAACAACAGCTAAAGCTCAAACAACAAAAATAAACCCAAACAATCCTAAGGAAGTATTAGGAGAATCTTTTATGAAAGCATATAATAATCCCACATATAGGAGTTTAGTATTTAGTGGTATGGATCCTAATTATGTTGCTAAACAAATTTTACAAATTACTGATGGGTTAACTTTACCTGAATTATTTAAAATATTGGGATTTAATATAAAAGATTGGACTCCTTATTATTATCATGGCTTTTCTCCTTTTGAGTATGGTTCTTCTTATGGAACAACTACAACCAATGTTGTTAATGCTTTATTTTATGGTAATAAAATAGAATTTATAAATCAATCTCAAATTAATACATCTTGGTCTGGTGGATCTAGTAATAGTTTTACTAGAGGTACTTTAACAATTGAACCTTATACGATAACTCATCATGGTAGAACTTATCATCTTATCTTAGTAAAATATACACAATATACTAATACACAAACTACTAATCTAAATAGTCCTACAGATGTTTTCCAAGATACTATTACAACATATTATATTATAAATCCAAAAACTAGACAAGTAATTTATAAAGCACAAGAACCGCCAAAACAGATTCAATATTGGTTACCAAGCTCAGCAAGTGGTGACCTTACTTCTGCACATGGGACAGTAGATGATCTTTTAGCACAATATGGCTATAAATTGCCATCAGACCAGGCTAGTCTTGTTGATAACTTACAACCTGGTCAATCAGTAACTGTTGTTGCTCGTTCATATAACTATGATACAGACACATGGGGAAGTATTGGTGCTGAATTTACAATAACTTATTTAGGTAATGGTCAATATCAAATTAAATCTGTAAGTAGATTTTATAACCCTAATGATTTTAATAATCCTTGGACATCTTTAAATGAAACTATAAACGTGCCAACTTATAATATTAATGAACAAACTGGTCAGATTTCAACAACTCCCCTTAAAATTTCTGGTAATATTACAACCTATGGTACTACTAATATAAATGAACCTTATTATAATGCAACATACAAAGTTAATGAAACTATACCCACAAATTATGGATATAATCCTCAAACAGGACAACTTTCTTTTTGGTTTGGTAATGCACAAGGAGGCATAACCTTACAATCTGTTAGTTTACCAACTATAACAAATGCGCAATTACAAGCATTAGAAAGTGGACAAAATATTGGATTAAAACCTGGATGGTATTATGATCCAAAAACTGGAGAGATTATTCAAATAACCGCTCCAACATCACAAGTAAACTGGAATGCTTTACAATTTGGTTATAGTTCAGTATATTCACAAACTGTTCAAAATTTACCACAGAATACATATATCTTTTATAATCCTGTAGGATATAATTCTATAAATCCAAATAATGTAGCTTATATAGGCGTTAATACTAATACAAACACTGTTTACTTAATTAATTCTTATGGACAAGTTATAAATACTCAAACCTTTAGTAATCAACAGGCAATGTTAAATTATTTGCAAAATACTTATGGAATAAGTCAAATATCGGTATTAGCAACTCAAAATCCACAATTAGTACAGATTGAAGCTTCAGCAACAAATTTACCTATATACACTACCGCAGGTTTACCTACATATACAACTTCAATTTATGAATTTTTAAATCCAGGTGCATATGGTGCAATAGCTAATAATATACCTGGTGTAACAACAACAAATATGCCTGGTTCAACAATATCTATATCTGCTCCAATTCCTGGTGCAACAACAGCAATTTTAACTTCCTCTGTTTCAAATACAGGCTCTATATTCCAATATTCAAATTTAAATCCCAACGTTTCTTCTATAATAGCTAGCAATATATCAGGTACAACTGTAAATTATTCAACTTATAGTTGGACTACTTATACTCCACCTAAACCAACAAGTATTCTTATTAGCCAACCCCAAACATTAACAGGCTTTTATTCTCCAAATGTATCCTCTACTAGCTTATATAGTAATTTTGGATCTTCAATATATCAAAATATTCTTAATGCTTTCCATACCCTTCAAGAAAAGACTGGCCCTACGTCTTTATATTCTATACAAAATACTCAAAAAGTTTGGGCTCCTCCACAGTTTGCATCTTCTTCACAAGCAACACATCCTACACAAATAGATATGAATATACCAGCAGGCACTTATATAATTCCTACAGGTTATAATTCTTCAGATCCAAATATTGCAGTTTATGTAGGAGTTAATTATTTAACAAATACTGTATATTTAGTTAATGCTTATGGACAAGTAATAGGATCTAAAGCATTTAATAGTAGGCAAGCTATGTATAATTATTTAAATCAAATTAATCCTAGCACAGCTATTCAAGCTATCGCTAAATATAATGATATATTAGTAACAAATTCAATAAATAACTTTATAGAAAGTCCTTTAACAGCTTTACAAGATCTTAGTACAATCACTACATCTGGTTTCTCAACATTATTACTTGATATGGGATTAATGGGACCTGCAGAAGCAGTACAAGGATTTACACAACAGTTATA
>OGCG01001092.1_pt1 | contig 14268 bp, 17 predicted proteins | sample 1570061 | NCBI WGS metagenome assembly OGCG01 (sample SAMN06268698, study PRJEB24515) | hot springs metagenome | isolation source: Joseph's Coat, Yellowstone National Park, Washington, USA | place: USA:Joseph's Coat, Yellowstone National Park, Washington, USA
TCATTTAAGTATATTTCCGAAGTCCAACTTAAAAAACCTGGACCATATGATAAATTCCAATTGAAAAAGAAATATGTTGCCAAAGTAATAGGGTCTAATTTTATTTTACCTTCCCAATGGTCTTTTAATATCGCTTTAACATTATTAAAAGTTTCTTTCGTTGGCTTAAGTTCTTTAAGTTTTTCATATAGAAGTTTCGGTTTTTCTATTTGTATTTTCCAATAATTCATTAAAATATCAAATATATCATATCCTATAACCTCCAAGCCTAAATATTTGCTAATTGCAATTTCAACAGAACCTCCGCCAAAAAACGGCGATATTACTCTTTTTATATTTGTCGGCAATAATTCCACAATATACCCAACAGCTAAACTTTTTCCACCAGGATACCTTATAGGAGACACGACAACTCTTTTATATTTGTTCGTGCTTTTAGGATTTTTGCTAATAATAGTTTTAAGAAAGGTTTCTTTTTTAGTTCTTAAATCGATCTCTTCTTCCATATACATAAACAACTAAAACAAACCATTTAAAATTAACAAGATAGAAAGTAATCTTTATAATTTATAAAACGATACAACACAACAGACCATAAAGAATGTGGCGGTATTCTACATTTTAATATTTTAGGTCAGTCAAAAAGAAAATAAATATCAACAACTTTTAATCTAAAAATCTTTTGCTATCTTTTATATTCATAAAAATTATTTCTTTAAGAACATCTTCAGGAGTATTTGGATTCTTTTCTAATGCTTCTTTTATTTTAGTAATATAAAAGTTTAATTCTTTAAATTCTTCTTCAGGTATAAGTATTTTATATTTATCATCTTCATTTATTATTTTATCATAAAAATTTAACAAATTAAATATATCAAACAAAGTTTCTTCTGATGTATTATTATCTAATGCTAAAGAATACAAATGCTTAAGACGTTCTAATATAAATGGTATATTATCCAATATTTCTTTTGTATCTGGTGTTAAATATTTATCTGCTATCTCTCTTATTATATTAAGTGCATCTTCAACATCTCCACTCTTAAATATATCTACTGCTTCTTTCATTAGTGCTTTCAAATCATCATCATTAGTATTATTAGTTTTTTTATTTTTAACCATTTTATCAATATACTATTACTTAATTGAATTTTAAATTCTCTTCAAGTTCTTTCAATCTTTCTTTAGCTTTTTCAGTATATTCTTTCGATATATCGATTCCTAAATACCTTCTATTTAACTCCTTTGCTACTTTTGTTGTTGTACCGACTCCGTTGAATGGATCTAAAACCACATCGTTTTCAAAACTAAACAATTTTATCACTCTTCTTGCTAATTCCTCTGGAAACATAGCAGGATGTTGAAATTTCTTCATATTTCTTTCTTTACTTTTTATAATCCATTCTTATACTTTGGTTTTGCGAATCATTTACTTTTTTACCTTTCCTTTTAATTAATAACCATACTATACCTATAATTACTGCTATAAATAATATTAGAGCAAATTCTTTTTCAATAATATTACCTAATATGTTTGCTAAACTTTGTGTGTTTTGTTCTTGATTTTGAACAGCCTGTTGATTTACCCATGCTTCAGTTTGTAATGCTGCTCGACCAAATGTTGTAGTTGATGTATTTGATGTATAATTTGTTTGCCCAAAAGAAAACGAAATTAAACTTAAAACTAAAAATATTGAAATTAATTCATAAGAAAAAACATTTTTCATTTATAATACCAATCATTTATATTTTTTTTGTTTTAAATTTATTGTTCCGCGTAATTAAATAAAGGAATTATTTAAACCTTTCTTTCTTTTATTTACTATAAAGCGAGAGAACACAACTTGTTATTTTTTATAAGGCGGTGTTTCAATACGATTTATTAAAATAACTTTAATTGAAATCTTTCTAATTAAACTAAACAACTAAAAACTCTAATTTATAGAATTTTCATTTTTTCACGGAGAAGTTTTTACTTGGATTTTATTTTTAAATTATAAAAAATATAATACATTGTGATTAAATGGTTGAATCAAATACAAATAAACCAAATATTTGGTGGGTTGTTACCACTATTATTGCGATATTTATAATTGTAATATTTATTATTTTTTCAGTGATAACTAACGTAAGTCATCAATATCAAACAAATTCTTCTACGGGCTACACTAATGTACCACCACCATCACCACAAATTTATACAATTACACTGTATTCTAGCGGTCAAGTTTTCTCTATAAATCAGCAGTATTATGAAGGTGTTAATTTTTCAATTCCACAAGGCGCTTATTCGATAAACATAACGGGTTCGTATACTTCGCAAGGCAAAATAGAAGTAGCAATACTTACTCCAACTCAATATGGAGCTTTTACACAAAATCCAAGTAGTATAACTTCATCACAATATTATTATGGGGATACACAAGGGGCTACAATTAATACCTTCTTAACGCCAGGACAATACTATTTAGTATTTTATGATCCTGGAATAATCACACAAGATACTGTAACAATCATTAATCCAATAGTTATTAAATATACAGAAGAGCAATAGGTGATTAAAATATAAAAATATTGCAAATATCCTTAAGTTTATAAAAATTAAGTTTTTCCTCGAAATTTTACAGGAAATTGATTTTTTGCATCTATACCCCTTACATATTTTAATCATAAATACCATTTCCTGAATTTTTTCCTCGAAAAAGGTCAAAATGATTTCCGAGGAAAAGTTAAAATTTTTATAAAACTGAACTTTTTCAAGTTTTAGCCTTTTTACTCCTCTAATAAAGATAAAGGAATCTCCCACGTAAAATACTCGCCACCTAACGTAGAATACTCACTAGAAGAATCAATATTGCTCTGTAATTCTATTTCCATAGACTCGCCTGGAGCCCACTCTTTTAGAAAGTGCCATTTTATTGTCTTCCCATCATGTAACTTTGTTTGATTGAACTTCTCTATCAATCTTTTATTTTTGTGCGAATAGCCTGTATACGTCTTAATAATATAAACTCCCGCCTTCTCATCTCTATCTTCTTTTAACCAGCCATCATTTTCGTCATAACTATCAACTAAATCAGTTAAAGCCTCATCTAAAATTCTTCTATCTTCATTTGTATATTTCATTTTATCATCAATTATATTTTCAAGTAAATATTTAAATTGGTTCTCTCTTTGAATTTGTATCATCGACTTTTTGAAACAGCATTATATACTCATGTTTAAAAATATAAAATCCTCCAACCAAAGCACGATAACGCCATAAATTATGCTGGTTTCTCTTTCCTCTTGTTTCTTCAAAATTTTTGACTATTATGCTTTTTAATTTATATCCTCTTTTCAACACTTCATTCATACTATAAAATCCCAAAGGCACCCATTCTCCGTTTGAATACTTATCTCCTATAATAAGCGCAAGGTATCTCCCTTTTTCTAACACCTTTGATGTGTTATCTACAACCTCGCCGAACATTTTTAAGAAGGCATCAACAGTCGGAGCATTTGAAAGGTCATCAGGATCGTGTTTGCTAAATTTAATAATATCATGGTAAGGCGGGTGCATAATTATAAGTTGGACATTACTAACTCCATATTTCGCAAGTAAAGATTTCAAATCAACGGTTTTGCTATCTCCAACAACCGCATCTGAAATCACTTTATAAGGATTTGGTTCTTTATTAATAAATTTTTTTGATTTCTTAACAATATCTGGATTTAATTCTATACCAATGCCGTTTCTTCCAAGCCTTCTACATTCAATTAAAGTTGTTCCGCTGCCAACAAAAGTATCGAGAACCCAATCGCCTTTTTTAGTATACCTTAGCATTAGCTGTCTTGGAATCTGTGGAACAAAATTACCCCAATACCAACCTAAATGGGAACCTGAATTATCTCTTTCTTTAAATATCCATAAACTATCTGTAAGTATCTCTTTGTAATCCTTCCATTTTTTCAAATCTATATCATTTATTTTTTTTCTTTGCCATTTTATACAAATCTATTTTTAATCATTTGTTTTAAAATGCCAATTTATAATCTGCGGCAAAACATGAAAACGAAAGTAATTCTTTATAATAAATAAATTCTATTAAAAACAAATAAACAAAAATATAAATATCTAAATTATTATATATTATATTAGAATATAGGTAATAAATATGATTTACTTAATATTATTTTTATTATATACAACATTAAGTTCAAATCTATATGCTTTGATTCCAGTCATAATTATACTTATTTTTATACTTGCTGCGGCGGGATTAACACGTGGCGTATCAATTTTCAACCTTTTCGGTATAGGAAGTTTAATAAACATCGGCAATGGTGTTGGAAAAGGAGGTTCTGGAAAAGGTTTGAAATCTGCATCTGCTGTTAGAAGAAATAAAATGAAAGCTACAATAGCAAAATCACCAAAAGGTTTAAGCGATTTATCACGAAGACTTGGTGTTCGTCATTTAACTATACATTTACAGAAAAAACAATCTAAATATATAGAAAAAATTGGAAAAAATTTAGAAAAAACTACAAATGCAAAAACTAATTTGGGTAAAAAATTTTATGAAGAGAGAGCAGAGCAAAATAGTAAAAAAGCGATTAAGATTGAAAAGAAACTAAATAAATTTACAGAAGGAAAAGTTAATTTGGCAACTATATTAGCGGTTCCTAAAAGACCTCTTTCAAATGAGCAGAAATTATATAGAGAAGAAGGATTAAAGTGGTTGAAATTAAACAATCCAAATGAATATAATATACTTGAAAAGAGAGGTGCTGGTGATATAATATTAGGAAAAATTGAACATCCAACATTTTTAATCAGAGCAAAACAAACATTAAATTCCGCTAAACCATCATCATATCCTAATTATACCTATTATTTTAAAGAAATGACTAATTCAAGAATTCTTTTAGCAAGAGAAACTGCTGGTATAATGTCTGCTCTTTATGTCGCATCTTTACTTTTTAGAGAGGCAAAAGAAAAAAAGAATAAACAACAACAAAATAAATTAAATATACCTTTACCGCCGCAACAAAAACCTATTAAATAATTACTAAAAAATTAACCAAAACCTTTTTATATTTTATTATATTAATATTATACATAGTGATAAAATGAACACAGAATTTATTAAAGGATTATTTCTTGCTTCATTTATAATTGCGTTTTTGGTTTTTCTATTTGTAGTAATACCAGCAATAGTTTGGTTTTATATAATAAATCTTATAAATATAACAATACAAGAGAAGATATTGATATTTATATTCTTTTATATGATTTATTTAATATTAATATAATGATGTGATAAAATGAAGTCTAATAAATATAAAAATGAAAAAGGAGAAATAGATTTTGTTTCTGTAATTTTATTTATAGTAATGATTATATTATATACATTTATAGGTATTGCAATAGGTTTTTTAATGATTACATCCTACTTTCCTTTATTTATTAAAATAATTTTTGGAATTATGTTCTATATAATATATATTTTATTTGGTTATATTATGTTTAATAATATTAATATACAAATAATATTTTTAAATTAAAAAAACATTTTATATTCTGATGATATGGAAAAAATGTTTAATAGAAACGAATTTAAAAGCAGAATTTTAAAAGAATTTGAAGATTTAACAAAAACAAGAAATATCAAATATATAACAGAAGGCATATCTGGATATATTATAAATGATAGAATTTTTGTTTCAGACCATATTAGTGGTTTGGAAAAAAATAAAGTGACTATAATTGCAATTGAAAATGAAAAGTTAATTGTAACATATTTTAATATAAGTGAATTAGATATATATTTTACTAAAACATTTGAAATAATAGATGATGAAATAATTATTAAAATAAAATAAGGTGATAATATGAATTCGGAAAAAGATAAAATTATGGAGAATTTGAAAAAAGCTACTAAATGGAAAAACATTACAAGTTTTGTTGAATATGTTTCTAGTTCAGATTATTCTGGATATTTAATAGATGATATATTTATCGAAGATAAAACCAATCAAAACAATAAAATAAATATTTGGATAGTAGATAATTACAAAAATTTTATGTTGAAAAATGAACATTATGAATTTGATGAAAAAGAATTAGAACCTTATTTTTCAGCATTATTCAAAAAAGAGAAAGATGGAAAAATATTCTACAAAATACCATACAAACCAAAAGATATTTAAACTTATCTTACCAAATAAGATAGGTGATATAATGAATATAGATGAATACCCAGATTCATTTAAAATGAGTAAAGAATTTATTGAGAACGAAAATAATCCATTTAGGGAGATTGCAACAAATTTAATAGAAGCTATTTATGCTTATGTGGAAGAAATAGACAAGAATGAAAAATACAACATAATCAACAGTATGCTAACAATAGATGATATGAACAAATATGAAGATGAATTAACAAATTTAATTTTTGATGAAAGAAAGGATTTAGAAAATGCAATATTTAGAAAAGATGGCAAAGTAGCAAAATACATAAAAGACGTAATATTCAGTAAATATAAGTTAGACAATAAATTTGATGAATTTTTCGATATTTATTCATCAGTAGAATAAATCACGTTTATGAGTTGAAGAAGTAATATTTTTTTTATTTAAATATTTGTTTGTTGATTCTATTATATCGTCAATTTTTATATCTCCTTTTTTTGTGAGAAATGATAAAAAGTGATCGCTAATTAAATCAATTTTATTATCTATTGCATCACGAAATATTGTGCTATCAATATAAATCAAATCACTTTTCGTCATTATATGATTTTTAATACTTAATAAATTTATTCCATATCTTCTTCCAAATATGTTATTGAAATAATAAAAGAAATTTTCAACTTTCTTTTGATTATTCATTACAAGATAAATATATATCCATTCGTCAAAATGATATGTTATTAACGGAGTTGATTCTGTAGATTCAATAAATAATTTTATCTTATCCTCTTCTCTGTGAAAAACAATATCCCTAATTGTTATTGGATATACAAAGTATGTTTCATCGTCAATTTTATCCATATTTTTATTGTATAATTTTTTCAGTTTAAAATGTTTATTAAAATATCAAATTATGGACGAAAAGGATATGAATTAACCAAATGATCTTAATCTGCTATTTGAAGAATTTTTATTATAATTAATATAATTTTCTATTGATTTTATTGTAGTGTTAAAATTTTCTTCTTTTTTATTTAAAATTAATGATAAAATCTCATCACTTATCAAACTAATTTTATATTTTCTAGCTTCATTAAACAGCATTCTATCAAGATATATTAAATCATTTGTCGTCATTGTATGTTTTTTAAGATTTATTAATTCAACCTCTTTTTCATTTTCAAAAATTTCATTATAATAATCTTGCAAATCATCGCTTTTACTCTTATCTCTCAATATAAAATAAATATATATATGTTTATTAGAAAAATATGTCGCTAATTGTCTTGAATTTGTTTTTTCAACAAACAATTTCAACTTATCTTCTTCTTTTAAAAATATACTTTCATTGATTGCTATTGAATACATAAAATATGTTTTTTCATCTTCCATATATTTTTAAAATATTTATTTTGATTTTAAAATATGGATGAAGAAAATTACTGCAAATTCTGTGATGTTAAATTAACCGATGAAAACTGGAGTATTGAATTAAAAGAAAAAGGTATAAAAATTTGTAAATTATGCCAGATGAAAGAAGCATGGAAAAATGGTTCTTTAGAATCGTTTGATAAGTTTCTTTCAAGAAACTTAGACTTACTTGAAAAATTAGGTTTTAATAAAAACTATATTTTAATGCACTTTTTTGCATACGGAAATACCTATGATAAAAAACACAATAATTATTATATTTGGACATACAAAGCAACTAAAGGAATTTTAAATGGTGCTATTTTGGAATTATGGTTTGATACTAAAAAATACCAAAAATATGCAAGTTTGTTTCTACCAAATAACAACAATTATAGAAGAATAAGTTTGAAAAGATTAGAGGAAATTTTAAAAAAGATTGTGGAAAAAAATGAGGTTTTTCACTATACTTGATAATTTATCAGGCGATAGAATGCAACGGGTGATGAGAGTAATCAAACGGCATTTGATAGTAAGCGGTCTAATAAACCATTACCAGTTGCTTTCTCTCGCCTAATAAATAATTAAGATGAGGGGATATTATTTTTTTACAACCCGCTTTTTTTTGTTTTTTAATTAAACATTTATGAGGAAAATGCATCGGTTAAATATGCACTATAGGGAATTATACATGATTATTAATATTTATAGGGAGGTTTGGAAAAAAATTAATTTTTGAAAAAAATAAGCTATTATTCTATATAAATATATTTATATATATAAAGACTATATATAAGTATTATAGGTTTATATATATTATGTTGTGCCAAAACCACCAACATAAATTATTAAACAGATTATATAAAACTTATTATCTAAACTATAAATAATAAATCTTTATTTATTATAATAAGTCTTATTATATATATAGTTGTTTTAATAAAGTTTATTAACTTTAGACATAATAGCTAATTTTTTTAAATTTTTTATTTTTTTCTGATCTCTAGTATTAGATATTGTATAACATCCATTCATCAGTGGATTGATCACCATTATTAAATAACTATAATATAAGTGGGATAATAGAGGAAATATTATTAGGTTTATATTTTATAATAATCTTTTATTAATTATAAAACCTTATTTATAAAAGCCTAATTAAAACTGGCTCTATGTTATTTTCCTCTCCTTAAAAGGTATATTAATATAAAGGACTGATTGGGTTTTATTAGCCTCATATTACAACCAGCAAATAAAAGCCTATTATTTTAATTAATTTGGTTATTTAATTAAACCTTATTGTAGAGGAACCTTAAGGTTCCTCTTAAAATCATTTTATTTGCACGGAATTGGCGTTTTTATGCGAGTTCGTAAATGATACGTATATTTATAGCCTAGGCACCATAAAACGTCTAAAAACGCTTAAAATCGCTTGTTTTTTAAAAAACTATAAAATTCTAAAAAATTGTTAGTAAAATTTTTAATTAAAAGTTCCATAATTTTGGAAGATGTTAAAATCCATTATAGTTAGTTATACTACCTTATTAAATACTTTTATTATAATCCTGATTACACAACCTTGTTATAAAGGTTGATTGCGACTTTCATTTATGATGTTGTTAAAACAATACCACTAATCGTTATCAACACCGCCGTCATTTGCTATAATGTGTTGCTAAAGCAACATAAAATCCCATAATCTTTATTATTTATAAGGCGATATTGCAAAGCAATAGATAAAATCCCCTAATCTTTATTATATATAAGGCGATAGAACACAACTGATTATGATTTATAAGGCTGTGTTCATCTAAATATCTCTCATTAACTATGTTTACTATTTTTGATAAAATTTTAAGAAAATTTCGACGAAAATGATAAGAAAATCAATTTATCAGTCAAATATGCCTACCTATTTTAACAATATTTCAATCTAATTCAATTTTTCCTCGGAAAATTCAAAAATCCTTTCGAGGAAGATTTTAATTTTTTATATATTAGAATTTTTTAAGATTTCTTATAATGTTGCCTACAGTAACAAACCGAAACCTATAAATATCTAGCCTTTTTAAAATATAAATATATGGATTCATTTATGGATGTTTTAGATAAATCAAAACATATCAATGATAAACAAAATAATGAAAAATACGAAAAACAAAAACATTTTGAAAAACATATAGAAATAATTTCAATGAGTATTGGAATTATAATGTTTTTGTTTATAATTTCTGTAATTATGTATTCAACATTGAATAATTATTATATAAATAAAAATATAAATGATATTTTTTATGTTATTTTTGAGTTTGTAGTTTCTATTGCTTTTATTTTTATAGTTCTTAAAAAATTTAATAAAAAAATATAACTAATTTTTAAAATAAAAAGTTTAATTAAAATTAAATGAAACTACAAGCATCATTAGAAAGAGGTATGATATATGCAGTTGTTTTAGCAGTTACAGTTCTTTCTATTTATATAATGATAACTTTTTTTTCACAAAATAATTTCAATGGCAGTTTTTTTGTTTCAGACATTAGAATAATTAATTTAACAACAAATACATTAAATTTTTCAGTTGTTTTAAATGAAAAAATACCAAATCCACAAACATTAAGATTTTATATAAATAATATAACAAGTTATTTTTCTGTTGCTAATATGAATATGAGTATTTCTTTGATGCAAAATGGAGAATATGAATATTCTTTTTATGGACCAATAAACCCTCAAACATATAATCTATTAAATAAAAGTTCAAATGAGTTTGTTTTAGCTTCTTATAACAACACTTTTGGCAAAACAATTTTTAGCATGATAAGTTATCCAATTTCATCAATTGAAGAAACTAAACCAAATGTAAATCAAATTACATTTTATATATTTCCACAAACAACTGATTTTGGAATTTCTATAAATGGTCAACAAAGTTTAATTGAAAGTGGACAAACATTAGATTTAGGAAATGGTGATTATAAAATTTCAGCAGTTCAAACTAATCCAAATTCAAACTACTTCTTTGATTATTGGTCTTCTTATGCTTACAGAGGTTCAATATCTATTTCAAATATAAATTCTTCAACAACATCTTTAATTATAAACAATACCAGTGGCTATGTTGTTTTATATCTTGGAAGTTATGGAGCAATTAACTTTACATCAAATAAAAATAATTTAATAAATAGTCAAAACATCTATCAATGTGGAGAACCTAACTCAAGATTTTGTATTGAAAATTCTGTAAGAAATCTTTATTATGTCTATAAAGAAAACAAAAGTTCATTTAGTTTTTCATATCCTCCTTATTTCAGAACTTCAAATCCATATAGAAGGTTAGGTTTTATAGGCTTTCAAAATTCTTATGATAGTTGTAAGTTTCAAACACAAGCAAATCAGCAAGTTGTTCAAAATATTCCAGCACCATGCACAGCAAATGCAACTTATAAATATCAAGATTATATAACTGCAAAGAGTAGTAATTCAATTGAAGGTTTGGTTTCAATTGGATTTTCTAATGGAACACAAACACCTTTTGGTTCTTTTGAAAGTGGCTGGTCTGAAGAAAACACTATTGCAACTTTTTATGCAAAACCTCATAAAGAAAATCTAGCAAATATGATAGGATATGAATTTGTGAATTGGACTGGAAGTTATAATTCATCATCAAATCCTCTTTATATAACAATTACAAATCCTGTTAATGAAATTGCAAATTTTAAAGAATGTAAATTATATTCATTAGAAGTTTCATCATCAAACTCAACAAGAGGTTCAACAACTCCAAGTGGTACTTCTTATTATTGTGAAGGCAGTCAAATAACAATTCAAGCAAATGCAAATTCTGGATATGAATTTTCAGATTGGCAAGGTTCATTATCATCATCATCAAATCCATTTACTTTTACATTAAACAGCAACACAATTGAAACAGCATATTTTAGTCTTCAACCAAGTCCTCCACCAAGTAATAATACTAATAATAATAAAACTTCTGGAACAGGAAATCTTAATGCTGATTTTGAACAAGTAATAGTTAGAAATATTTATCCTTCAAATGTTTCTAATGATTTATTACCAACAGCAGAAGACTTAAAAATAGCAAATTTTTTCCCATATCAATTAGTTTCTTTATATCCATTTAAAGAAATTATGTGGCAAAATCCCATTGCACCAAATAATAATTATATATTTAATTTTTCATTTTCACAAGCATCTTTACATCAAAGTTGGAGTTCATCATCAGATTGTGCCTTTGGAAATAACAAAGGAGCCATTTTTAAATGTATAAAGCAAGATGGTAATTTAACAAATATTACTTTTGACTTTCCTAATAAGTTTTCAATAAATAGTTCTTCAAATCTTCCAACAAATCTTTATGGAAATTATACTTTTAATTATGCTCTTGTTAATTTTACATATATTTTTAAAAATGGAACTTCAATAAATTCTTCAAACAAATCTTTAAGAACATCAGTTTTTACTTTAAATGAAATTTTAGCACAAACTTTACTACCAAATAATTATAATACTTCAAAAGTAACTTCCATAAATGCAAGTGTTCAAGTATTTTATAAATTAAAGACTGCAACAAGTGGTTCTACTTCATCAATAAATATTTATAATTATCCTAAAAAAGAAGGATATAATATTTCCATTTTTACACAAGGAGTAACTCTAATACCTCAAGGAAATCAAAATAATCCTGACCAAAATGTTGCTCAATATCAATATTTAATAAATAATAATAAAAATAGTCCTTCAAGTTATAAACTTTATATTAAATTAAATCCTAACTATAACATTCCAAATTATAGTGATTATTCTTTTGAATTAGCAATATATGATAATAGCACTGACTCTTTTGCTTATAATTATCAAACATATAGTCAATCAAAATTATTAACCTCTTCATTTACTTTAAATACACAAGATAATTACAGCATTTATGCAGTATATTATATCCCTGTAAACATAACAACATATATGCTTGGAAGTCCATTTAAATTTAGCACAATAAATTATGGTGCAGTTCCTTATAATTTAACAAATTCTACAAGTAATATACAAAATGTTTATCATTCAGGAGTTAATAGTTACACAGAAACATTTTTCATATTGCCTCCTGATGATATAACAATTTATAATTACAGCCAAGCAGGAAATCCAATTTTAGAAAGTGGCTATTGGTTTGAAAATCAATTCACAAATAGTCAATCAATAATTGGAAATTATGGTAATCCTTTAAAATGTCTATTATATGGCACTATTGATGATTGCCTAAGTTTTAGTAGTTTTATACTTAATGGACAAAATTTGAAAATAGAAGAAAATACCTATCAATTAACAAGAGCTTATGCAAATAATGAAAATTTATATAAAAAATATGAATTAAATGAAAATGATTATCTTGATATAAGAATTGTAAATTATACTTTTTATGGTGTTTATTATACTAATTTAACAGGTAATCTTGGTGAATCTCCAGGCTATTTTTATCCAAATACTTTTTATTATAGTGATGATAATTTAAATAATTATTTTAATTCAAGTAAAAATCCAGTAATGAACATAAATGCTAATTTTGGTTATTATATTCCAGTTTATCAGACCTCTGGAGTTTGTCCATTAACATCATATATTCTTGGAACTTGTAAAACAACTCCAGGTTCTGTTTTTAATATGACAATGGATGCTAAATATAATGAATATGCTTATCAATATATAGAGAACTTCCTTTACTTTGCAAATTCTACAAATCCAATAATTTTTTCATTTCCAAATTCTATTCCAATTGATATTTTTCATATTAAAACTCAACAAAATGAACCTACAGAATATTGGTATAGTGGAATGAATTATAATACTACTGGCTATGGATGGAATTTAATTCAGACAAATCAAAGCACAAACTATCATCTTATCAATAATAATCAAGTAGATATTTATCCACAAATTCCAAGTTCTGATAGCCAAGCAAATATATTTGCTTATTATAATACTCATTAAGAATTTAATTTATTTATAATGCAAGGATTTTTAGGAGAAAGCAAAGCATTTCCATTTGAAAGAATCACCCCATTTAGACAAGAAACTATTAGTTTTGCAATTGAATAGTTTGCTTTTGAAGTTATTATGTTGCTCATAATTCCATCAAAACTCATATTCCAAACAACTTCATTTCCTTCTATGTTTTCATTTTTAACTATATAATAAGCAGAAGTATTTTTACTAAAAGTGCTGTTTATAACATCTATGAAATTTAAAGAAACTTTTTGTCCAATCAAACTTGGTATATAATCTCCTATTGAAGTAGAATTTCCTTTGTAATAAGTTTCTTCTATAACTTCATATGTAGGAACATAAAACCCATTGCTATATACATACAAATAAGAAGATTTTTGAACAGAGAAATTATAATACATATTATTATACTCATTATTAGTAAGATTTTCTATTGTGGTTCCTGCACCAAATACAAAAACTTGTTTAATTGGAATTGGAGAAGAACTTTCAATAGCATTGGCTTCCATACCAAGCATTTTAGAAATAGTAGGGGATATGTGATTTGTACTTCCATATATCTTTGATGAAATGTTTGGATTCATTACGCTTGAGAAGATACTGCAAAATGTTTGCCTCTCGAAGAAATACAGGAATGCTATTACTATAATCAACAAAAGAAA
>OGCG01001093.1_pt1 | contig 14262 bp, 13 predicted proteins | sample 1570061 | NCBI WGS metagenome assembly OGCG01 (sample SAMN06268698, study PRJEB24515) | hot springs metagenome | isolation source: Joseph's Coat, Yellowstone National Park, Washington, USA | place: USA:Joseph's Coat, Yellowstone National Park, Washington, USA
GACGGGAACCCAGCGGCTCTTTTCAAGTGCTCCCGGCGCATAAACCTGAGAGGACCTGTATAAGTGCAAGTTTTGAGTCCAGACTCTGCGGGCAACAGCGCCCGGGCGCGATCAAAAGGAGTGGCCATTGCTTTTCTGAGGGCTGCTCGGGCTTGCGGGGTGTAGGCATCTGGTAAGAAGAATTGTTTCACGAGCGGATTAGATCGTGAAAACTATCACTTAATAGCCTCTTTAGCCCGGGCTGCCGCCTCAACGAGCTGGCGAAACGTCCCCGCCTTGAGGCTGGCTCCTCCGACCAGACCGCCATCCACCTGAGGCTGGGCGAAGAGGGCCATGGCGTTCTCAGGGTTGAGCGAGCCTCCGTAGAGGATGCGGACCTCCGAGGCAGAGGGGGTGAGCTCTTGAAGTTTCGCGCGCAGCGCCTCGTGCATGGCCTGGACCTCTTCCGGATGGGCGTGGACTCCGGTCCCAATCGCCCAGATCGGCTCATAGGCCAAAGTGAGCTGGGAGCGAGCCTCGGCCGGCACCTCCTTGAGCGCAGCGGTCAGCTGAGCCTCGACATAGGGGATCGCCTGACCCTGCTGGCGGACGTCCCAGGGCTCGCCGAGGCAGAGGATCGGCCGGAGGCCAAAGCGGAGGAGCTGAGCGGCCTTGCGCCCAACTTGGGCATCGTCCTCTCGGTGGCGGGCCCTTCGCTCGGAGTGGCCGACGATCGCGTAGCCGCAGCCCAGCTCGGCCAACATCCGGGCCGAGATCTCCCCAGTGAAGGGGCCCTCATCCTCATCGGAGACGTCCTGGGCTCCATAGGCGAGCCTGCCAGCCAAACGCTCGCCGACCGCGCAGAGCGCGGTGAAGGGAGGAAAGAGGGCTACCTCGACACTGGCGGGGAGAGGAGCCTGGAGGAACTCCTCGATCCAGGCCGAGGCCTCCGCCGCGGTCTTATTCATCTTCCAGTTGGCAGCCAGCAGCGGGGTCATGGTGCGTGTGGGCTCGAGGCTAAGGCCTCTAGGCCGGGCAGGCTGCCTCGCTCGAGGTACTCTAAGCTCGCTCCTCCTCCGGTCGAGATGTGGCTGAAGACCTGGCTCAAGCCGAGCTCCTCGACGGCCGCCGCCGAGTCGCCCCCCCCGATGACCGTGAAGGTCTTGAGCTGAGCGAGGGCCTCAGCCAGCCGACGGGTCCCCTGGGCGAACTCGGGGATCTCATAGACCCCCATGGGCCCGTTCCAGAAGACCGTCTTGGCCCCCTGGAGGGCTTCTTGGAAGGCCAAGAGGCTCTCGGGGCCCACGTCGACCCCCATCCAGCCTTCGGGGATTGCGCGGGCCTCGACGATCTGGGTAGGGGTTTGAGCTTCCAGGCGCTGGGCGATGACGACGTCGGAAGGAAGGAGGAGGCGGACCTGGCGGGCTTGGGCTTCGACCAGAAGGCTCTTGGCAAGCTCCAGCTGATCCGGCTCGAAGCGGGAGGCTCCGATCTCTGCTCCTTGAGCCTTGAGGAAGGTGAAGGCCATGGCTCCTCCCACGATCATCCCGTCGATCCGGGGGAGCAGGTTGCGGATGAGCTGGATCTTATCCGAGACTTTGGCTCCACCTAGGATGACCCAGTAGGGCCGCTCAGCCCCCTCGAGGAGCCGCGAGAGGGCTTGGACTTCCTGCTCCAGGAGCCTTCCGGCATAGCTCGGGAGATACTGGGCCACCCCGGTCACCGAGGCGTGGGCCCGGTGGGCGGAGCCGAAGGCGTCGAGGACGAAGGCCTCCCCTAGCTTGGCGTAGCGGGCGGCGAGCTCGGGGTCGTTCTGCTCTTCCCCCGGCTCGAAGCGGACGTTCTCTAAAAGCGCCACCGCCCCTTGGGGAAGCGCCTCGACCTGCTTGAGGGTGGTGGGGGAGGCGGGGGTGAGCTCAGGGCTTCCGCCGATGAAGTGGACCTCCTGCCCGAGCAGTTCGGCCAGCCGGGGGGCAATGGGCGCCAGGCTCTGCTTTGGGTCGAAGCCTTTGGGCCGGCCCAGGTGGCTCATGAGGACCAAGGTTCCGCCTCCGGCGAGGAGCTCGCGCAGGGTGGGCAGGCTGGCCTGGATCCGCCGATCGTCGCGCACGTTTCCTTGGTCGAGGGGGACGTTGTAGTCGACCCGGATGAGGATCCGGCGCCCCTGAGCCTTGAGCTCATCGAGCGTCCTCACAACCGAGCCCCCACGTACTCGGCAAGATCGACGACTCGGCAGCTATAGCCCCACTCGTTGTCGTACCAGCTCACCACTTTGGCGAGGTTGTCGACGACTAGGGTGTCGAGGGCGCTGAAGATCGAGGAGCGGGGATCCCCCTTGAGGTCGGAGGAGACGAGCGGCTCCTCGGTGTAGCCCAAAATGCCCTTCATGGGCCCTTCGGCGTACTCCTTCATGGCCTGGTTGATCTCTTCGACGCTCACTTCCCTGCCGAGCACCGCGGTGAAGTCGATGACCGAGACGGTGCTCGTGGGCACCCGGAAGGAGAGGCCGCCGAACTTCCCCTTGAGTTCGGGGATCACCAAGCCGAGCGCGCGGGCTGCCCCCGTCTCGGAAGGAACGATGTTGATCGCTGCTGCCCGGGCATCTCTGGGGTCGTCTTTGACGGCGTCGACCAGGCTCTGGCTGGCCGTGTAGGAGTGAACGGTGCTCATCAGCCCCCGCTCGATGCCAAAGCGGTCGTAGAGGACCTTGGCCACCGGAGCCAAGCCGTTCGTCGTACAGCTCGCATTCGAGATGACATGGTGCTTCGCGGGGTCGTACATCTGCTCGTTGACCCCCATGACCACGGTGAGCATCTCCCCCTTGCCGGGAGCGCTCACGATGACCTTGCGGGCTCCCGCCTCCAGGTGGCGGCTCGCCGCTTCGAGCTGGGTGAAGCGGCCGGTCGACTCGATGACCAGATCGACCCCCACCTCCTTCCAGGGGATCTTCTGGGGCTCTCGCTCCTTGAAGACCCTCACCGCCTTTCCATCGACCTTTAAGTGATCTTCGTCGTAGCTCACCTGGCCGGGGAAGCGGCCATAGTTGGAGTCATAGCGGAGCAGGTGGGCGAGGATGTCGTTCTCGCTCAGGTCGTTGATGGCCCCGACCGTTAGCCCGCGCTCGTGGAGGATCCGGAAGACCTGCCGGCCGATCCGGCCAAACCCGTTGATTCCGATGACCATAAGGTGCCTCCTTGCTCTGGGGATGGAGCCCTTGGGCTCCCGACCTACTATACCCCCAAGCCCTCAGCGCGCTCCGCGCACCGAGTCGACTTGAACGTAATGAGAGAACTATTTATACTAAATAATATGAGACTCGAAGAACGGATCCGAGCCCTCGAGGCCTTCGCCGATCTCACCGGCCCAGTCTTGAGCCTCTACGTCGACGTGAATCCAGCCAAGCCCGAGAATGCCGGCCGGGCCTGGCTGAAAAGGGCGAAAAACGCCCTTAAAGAGCTTCCCGACCAGGACCGCGAGGGCAAGCGGGATCTTCCGCTGCGCGAGAGGGTTCTGGAGCTCCTCGAGCAAGAGCGTCCGGCTGCCAAGACCCTGGCCCTCTTCGCGGCGCGCGACGAGCATGGGAAGCTCTTGAGCGAGCGCCTCGATCTGCAGGTCGAGCTGCCAGTCGTTGACTTAGCCCACGGCCGGGTCGAGGCCCGCTGGGGAGCCCCCTATCTGACCCCCCTCTTCTTCGCCCTGAATGAGTCCTGGCGGGTGGGCATCCTCCACCTGGAAGGAGCCCACTGGCGGTTGTATACCTATTTCCTGGGCGAGCTCAACGAGGAGCGCATCTTTGAAGAGATCGGCCCCGGGGAGTGGAGTCGCTTGAACGAGGCCGCCACTTGCCTCGCCGAGGGGATGCCTGCTCGCTTGGGGGGAACGCTGGATAAGCTCGCTCCTTCCGAGCGCCTGGCCTCCAAGATGGAAGCTTGGACCCACCGCCTCTACCAGCGCCTGGCGCACCTCCTCGAGCAGGCGGCGGTCCGCTTGGGCTTCGAGCGGCTCATCCTCATGGGCGAGCAGGTCCAGGTGAGCCACTTCCAAGGCTATCTGAGCCGCGCTTGGCGCGAGCGCCTGATCGCCCGCCTTCCCCATCCGGCCCAGCCCGGGCCTAAGGGGATCCTCGAGCGGGTCGAGCCGGTCCTCGAAGAAGCTCGGGTGGACGCCGAGCTCAAGCTCCTCGACGAGATCGCTGCTCAGCCGGGCCTCTGGGGTGTGGATCCGGTCCTGGAGGCTTTGCAGATGGGGCGGGTGGAGGTCTGGGTCCTGCCCTGGTCGCTAGAGCTCAAGCTGTGGCGCTGCCCGGAAGGGGTTGCCGGAAGCCAGGAGACCGCTCGCATCTGGTGTGCGAACCCCGAGGAGGTCGCCTTGCGGGATGAGGTTTGGCGGCTTGCTCAGGAGTATGGGGCCCGTCTGGAGTTCGTCCGGGGCAAGGCCGAGGAGCGGGTCGTGCGGGAGTTCGGGGGGATGGCTGCCTGGCTCCGCTTTTGACGTATAGTACAGGGATGCCCAGCTTTGAGAACCGGCGGGCCCGGCACGAGTACGAGATCCTGGAGACCCTGGAAGCAGGCATTGCCCTCAAAGGCACCGAGGTCAAGTCGCTTAGAGCCTCAGGGGCCGACTTCACCGGGGCCTTCGCCCGCTTCCAGGGCAACGAGCTCCTCCTCGAGAACCTCTACATCGCTCCTTACGAGAAGGGGTCATACACCAACCACGATCCTCGACGGCCGAGGAAGCTCCTCCTCCACAAGCAGGAGCTGGCCCGCCTGAGGGGTAAGGTCGAGCAGCGGGGGCTCACCCTGGTTCCGCTCAAGATCTACTTCAACGAGCGGGGCTGGGCCAAGCTCCTCCTCGGCTTAGCCCGCGGCCGGCGGGAGTACGAGAAGCGGCGCGAGGATAAGCGCCGGGCGATCGCCCGCGAGCTGGAAGGCTGGTAATCTCATCGCCTTTCCTTTAAAACTGGGAGGATGCTGCGCTGGCTTCTCCCCTTCGTCGTGAGTCTGGCTCTGGCAGCGCCCAGCCTGCCCAGCCGACCGCTCTTCGTCGGCGCTGAGGTGGGCGAGGTCGTCTATCCGGGGGGTCTCGGCATCGCCTACGCCCCGGCTCGCCTCCTGGCCCGGGCTCTGGGTCTGGGTCTCCTCGAGTTTCCCCATCACGTCGATTTAGCCCTGGGGAGTCAGATCGTGACCTATCCCTTGAGCACCTCCCCCCTGCAAGCCGCCAAGCAAGGGGAAGCCTGGCTGGATCAGGCTCAGACCTGGGTTCCTCTCAAGGATCTGGCCCGGCGCCTCAATCTGGACTTCCGCTTCGCTCAAGGGGCCTTCTTCCTAGGCCTGAAGCCGGCTCAGCTCTTGGGGGTGAGCGAGACCCAAGCCTCGGGACAGACCCTCCTCACCTTCCGCTTCGATCGCGACGTGGAGGCCACGCTCCGCTCTGGCAGCCCACCTCGCTTAGCCCTCATCGGGGTGGTCTCTGGCAACGCGGGGAGCCTGAGCGCGACCTCCAAGCCCTATGGTTTGGAGGTGAGCCTTCCTGAGCTCGGTACCCCCTCGCTCTTCTATCTCCCGGACGAGGTGGTGGTGGCCTTCGGCACCCCTCAGCAGCCCCCCTTGGTCGTTCTCGATCCGGAAGGGGGCGGCCAGAATCCGGGGGTCCAGGTGGGCTCGCTCCAGGGCGCCGCGCTGACCTACCGCTTAGCTCAGCAAGTCGCCCAGCTCTTGAAGGGCACCTCGCTGCGGGTTCAGCTCACCCGCAGCGCGAATTCGGATCCCTCCTTGCTCCAGCGGGCTGCTCAGGGGGCCTTTGCGCAGGTCTTTGTGAGCCTCACGCTGGGGAGCCAGACGAACCTCTTCCTCCCTGCCGAGCGGGGTCTGAGCTGGATCCGGAAGGGGAAGGCTCTCCTTGCTGAGGCTCCCCAGCCCCAACAGTCCTGGCTGGCCAGCCTCCTCGCTCCCTCGGGGGCCAGCCAGCGCCTGGCTCAGTCGTTGGCCCACAGCCTGGCTGGCCTCGGGATCCTGGCGGGCCAGGCCCGCGGCCCTTACCTGGTCCTCTCCCAGGTGGGCGGCGCGGGGGTCCTCGTCGAGGTGGGGGCTTCGAGCCTGAAGAGCTCTGCTGACCAGAGCGCCTTCGCCCAGGCCCTGGCCCAGGGCATCCTCAACTACCTCAACGAGAGCGCCTCAGGGGCTTCGAGCTCGGTCCCGGCCAATTCGAGCGTCACCCCGCCATGAAGCAGCTTCTGAGCCCTTTTAATCTCATCGGCCTCCTCGTCTTCCTCTTCGGCCTGGGCCTCTTCCTCCACTTCAGCCACCCACCTAGCCCCCCGCCGGTCCGCCTGCCGGCGCTTGCGACGCCCAAGCTCACCCCTAAACGGGTTGAGGCTCAGCTCTTCTTCCTCCAGGGGGGTGCTCTGGTCCATCAAGCGGTGACCTTGGAGGTTCCGGTAGGCGCAGAGGCCTTTAACGTGGCGCTTCAAGCCCTAGCCCACCCTCCTTCCGGGCTGAGCTCGGTCTTGCCCTCCGGCCTCCCGGCCCCAGTGGCCTTCCTGGTCGGGGAGACCGCTTATGTCGATCTTCCGGCTGCCTACCGGAGCTTGCACATGGGGGTGGCCCATGAGGTCCACCTCCTCTACGGGATCGCGGAGACCCTCTTTCAGTTTCCCCCCATCCAGAAGGTCCGCTTCCTGGTCAACCACCAGCCGGTTGACTCTTTGGGCCACCTCTCGCTCCTCCTTCCCATCACCCCTTCGTCCTGATGCTCGAGCGGCTGGTCCTTCAAGGCTTCAAGTCCTTTGCCGAGCGGACGGTCCTCGAGCTCACCCCCGGCCTGGTGGGGATCGTGGGGCCGAATGGCTCGGGGAAGAGCAACCTCATCGAGGCCCTCCGCTGGGTCACCGGGGCCCGCTACCACGAGCTGAGGGGCGGCGAGCTCTCCCGCTTCCTCTTTCAAGGCACCGCCCGCCACCCTCCTGCCACCCGGGCGGAGGTGGTCCTCGAGCTCGACTGGAAGGGGCCTTCCCGCGTTGCCCGCCTCCTCGAGCGGGGAGGAAGCAGCGAGCTCCGGCTCAACGGGAGCCGGATCAGCCTCGCGGCTCTGGAGGCCTTTTTGGCTGGCAGCGGCCTCTTCCGCGGTTACGCCATCGTCGGTCAGGGGGAGGTGAGCGAGCTTTTGGCTGCAAGCCCGGCCCGCCTGCTCACCTACGTGGAGGAGGCGGCCGGCCTCAAGGGGGTGGCCCAGGCCCTCTCCCTCAGCGAGGAGCGGCTCAAGGAAGCGGAAGCGGAGCTCCTTCAGCGCCTGATGGCCCTCGAGGACGAGCGCCGGAAGGTGGAGCCCAAGCGGGCCCAGGCCGAGCTGGCCCGGCGGGCTTCAGCGCTGGCCCAAAGGCGCCAGCTCCTCGCGCGGAGCCTGCTCTGGGCGAGGAAGCAGGAGCTCCTCCGCGAGCTCGAGCGCGTCAAAGACGATGAAGAGACCCTCGCACGGCAGCGAGGCGACCTGGAAGCGCGCCTTGAGGCCTTGCGCCGCGAGCGCCAAAGCTTGAGCCAAGAGCTCGCGGCGCTTCGGGAGCAGCGAGCTGCCTGGAGCCAAATCAAAGGCGAGCTCGCGCGCGAGGAGGCCCTCAAAGAGCGGATCGAGGAGGAGCTCGCCCGCCTCCTCGAGGAGGAGCGGCGGTTTCAGGAGCTCCCCCCGCCACCTCCGGTGCCGAAGCCGCCGGAGGAGCTCGAAGCCCTCCGCGCTGCCCGCCGGGCCCTCAAGGCCCGCCTCCTCGAGGAGGAGCGCCGCTTGGCCCAGGTCGAGAAGGCCTATCAGGCCTTCTTGAGTCAGCTCGCCCGCTACCAAGCCCAGGAGGAGGAGGCCAGGCGCACTCTGGCGGTCCGGGAGGAGCTCAAGGCTGAGCTCCTGGCCCGCCAGCAGGCTCTTCAGGAACTCAAGGAGCGGCGAGCGGTGCTGGCGGGGATGGCTCCCCAGGTGGAGCCTAAAGCCCGCGAGCTCGAGGAGCTCTCTGCTCGCGAGCGGGTGCTCCGCCGGGAAGTGGAGCGGCTCAGGGCCCAGATCGAAGCGGGGAGCGACCTCGCAGAAGGGCCGCGCCGGATCCGGCAGGCTGCCCTCGAGGGGGTCTATGGGGTGGTCCTCGACCTTTTGGAGATCCCCCCAGGTCTGGAGCTCGCCGTCGAGCAGGCCTTGGGCCCTCGCCTCCAGTGGATCCTCTGTCGGGACGAAGCGGTCGTTGAAGAGGGGATCGAGCGCTTGAAGCGGGAGGGGGGTCGGGCGACCTTCCTTCCCCTGAGCCTCCTCCATCCCCGCTTGCCCCGCCCCTTCGAGGGGCCAGGGGTCCTGGGCCTTCTTGCCGATCGGGTCGGCCTTCGGGCCCCTGAGCCGTTTCGCCTGGCCCTCTTCGGCGAGACCTATCTGGTCGAGGATCTTCCTCAGGCCCTGGTCCTAGCCCGCCGCCCTGGCCGACCCCGGCTCGTCACCTTGGCTGGCGAGCTCCTCGAGGTAGGGGGAGCGGTGAGCGGAGGGCGGCTCAGGCCAGGCGGGGTCTCGCTCCGGGTTCAAGAGCTCCGCTCGCTCCAGGAAGCGGAGGCTTTGGCCAAGCAGCGCGCGGTCTTGAGCGAGGAGGTCGAGGCCCTTCGCCAGAAGTGGGCCGAGTGGGCCCGTGAGCTGAGGAGCCTGGAGGAGGCCGAAGCTCGCCTGCAAGGCGAGATCGCTGCTCTGAGCCGCCGGATCCCTCCTCCTTTGGAGCTTCCCCCACCTCCCACTCCGGTCCCACCTCCCGAAGCGGGCCCGCTCGAGGCGCTTCGCCAGGAGCTTCTGGCCCTTGACGAACGGCTGCAGGCGCTCAGCCTTCAGGAGGTGGCCTGGCGGGAGCACCGCAAGGCTGAGGAGGCCTATGCTCGAGCCCAGAGCTTTTTGGCGAGCGCCAAGGAGCGCCGGGCCATCCTCGAGCGGGAGCTTGGCGAGCGCCGGGCTCGCCTCGAAGGGCTCACTCAAGAAGAAGCCCGCCTTCGCCCTCCCTCCTTTGCTCCCCTCGAGGAGCGCGAAGCCCGCCAGGCTGAAGAGGAGCGCCGGCTCCTTGCCGAGCTCAACCGGGTCTTAGCCCAGCTAGACGAACGCCGGCTCCAGCGGACCCGCCGGGAGGGCCTGGTGGAGGCGGTGGTGGGCGAACTCGCCCAGCTTCCGGAAGGGGAGATCGAGGAGGGCTCGGTCCGCAGCCTGCAGGCGGCACTCGAGCGCCTCGAGGAGGAGCAGCGCGCTTTGGGGCCGGTCAACTATCTGGCCGAGCAGGAGCTCGCCGCGTTAGAGCAGGAGCTCGCGCGGGCTGAGGCAGCCCTCGGCGAGGTCGAGCGGGCCGCCCAGGAGCTGCGCGAGGAGCTCAAGACGCTGCGCGGCGAGTATGCCCGGCGCCGCGACGCTGCGCTCGAAGAGCTTCGCGGGGCGTTGTCTCGCTATGCTGAGCTGTTGTTGGGCGCTGAAGTCGGGCTCGACTCCGAGGGGGGTCTGCGCTTGAGCCTTCGGATCCGAGGGAAACCGCCGGTTCCTTTGAGCCTCTTATCGACAGGGGAGAAGAGCTTAGGAGCGATCGCCTTCTTGCTCGCGCTGGCGGATCTGGGCTCAGGAGGGCTCCCGGTGGCGATCCTCGACGAGGTCGATGCCGCTTTGGACGAGCACAACCTCGAGCGGTTCGCCAGGTTTTTGGATGAAGGCCAGAAGAGGACCCAGTTCCTCGTTGTGACCCATCAGCACCGGGTCATGGAGGTCTGTCCGACCCTGTTTGGGGTGACGAGCGCTCAGGGGGTGAGCCGGGTCTATCGGCTTGACAGAGATTAAATTCACGAGCTTAAAAAGTCGTGAAATATATCACTTATCGGCCAAGACTCAGGGCCCTCATTCAGAGGGCCCAACCCGTTCTAGAAGTACGCGGTCCCCTGACCGCTGGCCTGCCCGCTGACGGTCGCCGTGCAACCCTGAGGAGCGCTGGTCGAGGAACTATAGCTCATGATGTTGAGGGTTCCACCTTGGGAGAGAAAGCTCAGCAGCTCATTGACCTCTTGGCCCGAGATGCTGGTGCTCAAGACCATCGGGGTGTTTGCAAGGTAAGTGCCATTGCTTTGGGCCGTGAAGGTGACGCTCCCTTGCCAGCTCAACGTAAAGGGGATCGAGAGGGTGCTATTCGAGAGGTTTCCCGAGATGCTCAGGCTGTTGATCGTGAGGCTCGAGAGGCCCCCGCAGAGCGGGCTCAGATTGGTGATCTGGAGCTGGCTGATCGGGACGCTCAGGGTCACCCTAGAAGGGGTGAGGGGGAGCGAGGGGGGCTTTTGGGAAGGGACCTGGACGGTGAAGAGAGGGCTCGACGAAGAGGTTTGCGAGGCGCTGTAGAGGGGAACAGACGAGAACGAGAAGCTCGCCGGGCCAACCTGAAAGGAGATCGGCACCAGGCCGCAGCCCGCCAGTAGAGCAGCCAACGAAGCGAAGAGCCAGACTCGAGGTCTCATATTCCCTCCATCCTCAATCTACTCGACTCCTCGTAAGGGCTGTGCCTCATCTAACCCCCTCCGCCTTAGCGATACTTCCAGAGCTCCATGAGCTCGCTCACCATCTCCTCCACATCCCCTCGCTCATGAGCGGTCACCACGTGCTCGCGCAGGTGGCTCTTCAGGATGAGCTCGGAGGCTTTGTCCAAAGCTCCCTGAACGGCTTTGATCTGCTTGAAAACATCGACGCAGTAAGGCTCTCCCTCGAGCATCCGGAGGATACCTTCCAGGTGCCCTTTCGCCGAGATGAGCCGCTGCCTGGCCTCCTCCTTAGCCTTTGGGTCGAGCTTGAGGTGATGCACGCTGGCTCCCGTCAGGCTAGCTCTGGAGCTCAGCCTCGTAGCCCTCGTCCTTCACCGCAGCGATGAGCAAGGCGGGATCCGCATCGCCATAGACCACCGCGGAGCCCGGCTGGAGGGTCACCTCCACCCGCTCGACGCCAGGGACACTCTTGAGGGCTTTGGTCGTGGCCCGCACACAGTGCTCGCAGGTCATGCCGCTGATCTTGAGCCGAATTTCCATGTCATCCTCCTTGTCCAACGCGCCAAGCCTTCAGATACCGAAGACTCAGACTGTTGCCGAGCACGAAGATCGACGAGAACCCCATGGCCAACCCAGCCAGCATCGGGTTGAGCTGAAGGCCTAACGGTGCGGCTGCTCCGGCTGCGATGGGGATGAGCAGGATGTTGTAGATGAAGGCCCAGAAGAGGTTGCCCCGGATGCGGCCGAGGGTGCGCCGGGCCACCTCGAGGGCCGTCGGCACCCCAGCCAGCTGATCCCGAGTCAGGGTGACGTCGGCCGCTTCGAGGGCGATATCGGTGCCGCTCGCTATCGCGATGCCCACATCGGCCTGAGCCAGAGCGGGAGCGTCGTTGAGGCCATCGCCCACAAAGGCGACCCGGTGCCCCGAGCGCTGGAGCTCGGCGATCCTTCCAGCTTTATCCTGAGGCAAGAGCTCGGCAGCGACCTCAGGGATGCCGAGCCGAGCAGCCACCGCCTCAGCGGTCGTCCGGGCGTCACCGGTGAGCATGGCGACCCGAAGCCCCCGCCGTTTGAGGGCCGCGACGATTTGAGGCGCTTCCGCCCTTGGAGGATCGGCGATGGCCAGGATGCCGAGGAGGACCTGATCGGCAGCGACGAAGACGAGGGTGCTGCCCGCCGCTTCGAGGGTCCCCGCCTCCGGTGGGATCGCGAGGTCAATGCCGCGCTCTTCCATGAACCGGCGCGAGCCGACCAGGAGCTTGCTTCCCTCGACGAGGCCCTCGAGGCCGTGACCGGCCACAGCCCGGAATTCGTCCGCGGTTGGCCAGCTCAGGCCCTGCTCCCGAGCAGCCTCCAGGATCGCCTGGGCCAGAGGGTGCTCGGAGGCAGCCTCCAGGGCGGCTGCTTGGCGCAGGGCTCGTTGGGGGTCTGGACCGAGGACTTGGACAAGTCGGGGGCGCCCTTCGGTGAGGGTCCCGGTCTTGTCGAAGAGGACGGTGTCGACCTGGGCGAGGGTCTCCAGCGCCTCACCGTTGCGGAAGAGGATGCCGAGCTCAGCAGCCCGGCCGGTTCCCACCATGATCGCCGCTGGAGTTGCCAGCCCCATGGCGCAGGGGCAAGCCACGACCAAGACGGCAACCGCGCCGATCAGAGCGGCGCTCAGGTTGCCGGCCAAAAGAAGCCAGCCCAGGAATGTCAGCCCGGCAATAGCCAAAACCGCTGGCGAGAAGACCCGGACTACCCGATCGGCCAGCCTTTGGATCGGCAGCTTCCCGGTCTGGGCCTGGGTCACCAACCGGATGATCTGGGCGAGCACGGTGGCGCTTCCCACCGTGGTGGCCTCAATGACCAGGCGACCGTCACGGACCACCGTGCCGCTCATCACCTCGTCGCCAGCTTGCTTGATGATCGGAAGCGGCTCTCCGGTCAGCATCGAGGCATCGACTAGCGCTTTTCCTTCCAGGACCCTTCCATCCACCGGAAGCCGCTCGCCAGGGCGGACCACGATCCGGTCTCCTACCCTTAGCTGAGCGATAGAGACCTCCTCCTCACCGCTCTCGCTGAGCCGATGCGCAGTCTTGGCCTGTAGGCCGATCAGCTTGCGAAGAGCTGTTGAGGTCTGACCCTTGGCCAGCTCTTCCAAGTATTTCCCGAGGAGCACCGCGGCGATGACCACCGCTGAAGCGTCGAAGTAGAGATGCCGGGCCTGGGGAGGGAAGAGCTCCGGAGCCAGGAGAACCCCCATGCTATAGACCCAGGCGGCCAGCGTTCCGGTCGCTACCAGCGAGTTCATATCCGGCTCGCGGTGTCGGTAGGCGATCCAGCCGGGGCGGAAGAACCTCAGGCCCGGTCCGAAGAGAACCACAGTGGCCAACAAGGCCTCCAGCCAGGGGCGGATGGCCTCAAGGCCTAAGGGAAGGGAGAGAGGAAGCATCGCGAGGAGGAGGACAGCCAAAGCCAACCCGCCGGCGAGGAGGACATCGCGGCGCATAGCCCTGAGCAGGGTCTGGCGCCGGAAGCCTTCTTGATCGGCCTCTTCGAGGGGGTGCGCCCCATAGCCAGCTTCGATCACTGCGGCGATGAGGCCGTCGAGATCGACCGTTGCTGGCAAGTAGCGGACGTGGGCTCGCTCGCTGGCCAGGTTGACCTGGGCATCCAAGACCCCGGGGACTTGCTTCAAGGCTCGCTCTACCCGCGCGCTGCAGGAGGCGCAGGTCATCCCTTCCACAGCGAGGTCAGCTTCAACGATGACGGGCAAGTACCCGACTTCTTGGATGGCCTGAGCCAGGCGCTCGGGATCAACTTGCTGGGCATCGAAATGGATCTCAGCTCGCTCGCTGGCCAGGTTGACCTGGGCATCCAAGACCCCGGGGACTTGCTTCAAGGCTCGCTCCACCCGCGCGCTGCAGGAGGCGCAGGTCATCCCTTCCACACCAACGGTGAGGCGAGCTGCTTGCTGGCGCTCTGCTTCGAGGGGCATTGGACCTCCTATACCCTCCCCACCTGGGGTGGGGTAGTCCCATCCTAGCCTGCTCGCGAGATCCACGTCAAGCTCACGATCCCAAAGCTTTAACATGGAGGACAGTTATGGAGAAGACCACCAGAGCGGCCCGTTTGATGGAGCTGGTCGAGCAGCTCAAGCTCAGGCCCTGGCGGGTAGGTGAGCTGGCCCGCCACTACGGGGTGAGCGAGCGGAGCATCGAGCGGGATCTCAAGACCCTTGAGGAGATGGGCTATCCGGTGGAGAGCCGAACTCGGGGGGAATATCAGCTCTTGGATCGCCCCGCCTCCTTGCACCCGGTTGAGGCGCTGGCCCTTTTTGCCGCTGGTCGGCTTCTCTATCACCAGGCCCCGACCCGTCAGTACGGTCGGGCTCTGGAGAAGCTAGCTCGGATGCTTCCCGATCCCCTGAAGGCTCTTTTGCTCAGGAGCACCCAGAATCTGGAGGTCCGCCAGGGCGACTCCCGCACCCTGGAGATGGTCGCCCGGGCCCTTCTGGAGAATCGAGTCCTCACCTTCGAGTACCGCTCGGGGGTCTCCAAGCACTGGCGAGCTAAGGAGCTTCTCGTCTACTTTCTAGAGGTTAACCGAACCAACCTAGGTCTTTACGCGATCGGCTACGAGCGAAGCTTCCACCACTCGGTGATCACCTTCAAGCTCTCCCGTATGCGCAACACCCGGATGCTCGATGAGACCTATACCTCAAAACTTGCACCTCCCGCATATTCTGCATAAACACGCGCTCCCTGCTCCCCCACCCGGGGGCCACTGGCCC
>OGCG01001094.1_pt1 | contig 14262 bp, 12 predicted proteins | sample 1570061 | NCBI WGS metagenome assembly OGCG01 (sample SAMN06268698, study PRJEB24515) | hot springs metagenome | isolation source: Joseph's Coat, Yellowstone National Park, Washington, USA | place: USA:Joseph's Coat, Yellowstone National Park, Washington, USA
GGAAGACCCAGGTCGCGAGCTCCTCGGCGGCCTCCTCGCTCTCAGGGTTGAAGCTCTCGGGAAGTGCGGAGATCGCCGTTGCGAGCTGGTCAGAGCCACCATAGATCAAGCTGTAGCGTACCCCTTGTCTCCAGGCGCGCTGGGCGAGCCCGCGGGGCAACGGGCTTCCGCCGGTTAAGACCTTGAGGGGCAAAGGAGTCTCACCGCGGGCTTCGAGGAGCATCTGGAGCTGGGTGGGGACCATGCTGGCCCAGCTGACACCCTCGCGTTCGATGAGCGCGAGCTGCCCTTCGGGACCCTCGCGACCGCTGAGGACCAGCTTGGCTCCCAAGTAGGGGACGAAAAAGGCCGCCCCCCAAGCGTGGATGTGAAAGAAGGGGATCAAGGGCATGAAGACATCGCGTCGATCTGCATGAGCTCCTCCAGGGTGAAGGGCCAGGTGGTGAAGAATCGAGAGCGAGGCGAGCAGGAGATCCCGATGACGGTAGCGCATCGCTTTGGGTCTTCCTGTGGTTCCTGTCGTGTGCAAGATGGTGTAGTCATCGGTTTCCCTCACCCGCTCTGCCGCTTGCGGAGGATTGGGTCTAGCCCTCGCGATGAGGGCCTCAGAGCTCACCTCATACGGCGTTTCACCCAACCAAATCAGCTCCTTGACCTTTGAGCGCAGCGCTTCAGCAAGAGGAGCAAAGCCCTGCCAGGCAAAGAGCCAGCGGTCGCCAGCCTGCTCGATGCTCTGGACGATCTGCTCCTGAGGCAAGCGGAAGTTCAAGGGATGGATCACCGCCCCCAAGAGGGAAAGAGCGAAGTGGAGCTCAAAGAAGTGTCGAGTATTAACGCTCAGCACCCCAACGACAGCACCCGCTTCCAGACCCCGCTCTTCAAGGGCGTTGGCGAGCTTGAGGGCTCTGAGCCAGGCCTCGGCGTAGGAGACGGATCCTTCGGGATCGACGATCTGAGCGGTGGGGAAGAGCTCTGCCGCTCGGGCGAGGAGTTGGTGGACGACGAGCTCACGCATAGGCGATGGTGGGGAGGAAGAGCTCAAAGGCCTTAAGGCTCGAAGGAGGATAATCCTCCCCTGCTAAGAAGCGGCGGGAGTAGAGCTGGGCGAGGGCCTTGTACTGGGATCCCGAGGTTTTAGCCACCTCGAAGAGGGCCGCCACGCTGGCAGCGTCAGCAAGGCGCCTCAAGGCGGATTTTGCCGAGAATTGAGCGGCCTCAGGCTCTAAGGAAGCCAGATGGGCGATCGTCGTTCGGGCCCTCTCTAAAGCCAGTTCAGCCTCTTCTCCTTGCCCGGCGAGCCTTTCTTCCAGCCAGCTCAAGAAAGGTTCGTGAGCCCGCTTCTTCTCCAAAGCCTCCAACAGATCCAAAGCCTGGATGTTCTGAGGTCCTTCCCAGATGGGCGTGATCAGAGATTCTCTGTGCCAGCGGGCCACGGCGTACTCTTCGAGAAAGCCTAGCCCCCCAAAGAGCTCCATGGCCAGCTGAGTGATCTCAGCGCTGTGCTCCGCGGTGCGACCCTTAGCGAGATGGGAGAAGAAGCGGGCCAGGTGGTAGCTCTCCCCATAGGGTGGGCGCTGGTGCCAAGCTCGATCGAAGGCTTCGATTGCGGCGAAGGTGAGCGCGAGACCTCCAGCCTGGCGGACGGCGAGGTCTAACAGATCGTAGCGGACCAGGGGATGCTCCAAAAGGGCTCGCCCAAATGCCCGGCGGCGCCGGACCCGCTCTCGGGTCTCCAGAATCGCCTTGGCGGCGATGCCCATGGCGGCGACCGCGTTGGCGAGCCGAGAGACGGTGAGGGTTTCCAGGGTGTAGTAGATTCCCTCCTCCGCTTGCCCAATCAGGTAGGCCTGGCTGCCTTCAAGCTCCACTTCTCCTGAGGGCACCGCTCGGGTTCCGCTCTTTCGCTTGAGCCGGCGGACTCGATAGTTGAGCATTCCTTCCTCGTTGAGCCTAGGAAGGAGGAAGAGAGCAAGCCCCTTGGGGCCTGATGGGGCATCTTCAGGTCGAGCCGTCACGATCGCGACATCGGCGAGTCCGGCTCCCGAAGCGAAGTACTTGTCGCCCCCTGAGAGGATCCAATGGTTGCCTTGGCGGTGGGCGAGAGTCCGGTTGGCTCCCAGGTCGCTTCCGCCTTGGATCTCGGTCATCCATGTAGCCCCAAAGGTGCGTTCATAGAGCACCCTGTGCTTCCACATCGCGAGCTCGGGGGCGTACTTATGGATGGGATAGGCCACCTGATGCGTGATCGTGAGGATGCAGTAGAGCCCTCCATCGGCCAGGAGGTAGCCCAAGGCGAAGTGATGGTGCCAGCTTCCTCCCTCATAGGGTGGACGGATGATGGGCCTTAACGCCTCGAGGACCTGCCGCTGAAGGGGAGAAAGGCGAACCCGATCGACGCGGTTCCCATCCAGGTCGTGCATGATCAGTTCGGGATGGGCCTCTTGGTCGATGTGATAAGCGGCTTCGTAGACCTCCTGTCCCATGTAGTTCCCCCAGGCTTTGAGTTCCTCCGAGCGTTCTTCGGCCTCAGGCCAGAAGTGGCGAAGGATGCCGTTCAGTTCGGGGTCTTCGAGATAGTGGTTTTTGCCGTAGGCGTACGAGATCCACTCCATCACTCCTCCAGAAGGGCTTTGAGCTCGCGGGCCCGCTCGACGATCTCCGCCCGCAGGGCCTTGAGCTCAGCGATTTGGGCTCCGATTTCCTTAAGCTTGACCTCTGCCATGCGCAGCGCTTCTCTGAGCTGCGCTTCGCCGGAAGCGTCGATCCCGTAGATGGCCAGGAGATGGGCGATCTCGTCGAGGGAAAAACCGAGCCGGCGCCCGCGTAGGATCAGGCGAAGCCGCGTGCGGTCGCGCTCATCGTAGAGTCGCCGGTTCCCGCTTCGCTCAGGACTGAGGAGGCCGAGCTCCTCGTAGTAGCGCAGCGTCCTGGGGGTGATGTCGAACTCGCGCACCAAGTCGCCGATACGGTACCGCTTCTCCGACACGGTGGCTCTAGGTTACACAAACGTTGACGTTAACGTCAAGTCATCGAACGTTGGCCCGGCCTACCTAGCTCTCCGGCCATCCCATCCGCCGATAACCAAAGATCAGGGCGAGCCCGGTGATGGTGAGCGTCGCGAGACTCAGAGGGGGGAGCCAGCTGCTTAGGAGAGGGTGGCCTCCGTTGAGGAGGGGATAGGCGGTGGGGGCCATCCAGCCAGCGAGGATGAGGGCACCGAGGATCGAGCTCGCCATGTAAAGAAGCCCACCCAGGCTGAGGGGGATCTCGGCGGGGTTGGTGGCCTGGAAGCGGGGAAATGCCGCTCCCAACCCCACCCCCAAACCGGCCGCGAGCACCGCGGTCGCCGCACCGAGCGCTGCGGAGAGGGGACGAAGAGAGGTAAGCCCCAGAACGTTAGGTCCCAGGCCCCCCAGGAGAAGGCCCAGAGGAACCAAAAAGAAGAGGGCTAAGACGAAGCGGGTGAGCAAGACGGCGCGGCGGGAAAGAGGGGCGGTCTGCAGCAACCAGAATCCTGGGCCTTCCAACGAGTAAAGGGGATAGGAGATCCTAATGCCGACCGCGGCGATGACAAAGCCCTGAAAGCCGAGATGGAGGAGGCCTGCGATGAGCCGAAACGGAGCTCCTCTCAGGGGTAAGAACTCCAAGCTGGTGAGGTATAAGAGCACCAAGATCCCGATGAGGAGCAGCTGGGCGACCTGATTGGCGTCGCGAAAAAAGAGCCGCAGATCGCGTAGCCAGAGGTTCCATGGAGGGCCTAAGGTGTCCAACCAGCTGGCTGGAGCTCGCTTCCGCTCGCGGACAGTTCCTTCCAGGGCCCGCACCCATCCTTGTTGATAGGCCCACCCCGCCACTCCGGCGGTGAGGAGGAGGAGCCCTAAGGCGAGCACAAGCAAAAGCCACAGAGCCCCATCACCCTGCCCGAGCAAGAGCCCTTGGAGTGCCTTTTGGGCTAGGCTCGAGGGAAGCAAGGGAGAAGCGGGGTCCTGGAACGTGCGGAGAAAGCGATCGAGGTCTTGAGGATTGGCGAAGTTGGCTCCGATCAGGCTTTCGGGCCGTAGGTAGCGCAGGAGAAAGATGAGTCCCCCACCCAACACCGCGCTGGCTGCCGCCGACCACTCACGGGCCCGGCCAGCTGGCGTGAAGCGGATGAGGGGGAGGGCGATGCCAACCCCTACGGCCACGGGAACGGCAAAGAGGGCTAACGCTACGGCGAACGACCCTAAATAGTAGGAGATGGGAGCATGTTGATGAGCCCCTAAGGCGAAGAGCACTGGAAGCAGGAGTAGGGTTGGGAGTAAGGCGGTGTTGAGGTAGACCTCAAAGACCTTGTAGAGGAAGACCCGAGCAGCCGGCTGAGGGAGGGCCAAGAGGAGAGGAAGGTCTTCCGAGCTGAAGAGGGTGCTCACCGCATTGGGCAAGGCAGAGAGGATCACGGCAGCGGAAAGAACCAAGAGAAGGCTTCCGAGCGTCCGCTCGGCGACGACCTGACCGAGCTGCTCGAAGTGATCCAGGAAGTCTAGAAACCAGATGGTCCCGCTCCAGGCGGCCAGGCCGACCAAGCCAACCAGGCCAAGGGCCAGCACGGCCGGAGCAGGGTTGCGCCGCAGGCTATTGCGGAGCATCTGGAACTTAAGGAAGAGCACTCGCGTCCTCCAGGCTTTCCTCAGTCAGCCTCAGGAAGAACTCCTCGAGGGTCTTAAGCCCTTCTTGGTGGAGGAGCGCCTGGGGTTGGCCGAGCGCGAGGAGCTGGCCTCGATGGATCAGGGCCACTCGGTCGGCGACCTCTTCTGCTAAGGCCAGCTGGTGGGTCGCGAAGAGGACCGTCCGGTCGGTGCGGGGATAGCTTCTCAGAAGCTCGCGGAGCTGGCAGGCTGCGAGGGGATCGAGGCCGACCATCGGTTCGTCGAGGATGAGCGCTGCTGGCTCGTGGAGTAGGGCTAGGGCCAACGTGAGCTTTTGCCGCATTCCATGCGAGTAAGTCTCGATCAGACTGGAGGCGAAGCGGTCGAGGCGAAAATAGTCGAGCAACTGCTCGATGCGTTCTTCGGCGGCTCGAAAGGGAAGGCCATGTGTGCGAGCAGAAAAGCGAAGGAGTTCAAGACCTGAGAGTTTTCCGTAGAGGTAAGGGCGATCTGGAACATAACCAAGTCGGCGCTTGGCTTTCACCGGCTCGCGCCAGATGTCCAGCCCATCGATGAGGACCCGACCTTGGCTAGGGCGCAGAAGGCCGACGATGGCCTTGATCGTGGTGCTCTTTCCCGCCCCATTGGGCCCCAAGAGGGCCAGGGTCTCCCCGGATCGAACTTCAAGGCTGAGGTCCGAGAGGGCTTCGAAGGCTCCGTAGCGCTTCGAGAGGCGATCCACAAGGATCATAGCCTTATTAAAGCCCCCTCGGCCTCTGCCGCTTGGTTTATTGACCGAGGACCTGGAGCGCTTTGGCTAAGATCGCATCGTGGTTGGGGTTGACCACAGCGACACCAGGTGTAGGAGAAACAGGTGGAGCGGGCTCGGGTTGTGTGAAGGAGAAGTTGCCCTGGGCATCCGCCTTGGTCGTGAAGGTCTGCCCGTTAACGGTGAGGGTGACCGTGGCGTCGGGCTGGGCCCCACTTCCTTGGAAGGTGAGCGGAGTTGGGAAGCGGTTGCCCTTGACCACAATGTTGGGCGTAACCCCGACTTTATTGATCGATTGCTTCTTCGGCGTGAGCCACTCGAAGGAGACCAGGGTGAGTTCCCCTCCGTTGGGGAGTGGAATGACGTCTTGGCCGACCCCCTTGCCAAAGGTTTGGGTCCCGATGACCAAGGCCCGCTTGTAGTCCTGGAGGGCGCTGGTCACGATCTCCGAAGCGGAGGCGGTCCCGCCGTTGACAAGGACCACCATGGGCCCGCTCCAGAGGGGATGCCCCGAAGCTGCGCAGGCCAGCTCGGTCTGGCCGTTGCGGAAGCGGAGCCAGACAATGGGCCCTTGGTTCAAGAAGTCGCTGGCGACTTCGCATCCTTGCTGGAGGAGGCCACCCCCGTTATCCCTGAGGTCGAGGATGAGCTTCTGCATGCCCTCGGCTTTGAGCCCTTCGAGCGCTGCGTTGAGCTGATCGATGACCTTCATGTTGTCGAAGGTGTTGATCGCGATGTAGCCGATGTGGCCGGGCAGCATCGTTTTGCTCACCGAGATGATGGGGACCTTCTCCCGTGTGACCGTGAAGTGGAGGATTCCCTGGACTCCAGGGCGGACTACCCCGATCTCAACCTGAGTTCCCTTAGGTCCCCGGATCAGCGAGACGATCGAGTTGAGTCCGAGCTTGGTCACGCTCTTGCCGTCGACCTCGACGATGGTATCCCCGACTCGGAGACCTGCTTGGTAAGCAGGTAAGCCCGGGTAGATCGCGTTGATCAGCGCGCCTCCTCCTGGAGCGGCGCTGATCTCCACCCCGATCCCGTAGAACTGTCCTTGAAGATCTTGGTTATTGACCTGAGTGGAGTGGGGGCTCGAATAGCTGGTGAAGGGATCGTCGAGGGCCTGGACCATCCCCTTGATTCCCCCTTGGAGGACCTGATCGAGTTGTTTGGGGTCGAGCTTGTAGAGGTATTGATGCTCGATGAGGCCGAATGTCTCGACGAGAGCTTGCCCGTTGGGGTTTTGGGCGAGCGAGTTGAAGCCTAAGCCATTGACCTGAGCGTAGACCAGAGCGGCGGCGATGAGCACAAACCCACCGAGAAGAAACCAAGGGAGTCGTCGCTTCATGAGTACCTCAAGCTCGAGTCTAGCGGGTTTTAGTGAGAACTCAGGTAGCCGAGCACCCAGCTTGAAGGGAGACAGCTAGCGTGGTAGGGTGCGGGCGATGATCCACTTCCACCGGGTCAACCTGGAATATCCTCGCACCCGGACCCGCGCCCTCTTCGATCTCAGCTTCGAGCTTCGCAAAGGGGAATTTGCCTTTTTGATGGGCCACTCAGGGGCTGGGAAGTCCTCGGTCCTCTCGCTCATCTTGAAGCGCATCGAGCCGACATCGGGGGCGATCTACTTTAAGGGCGACAATCTCAAAGCGCTAAGAGGAGATCAGATCGCCCGGCACCGCCGGAAGATCGGTGTGGTGTTTCAAGACCACCGCTTGCTTCCGAGTTTCACGGTTGAGGAAAACCTTCGTTTTGCCCTTCGGATCTTGGGCATCCCTCCTGCAGAGTGGGATGAGCGGGTGACCCGGGTGCTTCGCCAGGTTGGCTTGGTCCACAAGAAGAGGGTCTATCCTGAAGAGCTTTCGGTGGGCGAAGCTCAGCGCGTGGCCATCGCGAGGGCGTTGATCGGCGATCCCAGCGTGCTTTTGGCCGATGAGCCGACTGGAAACTTGGATACCGAAACGGCCCTTTCCATCTTGGAGATCTTCAAGCACGCGCACGCCAGGGGGGCGACGGTTCTCTTTGCGACCCACGCTCATGAACTCGTCGAGGCCTACCCTCAGCGGGTCCTCACCCTTAAAATGGGCCAGCTGGTGGAAGACCGGCGTTATCGAGGAGGTCTATGAACTATCACGTGGTAGGTCGACAGGTTGAGGTGACCGAGGCGCTCAAACAGTATCTGGATAAGAAGCTGAGCCGCTTGGAGCGCTACTTCTCCCATATCGTCGATGCGAAGGTTGTCCTCACGATGGAGAGCAGCCCGCGGGTGGAGAAGCGAGCCAAGGTGGAGATCCAGGTCAACTTGCCCCGGGGGATGGTGCGGGTTGAGCAGGCGGAGACGGATATGTATGCGGCGATCGACCTGGCGGTGGAGCGCCTTGAGCAGTCACTCAAGCGCTACAAGGAGCGAAGGCTAGAGCGCCATCACGCTCCTGAGCCGAGTCTCTCCCAGGAGCCTGAACCTCAAGAAGAGGGCCAGATCGTGCGGGTGAAGCGCTTTCCCTTGCGCCCCATGAACCCCGAGGATGCGGCATTTGAGATGGAAGCCTTAGGGCACGACTTCTATGTCTTCCGCAATGCCAAGACCGAGCAGATCAACGTGATCTATCGGCGTCGGGACGGCAATTATGGCCTGATCGAGCCTGAATAGCGCTCTATGCTAAGATAACAAGTTATGGAGGCTGTGGTTCCCGGCGGCCGCTGGGTGGCCGAGATCTATGGGTGTGACCTTGAGATCCTTGAAAATCCCCAGCTCATCGAGCTGGCCCTCAAGGATGCTCTGCTCCGCCTTGGGGCTCCGGCTCAGAGCACCCGATCTGTGGTCTATAAGTTCCAACCTCAAGGTCTCTCTGCTGCGGTGATCTCGCCGGTGGCTTCCGTCATGATCCACACCTGGCCCGAAGAGAATGCCTCGGCCTCTTTGGACCTTTACTTTTATCGCCCCGATCTCGATCCGGCCGCTGTGCTCAAAGGCCTTGCGAGGGCCTTTGGGGCGCGCGAAGAGTCCTCGTTCTGGTATCGTCGGGAAACCGCTTAAGGAGAACCTATGGACTACGGGATGCACTTTCTCGAGCAGGTAACCCCCTATGAGGCGATTCTGCGCCGCATGGAGCGGGTCATCGCTTCGGGGACGACCCGCTACCAGCGCTACTTCATCTTCGAAACCCGTGGTTTTGGTAAGGTCTTGGTCCTTGACAAAGACGTTCAGTCGACCGAGCGAGATGAGTACATCTACCACGAGACCTTGGTCCACCCTGCCTTGCTCGCTCATCCTGCACCTCGGCGGGTCCTCATCGTAGGAGGAGGGGAGGGGGCGACGTTGCGCGAGGTGCTTCGCCACCCGACTGTGGAGCGGGCCGTGATGTGCGACATCGACGGCGAGCTGGTCGCTTTGGCGCGCAAGGAGCTTGTGGAGTGGCATCAGGGGGCCTTTGAGGATCCTCGCGCCCAAGTGGTCATCGCCGACGCCCGAGCCTGGCTTGAAGCGACCAGCGAGCGCTTCGATGTGATCCTTTTGGACCTCAACGATCCGGTTGGCGAGGAGAATCCGGCTCGTTTTCTCTATACTCAGGAGTTCTATGCGCTCGTCCGGGAGCACCTCGTTCCTGGGGGGATCTTAGGTCTGCAAGCCGGGATGCTCCTCCTCACCCACCACGCTCAGCATCCAATCCTTCACCGCACGCTGGCCCAGGTCTTCATCCACGTGCGGAGCTACCGCAACTTCATTCCCGGCTTCTTCCTTAACTTTGGCTTTGTCTTGGCAAGCCAGGAGCTCGATCCTCTGACGATCCCTGAGGAGATGCTTGCTCAACGGATCGCTGAGCGCGGCCTTCATCTTCGCCACCTCAGCCCTGCATACATCAAGGCTCTATTCGTGCTTCCTCTGGATCTCCAAAAGGCCATCGAGGAGGAACGGCGGGTCTCTCGCGATGAGGCGGCTTTCTTCCTCAGCGAAGAGGGACAGGCCCATACGTCTTAGCTCACTCTCAGAGCCTTCTCTGAGCTCCCTTTTAGACTGGGGGCATGCGCTGGACCTGGCTTCTGCTCATCCCCATCGCGGTTGTGGGGGGAGCTTGGTGGGTTCATCAACGAAGTACCCCGAGTTGGCGAGCGAACGCGGTGGGCTCCCCGGATGCCCCTGTGACCGTCGTGGAGTTCACCAGCTACCTCTGTCAGCCCTGTCAGCGCGAGCTTCCGACTGTAGAGCGCGTGCTAGAGAGTTATGTCAAAGACGGCAAGGTCCGCTATGAGGTCCAAGACATTCCGCAGGGCAGCCTTGAGGAGATGCAAGTCGCCGAGGCGGCGGACTGCGCCGGCCTTCAGCACGCCTATATGTCGTACCATCAGGCGCTCTTCAGCTCGCAGAATCTATGGCGGGGTCTGGGCGGTAACGAGCTGACCGTCTTCTTGACGAATCTCGCCAGTCAAGTCGGCTTGAACGCGGCCTCTTTCGCTGCTTGCCTCTATTCAGGAAAGATGCTCCATCAAGTCCTGCGAGGTCAGCAATTGGCCAATGCGGTGGGGGTCTCACAGCTGCCCGCTTACCTCATCCTTGGCAAGCTTTATGAGGGCCCACTCTCCTACGCGCGCTGGCAGCAAATCCTCAACACTGCCCTCGAACAGGCAAGCCGCTAGCGCTGGAAGTAGCCTTCGAGTTCCTCGCGAGCTACGAGCACTTCACGGGGCTTGCTTCCCTGATGGGGCCCCACGATGCCCATCGCCTCGAGGGTATCGATGAGCTTACCAGCCCGCGCGTGCCCGACCGAAAGCCTTCGTTGGAGGCGGCTCACCGAAGCATAACCTTCTTCCACCACGATCTCGGCCGCTTTGCGGAGCAAAGGATCGCTGTAGTCGACCTCCTGCGGGGTGCTCTCACCTGAAGGAGGAGGGCCCTCGAAGTCAGCCCCGTAAGCCTCGCCGAAGAGGTCCTCGAAGGGCTGTTCGCGAAGAAAGGCGCTGAGCCGGCGGACTTCATCTTCGGAGAGGAACGGCCCCTGGAGGCGCACGGGCTTTGGGAGTCCAGGTTGGTAGAAGAGTAGATCTCCCTGGCCGATCAGGCGCTCAGCCCCGATGGTATCGAGGATCGTGCGGCTGTCGAACCCCGAGGCGACCGCGAAGGCCATGCGAGCCGGGATGTTCACTTTGATCAAGGAGGTCAGGATGTCGACCGAGGGGCGCTGGGTTGCTAAGATGAGGTGCATCCCCGTTGCCCGGGCCATCTGGGCAAGCCGCAAAATCGCCTGCTCAACCTCTTTAGGGGCGGTGATCATCAGATCGGCTAGCTCATCGATGACGATGATGAGATAGGGTAGGATAGGCTCTCCAGCGGCTCGCAGCTGCTCGTTGAATTGGTCGAGGTGGCGGGCTCCTGCTTGGCTCATCAACTTATAGCGCCGTTCCATGTGGGCTACGGCTCCTTGGAGCACCCCAGCGGCGTCAGCTGGATTGGTGACCACCGGTCGGATGAGGTGGGGGATTCCCTCATACGGGGTGAGCTCGACCATCTTAGGGTCGATGAGGAGGAGCCGGAGGTCTTGGGGTAGGAAGCGAAAGAGCAAACTGGCCAGCAAGGTGTTGATGGCCACGCTTTTGCCCGCCCCAGTCGAGCCGGCGATGAGCAGGTGAGGCATGCGGGCGAGGTCGCGTACCCAGATCTCGCCATCGATGCTCTTGCCGAGGATCAGTGGGAGGCGATCGTTGCTCTTGGAAAACGAGGGGCTCTTGAGGGCCTCGGAGAAGCGGACCAGCTCCCGCTCGGCGTTGGGGACTTCGAGGCCGATCACGCTTTTGCCGGGAATCGGCGCCTCGATGCGGACTGAGCCGGCAGCTAAAGCTCGAGCGAGGTCGTTGGCGAGATTGGCGATTCGGCTGATCTTCTCGCCAGGAGCCGGCTCGAGTTCGAAGCGGGTCACGCTAGGACCGCGGGCCCAGCTCACCACTCGCGCCTGGATCCCAAACTGATTGAGGGTCTCGTCAATGGTTTGGGCGAGCTGGCGTGAGCGCTGTTCTTGAGTCTTGGGATCGATGCTGGGCGGAGTTGGAGGATCGAGCAGCTCAAAGCTGGGAAGTCCCGGCAGGAGCGGCGCGCGTCGCGGGGCGGGCGGAGCTGGGCGGGGAGGAGGTGCTTGAGCGGGCTCTGGACGAGGAGGGGGTGCGGGAGGCTCGGCTGGAGGAGCTCCCAGGAGTTCTTGAAGACGCGCTTCGAGCTCCCGCTTGCGCTCAAGCCGCTCCTTCTGAGCCGCTTCGACATCGAGGAGGCGCCAGAGCGGCTGGGGCTCGGCGAGCAGCCTCAGCTGGCGGGCTCGCTCTTCCTGGAGCAGGCGAGCCTGGGCGGTGAGAATCCGAAACTCGACGCGAAGGGGGGAGCGGGAGGGCTCTTTGTCCAGGTGCCTTGCTTCTGGGATCCAAAGATCCCCCTCTTCTTGAAGGGCCTTGAGCAGTTCTTCTTGGTGGGCCCTGATCAGTCTGTCCAAAGCAGCCCTGAGCTCCTTGAGAGCCTCGGGTTCTTCGGGGTGGGCTCGGATCTTCTCGAGCTGCTCTGCGAGCCCCTCGAGGGCCTTGACCTCGGGATACCTCTTGGCGAGCAGCTTCACCTCGCCGAGGAGCTGTCCGGCCTGGCGAAAGGTATGGTACGAGCGGTAAAGCCGCGATCCCGCGAGAGCGACCCTGCGAAGGCTGAGGAGGTAGAGGGATCCCGGTTTGAGCTTGAGCAGCCCCTCGAAGGTGAAGGGAAGGAGCGCGAGGGGGAGGAGGAGCCCTAAGGAGCCGAGATGAGCTTGGAGGAGCTGGAGGAGCTGAGCCCCAAGCCGTCCCCCTCCTGAAGGCCAGAGACGGCTGATCAGGGGAAGGAGGAGGGTGCCTAGGGGGATCAACCAGAGGCCTCGTCGAACCCAAGGCTCCAGGGGGCGTTGGGCGAGGAGGCGGTAGGCGAGCAGGGCTGGAAGGGGCGGGATCAACGCGCTGATGGCCCCCAGCTCCCCCCAAATGAGGTGGTGGAGCCAAGTGCCGAAGCTCCCGGCGAGCCGAGGTGCATAGAGGCTGACGGCAAGGGCGATCGCTAAGGCACCTAGGAAGAGGGCTAAAGCTTCGGCATCGGCGCGGCTGGGATTGGGTTTGGGTTTCCTGGCCAACTTGGGCTTCGCCATCGCTTGAATTAGAGGATATCGCGTGGAGTTCCCAAGCTTCTATAGTTCATCCAGCTCTTGCGAAGTCGGAGGGCTTTGCGCAGGAGAGGATAGAGTCGGGAACGGGAGCAGTCATAGGTCAGAAAGCGGATCTGCTGACCGCCAAAACCCTCTTTGAAGCGATAGATCCCGGCAGCGTGGCTTCCTTCGGGGTTTCTCGGGATGCCCCAAAGATCGTAGATGCTGTAGCCGTGGGCGATTCCCCACCGTATCGCCTCGAAGTGCATGAGGTAGGGGGCCATGACCTCAGGGCGCTCCCTCGAAGAGCCTCCATAGAGGTAGTCGATACGCCCGCCAAACGCTACGAAGAGCCCCGCGGCGAGGGGAAGGCCCTCGAGCCAGGCGGTGCTGAGAAACGCCGCTCCACCTGGTTGGTTCATTTCGCGCAGCACCGCCTCGTAGTAGCTGCGGCTGTGCTGGAGGAGGCGAGCCCTTCGATTGGTCTCCTCGAAGAGCGGCCAGAAGACCTCGAAGTCTTGGTGAATCGTTGCCACAACCCCTTTCTTCGAGGCCAACCGGGTGTTGTAACGGTGCTTGGGCTTCATCCCAGCCAGCACGCGCTCTTCGCCTTGAGTAAGGTCGAGCCAGATGGTGCGTTCCGGTTGAATGGCTTCTGCCGGATAGAGCCCAGTCCAGGCTGGGGTGGGCTCTTCTAAAGACCACGGATACTCTGGCTCGACGGTGAGGTAGCTGCCCGGTAAGCGCTGGGAGAGCACCTGAGCTACCGCAGGAAGGTCCTCGAGGCGGCGGAGTGCGGGGCCGCGGGGGGCATAGAGGAGCCCGACAGGACCTCCTAGCGATCGAGAGAGGACCTGGGCTGCTCCAACCAATGTGTCACCCTGGTAGACGGTAAGCCGATGGGGGATCCAGCCAGAAAGGCGTTTGACCTCTCCCCAACCCCAGGACTGCAACGCGCTTGTGATGGGAAGGCTGGCAACAAGGGTGTTCCACTGAACTGGATCCGAGATGACTTCGAGGGAAAGCGACGGCACGTCAGCTTATTCTATTCCATGCTTAAATTCGTGGCGCCACGCCTAGATGGCGCTCGGTGTGCTGCCGGATGGTTGCACAAGGCTGCTTGTGAATGAGCTGCGCTTGCAGAGTTCACATAGCTTGCATCGGTATGCCGCACCAACTCCTTCCCGAGAATCTCAGGCGCACCGCATCGCCGCAGTTTGTTCGAGATGCACGTGCTCGGGGCCGCGTCTCAAAGCGCGGAAGGTCTTTGAAGAAAGGGATACCTGGTCAAACACAGTGCACATTCGTGCACCCTAGCCCCCACCAGGAGGAGAATCTAAGCTTCCCTCCCACGATCCCAGATGGGCTTGAGGGACGAGAGGTCGTTTGGCACCTCGCGTCCTGAGGAGAGGAGGAAGATGCCTACCCTCAGCATCCGCCAGAGAGGTTGCACGGAGGGGTTCTTTCCAATGGTTGACTCCTCCTCCTTGGGACTCCCACGGCTCAAGAAGATGCGCCAATTCGGATAAAGGACTTGACTCCTGTCAGCACATGAAGGCTAGGTAAGGTTTCTGCGACAGGGCCTTCCCTACACGCAGCGGCCGTAGAAGCGCTGCTGTGGCCCAGACGCAAGAAAGCTGCTCAAGGTTGTGACGACTCCCCGCTCTGAAGAGCGGGGCTTCTCGGTTCATGGGACGGCTGCTGCCGCATCCACTCCCGAAGGCCC
>OGCG01001095.1_pt1 | contig 14258 bp, 11 predicted proteins | sample 1570061 | NCBI WGS metagenome assembly OGCG01 (sample SAMN06268698, study PRJEB24515) | hot springs metagenome | isolation source: Joseph's Coat, Yellowstone National Park, Washington, USA | place: USA:Joseph's Coat, Yellowstone National Park, Washington, USA
TGGCGAGGGTTCCGCAGTCCCCAACGAGCGGGGATTCCGCAAAGACGTGCTGAAGGCGGTGAGTGCGCTCCGCCCCCCGATAACCCGTTGGCCCGGGGGCAACTTTGCCTCCGCTTACCACTGGCTGGACGGCGTGGGGCCAAGGGAGGAAAGGCCCAAGAAGTTCGAGATGGCCTGGAACTCCGTTGAGACGAACCAGTTCGGTACGGATGAGTTCATGGAGTGGGCGAGGGCCGTCGGCACCGAGCCCTACATCACCGTCAACGCGGGCAATGGATCACCGGAAGAGGCCGCGGCCTGGGTGGAGTACTGCAACTCCGAGCGGGACACGCGTTACGCCGAGCTGAGGAGGAAGTACGGCCACTCTCAGCCCTACAACGTCAAGGTTTGGAGCATCGGCAACGAGCTCTACGGCCGTTGGCAGGTGGGTTACTGCGTCGACGGGGAGGAGTGCGCCAGGAGGACGCTGGAGTTCGCCAACGAGATGAGGAGGGTAGATCCCTCGATCAAGCTGATAGGGGTCGGGTGGGACGAGGACCAGGATTGGAACTACAAGGTGGTCAAGACCGCCGGCGAGCAAATAGACTACCTGTCGGTTCACAGGTACCTTCATCCCCCTTCCTACCCGGAGCTGGCTGCGGCCTCGCTGGGGGTCGAGGACATGCTCAACACCACTTACGGCGTGGTGCAATCCGCTAGGAGGGCCGGAGGGATAAAAAGGGACGTGAAGGTCGCCTTCGATGAGTGGAACGTTTGGTACGAGGGGCCGATGGAGCGGGACGCGACCGTTGGGGACGCCGTCTTCACCGGTTCAATGCTGATCGGCTTGGAGAGGCTGGCGGGAAAAGTGACCATGGCCAACTTCGCCCAGCTCGTCAACGTCCTTCCCCTCATCAGGACCAGGGACGACGGGGCTTTCTACGTCAACCCCCAGTACTACGCCTTCCTCCTGTTCGGCCCCAATTCGGGGGAGGACGTGCTCCCCATCACCTCGGCCTCCCCGACCTACTACTCCAAGGAGCTGGGCAGGGCAGTGCCCTACTTGGACGCCTCGGCCACGGCCTCTGGCGAGGCCGTATACGTCCACCTGGTGAACAGGCACGAGGACGAAGCGGCGAGGGTGACGATCAAACTCTCCGGTTTTAACGCGGCCTCGGGGACCCACGATTACGTCTCCGGCCAGAGCCCAGGAGACGCGAACTCCTTCGACGAACCGAACAAGGTGGCCGTGCAGAGGGGGCAGGAAATGGAGTTGGGCGCTCAAACCGTTGAGCTAACGGTTCCCCCTCACTCGGTTAACCTGGTAACGCTGAAACGGGGATAGCTTCCCCTCTTCCTTCTGCCCTTCCCTCTCTTTTGCAGGCTTCGAGACGTGAAGGGGAAGGCGGAGAAGGACGCGAAGGGAAGGGGCCAAAAAGAAGGGGAACGAAATGAAGTCCGAGGAAGCGGCCAGCCGGGTTGCGCGAAGGTCGGCAAAAGGAGGCGGCTGGCGGGCACGCCCCACTTATATCATATAAACGAGGGACCTCTAATTAGGTCAGAAGAGCGCCGTGGGGTGCCGGCCGCGGTTCGATATCGAGTTCCAATGCTTAGATGCGGGGTTAGTGGGTGGACAGCGTTGTTCTAGGGGTAAATTAGTCTTTTTGGGCGTTCTGATAGCACTTTCTGCCAATAGGAGGCTCGGGTTTTCAGGTCTGTCTCGGTAACAAACCTCTACGTGGTTGTCTTTCGCCTTCCTTTGCAGTTTGCAGTCGAACGTGCAAAGCTTTAGCCCCTTCCTTTTGGCACAGTGCAATATCGCGTGATCAGCTAAGCCGTCATATTGCATACGCTGCAAATCAGGGGACTGGAACGCGTCCTCGAGATCGGACGCGTCGTTTTCAACTATAGTGAATTTTCCGTTTAGAACCCGCGTTAGAAAGGTTAGCGATGTTTCCTGTTTGTGCATAAAATAAGCCGTTTCCATAATCGAAACTACCGGCAAGTATATTTTTTCGGCTTTTCTCGCTACCTCCGACGCTTCCCTGCTGTTCGGGTCGTCCTCGTAGATGATCGCTATGAGCACGTTTGTATCAAAGACGACCTCGTTCATTTTTTACACCATCCTGGTGGCTACTTAAAACCTTCCTTGCTCAGAACGTGCACGTGTATCTTAAGCGGGTCTTTTTCCCATCCGTTCTCAAAACAGCCAACAGATGGAATAAGGCCCATGATCATCGCGACTTGTAGGTTCTCATCTTGCTTTATTGCTTCCCACTCGTCGGGCGTTATGTCGTAAAACGCCAGGTTGTAAAAAATTTTGCCATCTAAGTCATAACCCGTCAGTAGACGCACGTTAAAGTTCTTGCCTGTGAAATAATTTATTAACCAAGCAAGTCCCCGCAGAACTCTTTCATTTTCGTTCCAAATTTCCGGGGCGTCGACTTCTAAGAAGCGCATCAGAAATCCTATAATTTCCTGAATGGGGGCCTCGGATGCGTTAACTTTTAAGGAGTTCCCTTGATTGCCTATGGGAACCGGGGAGTTAGAAAGACTGGAGTAAGGCTCACTGCTCATTTTTCTGCGCCTCCACGGTCAAAGACAATACTTTCTCCAAATCGTCAAAAGCGGAAAGAAGCGTCTCCTTCTCGTCGGGGCGCACCCTGTATACGAACGCTACAATTATCCTCGATAGGTCGAAGTTCACTGGTTGAATAGATATCTGCTTGAATGGCAATAATCTCACGTCACCTTCGCGCAGGTCGCCCTCGTATATGTTAAACTCGAAAAGGTAAGGATCTTTTATACCTTTGAGTTCAAGGGGTACCGGAAGCTCAAACCTTTTCAGCGTTCCTTGCCTGAAGGAGCTAAAAGATAGTTCGTAAGCGAAGAGGTCTTTATCCAGGCGTGTAGAACTGAGAAGCGCGCTCAGCGCTTGCAAGTAGTTGGTTACATTAGGTTTCGGTTCATCCGTGAGGCTCAGCTGAATGATGCCCCTTTGGTCTTTCGGGTAGGCCGCGTTGTACACCTGGATGCCTGCGCCTGCGAGTTTCCCGATGGTAAGCGAAGGTGGACCCCAGAACGATATGCTAACGGAGCCTGGGCCCGTTGGCATAGGTAGTAAAGGTATGCTGAGGTTGTGTTCAATCTCCTTATAGCCTAATATATTTTCAACGTCTTCCCCTTTGAGCGGGCGTGTGAGTATCGCGAATAAGTTGGTGGTCACAGAAGGTCGAGAAAATGCGGCCTGCAGTTTATAAGTTTTTGTCGGGGAAGGCGCCGCAGCGTGATCGGCGTGGTGATCTTATCGGATCTCCGCACGGCCGATCCCTGCGTATCGCGGTCTTCGTGCTTTCAACTCTCTCTTTGTGAGACTTCGTTAGACCCGCTGCTTCTTCGTGCCTCTGTAAAGGGCTTTCAATTCTCTTTGTGAGATTCAGGCCCCTTCCACCTCATATACTTCACATAACCTCGCGGGATTTCTAAGGCTTTTTTGCTCGCCCCCTTTCCCGCATTTCCCCCTCATGGGGTAGAGGCGCTCCCCTGCAGCGTTTTGCGCTGAGCTACACCACCCTACCCCCCTCTATCTCCTAGCCTGCACCTCTCGACCTTTCCCCTGCGCCCTCACGGCCTTACCGTGCGCCCAACCGAAGGCGTAGCTGCCGCCCAGCGTAGTCAGCAAGGCCATCATCACTATTTCAGAGAGCTCCGCCCCCGTGAAAGCCCCCATGGAGAAGGCCAGCGACGAGATCACCAGCCCCATCTCTCCCCTCGGTATCATGCCAAGCGATGCGGCCGTCGATGCCCTAGCGTCTTTGGTGTAGAGGAGGGCGAAGGGGAAAACGCCCGCGAACTTCAGCGCGGAGGCCAGCGCGGTTATCGCCAATCCCTGGGTCAGCACCGCCGGCGAGAGGAAGGACCGAGCGTCCGTTTGCGCCCCCACGGTGACGAAGAACAGCGGCCCGAACACGGCCAGCAGGGCGGCGCTCATGGAAGTGACGTCCCGCAGCTTGGCGGGGTTCTTGATCTCGGCCATCGATACCCCCACCACCAGCGCCGCCAGCACCGCGGAAAAGCCGAGGGCCGTCATGGCCAGGACTAGGCCGAATAGGACCACCAGGGATCCCTCGAAGACCAGCGAGCCGGGGAGAAGGGAGGTGAGCCTCGGCACCACGAATAGGGAAACGAGGAATATGAGCGACCAGGAAATCGCTATGAAGGCCAGCTGCTCCGCGACTTTGGAGGCCGTCGAGGCCGCTCCCAGGGAGAGGGCTACCGAGAGGAGGGCGAAGGCGACGACGTCGTCCAGCGAAGCGGCCGAGAAGAGGACCTTCACGTGAGGTCTCTCCCTGTCCGGCCCGCTCTCCGGTATCACCGAGGAGACCGCCGCCAGGCTGGTGGCGGCGCAAGCTGCCCCCATGAGCAGGGCCGCCTCCGTCCCGGTGAAGGAAGAGGCGTAGGCGTAGACGCCGAGGAAGGGGAGCACGGCGCCGGAGGTGGCGGAGGCCACACCCATGACCCCGGCATCCCTCAACGACTTGAAGCCGTGGCCAAGCCCGGCGGAGAAAACCATGAGTATGACCGAGAACTCGGAGAGGAAGAGGAGGTAGGGGTTAAGCTCGAACACGCCCACGCCGAAGAAGGAGTCGAGCGCGCCGCCGAGGGCGTAGGGGCCGAGCGCCAGGCCCACCAGGAGTTCGGCGAATATGGGGGGTAGCCCCCAGCGCCTTGCCGAAACCCCCGCGGCCTTAGCGGCCGCCAGGAAGGCGAACACGCCGAGCATGGCAACGTATATTCCCTCTGTCACGGCGAGCGGAAAGGAGGACTTTTTAAGTGTGCCGAGGGTAAACGAGCGCGCGGGCTGGTGGGTGGGCGGATGGGGGGCTGTAGGCGGTTAACCCTTTTGCAGGTAAGGGCCAGAGCGGGGGCCCGCCCGTCCCGGTTCGATCGGTTGATCCCGCTTTGTCGACCCGGCCCAGCGCTGATGAGTGGGAGGGCTTCGTCCCGCGATGATCCTCCATCGCGCCAGCTACCTCCCAGGGAGATGGGTGGGTGGGTGGCTGGGCCACGTGGAGGTGGGGCGTGCGCCTTCTCCCCGATGGGTATTTTATTCCACCTGAACACGCCGACGGCGCGGGCCATCCCCTCCAGCTCCCTCATCGAGTTGAAGCGGGAGGGTACGCTTACTCGCGCGCGGACCGGAGGGGATGGTCCGCCCATTTGGGCTTGTCCGACCAACTCCTGAGCGATTCGTGCGAATTCGCAAAAAAGCTAAAGACCTAAACGCACGTCATGGTAGTAAACCGCGATGATGGGGCGTGGCGCGCTTAGGGTCGCCGTCGCGGGAATTCCGAACTGCGGCAAGTCTACCCTGGTGAGCGCGCTGAGCGGCCTTTCTATCAGGACCGCCAACTATCCCGGGACAACGGTGTCCACGCAGGAGGTCAGGATAAGGGAGGGGGGAAGGGAGATAATCCTGGTGGATCTGCCCGGCACCTACGGCCTGAGGGGTGATATGGCCGATGAAGCGGTGGCGACGAGGGAAATCCTCTCGGGCAACTACGATGTCCTGTTGGTGGTCGGATCCGCGATTAGCCCCGAGCAGACGATGTACCTAGTGCTGCAGGTGGTCGAGCTGGGGAGGCCCACCGTTCTGGCTTTTAATATGATGGACTTGGCCGGGAGGCGCGGGGTGGCGCTTGACGGCCATCAACACTGCACTGCAGTTGCTGCTGGCCACTGCCCTGGCTTATTCGACGTACTTCATAACTGGGTGGTTCGCGTGAAGCCCACCATGAGGGTCAACGACTTGCCGGGGGGTTCCCTGGTGGAGGTGGCCGCCGCGGGATCCGGAAGGCTCGTGGATTTGGGGCTGAGCGCGGGCTCCAAGCTCGCGGTGGTCTTCTCCGTGCCGCGTGGCCCTGCGCTGGTCCGGACGGAGGACGGGAGGTACGTCGTGCTGGATTCCCTGGCGGCATCCGCGCTCCAGGTCGTCCCGCTCAGCGTCCCGCGGGGAGGCCGCAGGTGGCGCTGGAGGCGTGGAAATCCGACGCAGCCCGCTCCTCAGAGTAAGCGACGTGGTGGTAAGGCTGGTGTAGTGGGAAGCTCTGCCCTTGAGATTTCATCGGCGCAGGAGGGGTATCGGAGCTCAACCCATCCGGATAATCATCGCCCGCAGGGAGCCTTTATCGAAACCCCCTGCGCGGGCTGATCCGTGCGCATCGCGGTCTCCGTGAGGGGCTTGAGGTCAAAGCCGCGGTTCCGTGGCGGAGTTTGATCCGCGTCGAGAACGCCTTAGCGCATTGCCAGCGGCGAGCGGCGGAGCCTTATAAGCGGGCATCTATTCAGGTCAGCGCGATGAAGTACCGCGAGCTTCGTTATGTTTTTTGTTATGCACTCAAGAACCCCTTAGTGAGCGTAGGGATCGCAACTGTAATCGTAACCTACCTGCTCTTATGGCTTAAAATTCATTCAGTACGACTTAGCTGGGCCCGTGTTCTTTCAATTCTCTTTGTGAGATTCCTTGTCTACGTACGCTATGATAGGTTCATCATTCCATGTACCACATCCTGAACTGCCCTATCATCCGCTCGAAATCAGAGCTGGTCTCGCCTTCTTTTCTCCTTCTTCCCTGCTCCGCGGATATGTAGTCAGCTGCAACCAAAGCCTGAGAAAGTATAAGTAAAATTCTCCGCGGCAAGCCATCTGAGTCGTCCCAAATCTTCATTTTGCATTCCTTAAAAAGTTCCTTTGACTCCTCAGCTACTTCGTGAAGTGTAAACTTTTCGGCCAACAGCTTTTCGCGCAACGCCTTCAGAGTACTTGAGTCCATGCCAAAATGCTGGCGCATGAACGATCCAAGATCCAAGACCAGCCCATCAGCTGCCACTCTTCCATCCATATCTCCGTCAATTTCCTCAAAGAAAGCGTCCCAGACGCGCCCGTCAACTTCCCTGCTTGCCAGCGGGCTCCTTTTGAGAGAATCTATAGAATCTAACCTTTTCTTCAAATCCATGGCGTGATGGTGAAGCATGACGGCTAAGACGACTACGTTTATTTCAAGTGGCGAGATGACGTCTCCGAAGGGAGGAATATCGCGCAATTCCCCGAGAAACTTGTCTACAGCCCAAGCCGATATTACCTCATGCCCTGGGAAGCTCAGCTTTCCATTACCATCAGAGTTCAGGTTATAGAAAACCTTACCGAAGTCATGGAACAAAACGGAAACCTCAAATGCCCTCCTGAATTGGGGAAAAAGGCTTTGTCCCGCCCTTTCCAGCCGTGAGCCGCTGTGCAAAGCTCCAATCGCCAACGAGACGTGATCACGCAATCTTTCGCGAACTTCTCCGTCGTAGTAACTGTACACGGTCATCTGCCGAAGGCACCCGATTGAAGGCCAACGTCCGCATCATATGGCGATGAAACGGCGAACTTGTAGCCCTTAAGTGCAAGTATTGCCGCCTCCTTCTCGTTTCTGGGACACGGTTTCTGATCATCATCGCGCTCGCGGAAAGCGTGTACGCAATTCTTCCGCAGGAAGTCGTAGCTAACAGGCACCTCGAACCCTTGTGGGTTTACTGCTGTAAGTAGGCTTCCCTCTCTTACCAGGCTGCCGTCGTTTTCGTAAAGCAGGTCAATCACGTTTTGTGCTGGGCTTTCGAGATGGAAAATCGCCGCGATCATGCCTTCCACCGTCCTTTCATTTGATGAGTAAATTCCTTCTGGATATACGCGGTCCAATAACGGAAGGTAATCCACGTGAAGGTTCAAGTCCGGATTGCTTTGTATGTAATCCAGGGTGCGCTTGATTAGAGCTCCGTCGTACACTTTGTACCTGTCGTCGCGTAGCTCGTCGGCTTCATACCATATATAAGAGCTGCCCTTGGTCTCGCTTCTCCTTAGAAACCTTCCGAACCGTTGCACCAGAGAACTCGCGGGGGCAAGCTCAGAGATTATCAGGTCGCTGCTGAAGTCCATGCCAGCTTCGATGGCTTGCGTCCCCACGATTATTCCAGACTCCATCTGTTTCGCAAGCAGCGCCTTATGCCGCCTGTCGCTCGGCGTGAACCTAGAATGGATCAGTAACTTATTCACTCCGTCTCCAAGCATCCTGTAAAAGGAGACGGCATCGTCGACCGTGTCAAAGACGACCAGCGCGCGCCTGAACGCCGCCTCGCCCAGCAATTTTCTCAGATCTTCAAATTTGTCCTTCGACTTAACTGGTTTGACTTTTAGTTGGTACTTTTTATTTTTTCTTTCCCTGTAGAAAGCTGGGTCCATATCAGGTTTAAAGGAAATGAACTTCAGGTTGGGAAATTTGTTGGATAAGTAGTCGGAGAAGCTGCGCGGCACCGTAGCCGACATCATCACGACCGGTGTCTCAAACTGCTTCGCAAGCTTTAGGAAAGCCACTAGAAACGTGGAGGACTTATCGCTGTCGTAAAGAAGGTGGACCTCGTCCATAAGTATCTTTGAGAGGTAAACAGCACCCCAGGAGAACAGGTAGTGACCAGCGGAACCATATTCATACGTGCCGTGCGTTTCCCAGCTTCTCCTAGGCTCGCGCGTTCTCAAGACTCTCTCTAGCTCCTCAGGGGCAAATCCAAGCGACGTCAAAGCAAGCGAGTCAACGGTGGTCAGCGTTACGGGCTTGACGAAATACGGCGATGTGGCAACCCCCATGTACCTCGAGCCAACGAGGTTTTTCATTCCCATGCTCTCCAACATACTGCCCAAGACGCTTTCCTGCTCTTCAACTAAGCTCCGAAGCGGGTACGTCGCGATTAACTTGTATCCATCCCGCGCTTGTTCTAAAGATAATGCCATAGTTATGGATGTTTTTCCGTATCCAGTGGGGGCCTGAACTAAAGCCATGCGTTGGTCATCCAATTCTTCGATGGCACAGTCGAGGAAGGGCCTCGGCTGAAACCCTGAGTAAGCCGAACCGCTGGGCTTTACCCCGGTTGTTTGGGCGTCCATCTCAGTGCCTATGGATAGGTTGGACTGCGCTTCTGCGGCACTCCTAGTCAAAAGGTAATCCTTTACGGCCTGATAGGCATCTTTTAACTGCATTTTAATTCGATCATCATCAAGTCGGTTACTGGCCAGCGACCGGTAAATCATTCTGCCGTACTTGTCTCCTGCTCCTTCTTTCGACGCCACTTTTTCCGCAGCGTACATCTCCCGCAACATGGAATACCGATGCGATTGCTCGCCAGTAGTTAGAAACAAAGCCAACTCCTTAAGAGCTAGGTACGCGTGCCTGCCCTCCTCCATGTTCCCCCTTCTTGCCAAGAAAGCCGATGCCGATGACATGAGGCCCTTGCTTAGCCGCTGCAATTTCTCCAGTTGCTTTAGGTCGGAGTACGGTCCGCCCTGAATCAGAAAATCGAGAGGTATGCCGTTGTAGACTTTGTAGACCCTGCCCTCGTCAACGACCCTAAGAACGCGGAATGAAAGGCGGCTTAGCTCGTTTTCCCTGGCGCTCTTGACGCCGGCCGTACTCAGCAGCATTGAGAGAGCGATTAACTCCTCGTTATTTCTCACACGCCATATATCATCGCGCAGGTCATCCTTGAATTTTCCCTTGACGCTCATAAAGATTTCCGGATTGCGCTGCGCTTCTGGGATCATGCTGTTGCCAAAAAGGAGAAAGTAATGGTCATTATCTACGTTGGTGACATATGACGAGACGAGGCCGCTTAGAAACATCACGAGGGCAGCCAGGTCCAATTTAGTTGTAATTTCCCTTTTAAATAGGGATTTTTCCAAAACGCTAAATCCCTGATACCTGTCCGGCTTCACTATCTGAAACGGAAACTCGGGATCTTTTGGGTTCTCCACGAAATCCTTTAGACCTATCAAGTACGAGTTGCCCTCAAGTCTTTTATAAAGATCCATATCTTCGACGCGAAGCCCGTCAACAAGGTATATCAAATCTGAAACGTACTTTAGCTCGATGCCGTAACCCTCTTTAAGGCGCTCCTCAAGATACTTCACGGCATTTGACCTGAGATCATCCCCAATAAGCCGCAACCGCATCACACTGGCTTTCTGCGACGCTTTTTGCCCGGATGCCGGTTCGCTGCTGTTTTCCGCCTTGCCAGCCGGAGCATTCGAATTTTCGAGCGTGCGCTGCGCTCCCTGTTGACCTTTGTCTTCCACTTGCACGCGGCTCAACAACTGCTTCTTGAGCTCGGTTAAATCACCTCCGAGCGAGACGCTTTTTATGAACAGAAGTCCCTCATACATAATGCTACTGAGGAAAGATTCATCTGGAGGCCAGTTAATAGCTATCTTCAATCCCGACCACCACTTCACCTTCACAAGAATAACCGACATAGGGCTTATCCAACGAGAGCTCGGCGTGAGCTCTACCGCGAAATGCCCCAGGTAACGTCAGCTTATGCAAAACGGTTCTTGAATCGATTACCATAGACGTAACAGCATCGGGTAGACCACTATCACCGTATGTGCTATTCACTCCTGCCGTGTGCGGGCCATTGGACACTACGTAAGGGACGGGAACATAATTTTCGGCGTATGGCTCGCCCTCCAAAGAAATCTCGCTTATTCCAGGCACCTCTGGGAACAGGTAGTTAGTCTTAACTCTTTCGCGATTCACCGATGGCTTGCATTGAACTACCCTCGTCACGCAGGCCAAGCTTTCCTTGCTGCCTATCCTGTATATGCTCCAGATATCTTCTTGCCTGATGTCCAAGGAGTCCTTCACCACGATCATCACCCTCAGCGAGGGCACACCCTTACCCTCTCCGACGTAAGAAAGCGAAGTCTTTCCTGTAGCAGGAGCGTCAAAATATTTGTATATCCGCTGTATCGGCGGGATTGACAGATCCTGTTTATTCTCATGAGGCGTTCTAACGGCTAAAATTTTGTTTATGTCCTGAAAAGAGATCGCTTGACTGTTGAGCGGCCTATAGGATAATGCAAGCGTTCCGGCTGCCAACTGGGATATCGTCTCGTAAGACTCTGCTTCTCCATATCCTTTCCTCCTGGCATAGGCAAAAGCGAGGGCGCCCAGTATTGTTGTAGGAGGGGGAAATCTGAACGAGGGAGCGGTCTTTGCCATTCCCGCTAGCCTCGTCTCGTATCCCCACATTACTTCAACGTCAAACAAAAAGCCCTTCATCTTGAGTCATTTTCAACTTTTAACCCTACCCTTAGCCGCATTCAGAGCCTCAGCAGCCACCTTCTCTGGGCTGTCCAGGCACTGGCACTGGTCTTTTTCTTCGCACTTTTTCGTGCACTTTTCCATTTCTTCGCTGAAGCTATAAATGATAGTCCCTGCGGAGAAACTCTGCTTCTTGGCAAGCGCTCTATCCATGTAATCATCAGAGAAAGCGCTCGGCATGGTCCACACGGAGTCAGAGACCGCTATCGACAAGGAATCCCACCTGAGGTCGGCTGGGTTGAACCTCGTCCTTTTCGCTCCTACCGGAAACTCGATCAGCAACCTCTTAAGGGCGTCCAGCGCCGCAGTCGACCTCTTTGCGGCGTTTACTCCTTGTATAGCTTCACCGTATTTTTCTGCATCAAAATGGTACTTCCCTATGTAATCCGTATCTAAGTCAAAAGCAAAAGAAAACAGCGCAGAAGAGATCTCTACGTAGTATATCATTTGACCAGCCGCCTGGCTGGAGTCACCAGCTCTCATGAACTTGGTTCCAAGAGCATACCTGCTCTGAAGCTGAGGATCGATCGACGTCATCCTGAGCGCTTCTCTTACTGGAAGCATGTAACCAACTGCAAAACTTGAAGTCCTCTTGACGTTAGGATTCCCCGTGTAAAGAAATCCTCCTATGTCTTCTACCCCGCATCCCTTCACGATCGCCTCCTCTATCTCGTACGGCTTCGTTTCCTTTGTCTTGCTCTTGAAGCCTATGGCGTCTTCCAGTACCCTGTCGTCGCTGCTCTTGAGGAAGATACCCCTCTCACAGTACTTGCAAACGCTCTCAGAGGACCTCTTAAGCTCCTCTGCCAGCAAAAGCTGGTACGCGTGCGCGATGCTCTCCCCAGATATTGCCGGCACAAAAAAAGTCAAGAGGGAGTCTCCTTCTTTTATCATAACAGGAATCCTTCTCTGCTTGACGTATTGGCCGACCGATTCCACCATGTTGGCTGCTTCCGCCTGCATCCACAACCTACCCCTGACCGATACGTACATTATCTTTTCACCCTTTTCCCAGCTTTGTAGCCTGAATCAGCGCCTCGGAAGCGACGTACGAAAGATATTCCCTTAGCTCAGGTACAGAATTGATCTGCTCTATCTCTCCCACATCTTTTTCTAGGTCCGACGAAGACAGGCTATCGGCTAGCGCCTTAGCCTGAGGGAAATCCGAAACCTTATCACTTGCCATAAGAGACGCGTAATCCCTTAGCGCATCTCTTATGTAGTACAGGGCCAAGTCCTTCGATGATGCCTGGGCGATCTTGTCTACGTATGTGAAGCTACCTTCCACGGCCACGAGTACGCCGAGGAGACTCCCCAGAGCATGGCCTTTGGATTTTTCTACTGACATAGGTATTATCACCATACGTTTATAAGTTTAACTCAAGTAAAACTTCTTCAGTTGTTTGAAATTCTTCAAGCTGTTTCTCTAAATTGAAAACTTAAATCGGAGTACCCTTCGGATGTATCCTGGTCATCGTAAGTTTCGGGTCCAACGAGAACTCTGTCCTCATGTTCATGGTGAAAAAGGGGTTATAGGAGACAAACACCATAATGATCGCATACCCTTTGCAGACTAAAGAGGATGAGAGGGCTCTTAAAGCCCGCCAAGCTTTGGCTAAAATAATTAGCTCAATATATCTTAAAGTAAAAATAATAGAACTCCCGATTAGAGTGGACGATTTCGACGGCGCTGTAATGCATATAGGAAAGAAAATTACAGAAACGCAAGAGGACAAGATACACGTAAATCTCAGCGGCGGGGTGTGTGCGCTCGCGGCGAAGTCATGGCTGCAATGGAACATTTAAAGATAAGCAGCAAGGTTGCCATAAGTCTCGAAGATGGAACCGCAGAGCTAATTTTTTGCTCAGATGATCTCTTACCAATTTATTTACCAAAACATGCAGGAGATTGTCGCTAAAATTGGTATGGGTCGTGATTCAATCGAAAGCACTTGCACCAACTTAAAACTAGCTAAGCCAACAGCCTAGAGAAAAGCCGCTCACTTGCTAAATAACGGTATATTAATTAAAACTGGAGTGAAGTATAAACTGAAGGAGGTTGGCAAGCTCTGCCTAAAGATGAATTCCGTTTTATGATTCATTCACGCCTAGGCACAGAGAGGTACTCGCATCTTAGAATTTTCAGTTTGAATGGAAAGATTATTTACCTTAAACATAAAGCCAAACGCCGTCCAGCTGTTCTATTTTGATACTCGATCGCTAGGACCGCATGGACTCGACCTCAAAGTCTGCGTCATAAGTATAAATACCACATCCCGTGGACAATAGTTCTTAATTGCGCCTAAACCAGGAGAATACGGGTAACAAGAGTAAGATACCAATGTGGCAAATTCACTCGCGGGTGTGATTTGTTTCGAGTTCTCTTTGTGAAATTCCGAACCTTTCCCTGACCCTATCACAAAGGATGAGGTCCTCTTTCAATCCTCTTTGTGAAAATCTTACCTTTCTCGACAGTAACGGGAAACCCTTATACGGCTTTCAATCCTCTTTGTGAAAATCCGGCGCCTTCGCCCTGTCCAAGGGGACTTCACTTGCTCGAACGTCGCGTTCGCGTACTCATGAACGAGCAAGCTCATGTCACTTGCCGGTTTCCCTCAGGTTCTCCCTCTGTTACCATACTATTTCGCTCCTTCTGGCTTTTTTGGGCTCCCATGCCGTACGCCTGCAGTATTGCCCAGACCGCCAAGTTCTGCGCGGCCTCTGGGGGGAGGGCGCTTGTGAGCGACGTGACTATTGTCTCGAGCATGCTGATCTTCTTCTCCAACTTTTTCGAGTAAATCTCGTAGAGGTCTGCCGTCGTCTGGGCATCCTGCAAATCTTCCTTCAACGCTAAAAGCTTTTGTGCGTCTTTCTTCGCGTCGTACAGCGCGGACAGGATGGACGAGATGTAGTCCACGAAGTCCTCCTCGGTCTTGAAGCCCGCGGGGCGCTGGTTCACGTCTTTGTCGGACTCCGCGACGGAGACCGCGAGAAAGATCGCCCTCCAGCCAATGTCCTGGACGGCCTGTTGCCACCAGCTCATGTTTTTTATGACGGCCTCCATGAGCGGCCGGTTGGTCGGGACCAT
>OGCG01001097.1_pt1 | contig 14245 bp, 9 predicted proteins | sample 1570061 | NCBI WGS metagenome assembly OGCG01 (sample SAMN06268698, study PRJEB24515) | hot springs metagenome | isolation source: Joseph's Coat, Yellowstone National Park, Washington, USA | place: USA:Joseph's Coat, Yellowstone National Park, Washington, USA
TGTTGGCAGGGATCTTTCGGGCGTGGCGTTTCTTTTTATTTACTCTTTAACATTTTTCTTCAGCAATTTTGGCCCAAATACGACCACATTTGTTTACCCCACGGAGCTTTTTCCGACGGAATTTAGGTCAACGGGCCACGGTATAGCAACAAGCAGCGGTAAGCTGGGGGCGGCCATCTCCACTTTTATTTTTCCTGTGCTCCTAGCTGAGTGGGGACCCTATAATCTAATGCTTTTCCTGGCGACCCTAGCCTTACTTGGCGGGGTTGTAACCGTCGTGTTGCTACCGGAAACCAAGGGAAAAAGTCTTGAAGAGAGCTCGCTGGAAAATGAACTGATACTGCTTCAGACCTCGCTCATGTCATTATTTGACAGGCTTTTAACGGACATAAGAAATGGCGCGATCGTTCTGCAAAAAGCCTCGACGGGTGAAATTGATTCAAAGCAGGGCATAGATGAAATAAGGTTTTGGGAACACGAAGGCGATGACGCAGTCCATCAAATTTTCGTCTCGTTGAATTTAAGAAATATTTCATTTATGGATCATATGGACATAGCGCAGTTAACGGAGAAATTAGACGACGTGCTAGACGCCGAGCAGGGCACGGTTTATCGGCTGATGCTTTATGAAATAAGGCCTAATGAGGTCACCAGGCAATTCGCAAAAGGAATTTTAGAGCTATCATCCCTGCTCACTGCAGGTGTCGAGCATTTGAAGGACTTGGTTAACGGCAATACCGAAAACTTGGACGAAATAATAAGGCGCATTCACGAAATAGAGAATGAAGGCGACGATTTGCTGAGGAGTTCTTTAGCTCAGGTATTCAAGTCAAACGACGCGGTAACTATAATAAAGTATAAGGACCTTTACGAGCATTACGAAGAAATAAGCGACAGAGGTGAGGACGTAGCAGATGTAATGGCCGACCTAGCGGTGAAGTATTCAAAGTTGCGCTAAAAACGCTTGACGGTTTTACAACATATGAGCAAGAAAGCCCTTCGGGGAGTAGATGAATTGCCAGCCAAAAAGTTTATCAATTCAGGCGATATTAAATTCAGTACCCACGGGCAGTGGGGAATCTGCTGATAAGCCCATAAAAAAGAGCCTGAGATGGAGTAAGGCCTCCGGACTAGAAGGGCATGATGGGGGCACCGTCGATGAAGCAGGAACCTCAAATCCTTCAGGGATGAGAGGATGTCAGAGGGAAGTCAGGGAAGAACTCAAGGGGGCAGACTTGGTCTCGGTCAAGGTTGACGCCGCCTCCGAAAGGGTCTGGAGACTGGTCGACAGGCCGGATAAGTCCCTTTCGTTCAAGGAGGTCATAGAGGGACTAAAGCAGTTCTGCAAGGAATACCGCGGTACGCTTCTGACCGAGACCATGCTCGTCGACAAAGTAAACTATTCCGAAGAAGCTGAAGAACTGGCCGCCTTAATCGCGCAACTGGGGCCGAAGAAGGCATACGTAGCTGTCCCGACGCGGCCTCCGGCGGAGAGCTGGGTCAAGCCCGCTTCAGAGCCTCAGATAAACGCTGTATTCCAAGCCATCCAGAAGCGGGTCAGGGACGTCGAGTTCCTCCTGGACGAGGAAACGGGGAATTTCGGCAACACGGGAAACGCGAGGGAAGACCTGCTGGGCACCCTTGCGGTCCACCCAATGAGAGAGGAAGCCGTCAACGAGCTGCTTAAGAAGGACGGGGCTGGCCGGGATGCCCTTCAAACTATGTTAAACGATGGGGAAATAATCAAGTTAAGCTACGCAGGAAAAACCTTCTACATGAAAAAGATATCGAGCAGGGATCAAAAAATATTTTAATGCGGTCCAAGTTATCTTATGCTCGTGGGCTGCGTCAACTTCCCCGTATCCATGGCGAAGTACTTCAAACAATTCGAGGCCGTAGAAATCGACCGCACTTTCTACGCGATGCCAAGAGAATCGACCTTAATCAGGTGGAGGGAAATGGCTCCCCCCGGCTTCACCTTTTCCGTTAAGGCGAGCAGGAAGCTAACCCACTCCGGGATGGACCCCTCGACCGAGGGCGGAGGGGAGGGGCTGAGGGCTACCCTATGGGCCGCGGGCGTTTTGGGCGCGCGTTACATCCTATTCCAAACACCTCCTTCGCTGGGGCCTTCTTCAATATCGAAAATAAGGGAAGTGCTTAAAACGACAAGCGACGCTGGCTACAAGGTCGGCTATGAGGCTCGCGGAGAAAGCTGGAAGGGGCACGAGGACGACCTAAGGGAAGCCCTCAAGGGCGTGGCCTCTCACGTCGTTGATCCCTTCACCTCGAAGGAGCTGCATAGCGAGGGCTTTCACTACTTCAGGCTGCACGGCCTGGGGAAAACGCCCTATCGCTACCGTTACTCGGACGCCGAGCTGCTATCCCTTAAAGAAATCGTAAAGGGCGTCGAGGGAGAGACCCTGCTCGTATTCAATAACACGAACGCCCATGAAGACGCCTTGAGGTTCAAATCGATCCTAGCTTCCTCGGGTCGCGGTCCCCACAAGCGATGCCCTGAAGAGCTGCTTGAACGAAACGCTTGGCCTAACCGAGGAGAGCGCGGCCTCGGCTTTTTTCATGAATTCTTCCTTAGCGAGCCTCACCCCTTCTTCTCCGAAAACGGCCACCGCGTTGGATCCCCCCCTTTCCCCGGCCTCCCAATCAAGCAAGTCGTCGTGAATCTGAAACGCCACTCCGAAGAGCTCGCCCGCCAGCCTCATGGCCCTGACCGTCGGGAGGTCGGCCCCCGCCACGATGGCCCCTTCGGCCATGCAGCAACCCATTAGGACCCCCGTCTTTAACCTCGCCACCCTTAAGTAGGACGCGGCCGAAACCTTGCGCCGCCTGTACTTCAGGTCGAGGTCCTGCCCCTGCGCGAGCAGCTTGGAAGCCCTGGCCAGCTCGGCAACTACCCTTTTCCCCAGTAAATTGGCCTCGGAAACTGCGAGCTGAATGAGCAAATCTGAGGCTAAGATTGCCTCATTCTCGCCGTACAGGGCGTGAACCGCTTCAACCCCCCTCCTTTCTCTGTCGCCGTCCATAAGGTCATCCTGTATTAAAGATGCTACGTGAATCATCTCCACCGCGGCCGCGGCCGGCTCAGCCTTTTTCGGGTTGCCGCCGAGGGCGGCGCAGGAAAACAACACTAAGGAAGGCCTGACCAGCTTTCCCCCGTTTTTGACTAGGTGCGCCGCCGCCGGGAATAGGGTTGGCCTCTTCTTCGAGATCAGGGAACCTATCCTCTTCTTCACGTCTGCTAATGCCCCGTACACGTCATCAGGAAGTACTGCCTCGGCGGCCCTTTCCCCACTCAATCTAAAAAATAAAGCTTAGGGGGTTTTAAGTAAATCGATCAAAAATCGCGGCACCATTACTACTTTTACGGCCCCGTACTTGCCCTTATTAAGAGATACCTCGAAAGCTTTCTCGTAATCGTCGAGAGAAAAAACGTGGGTAATGAAGGGCTTTGCCCTGACCTTCCCCTCGCCCATGAGCTTAACGGCTATTGGGTAATCCTCGGGCTGGTTGTTCGCGGTACTGCTCAGCTCTCTTTCCCCTCCCAAGAGCATCATATCGAAGTCCTTAAGCGTGTGCAGGAGGCCGGCGAACAGCAACTGCTTGCCCCCTCTCCTAAGCATCTTGAGCCCTTCTACGACAGTTTCCTCCCCGACGGTATTCAGGACCAGGTCAGCGCCCCAGTCGTACTTATCTCCAGGGCTAAACTGCCTAGCGACTTCAACGGGGTCCTGCCCCTTCGCGTTAACGGTCAAGTCGGCGCCCAGCTCTTTTGCTATTTTCAGCGGGGCCTCTTCTACGTCCACGACCATGACTTTTTCGGCGCCGTAGGCCTTGGCCACCTGCAACGCCAGAAGCCCGATGGGCCCAGTCCCTATAACCGCGACGGTATCACCCGGAAATATCGCAGCCCTTCTTAAGGCGTGGACGGCAACGGCGGCCCCGTCCAGTTGCGTTGCTTCCTCGTACGAAACCGATTGAGGGATAGGGACGGCCTGGAAGTCCTTTACCGTCACGTAGTCTGCGTATCCTCCGGGGTTATGAGGCACCCCCGTCCCAGCCCAGTTTCCGTCGTGGCCCATGTGAAGGACGTGAGCGCACAGGTTGTACCTTCCCCTCCTGCACTGCTCGCACTCATTACAGGGCAACATGGCCATTATCCCGACCCTTTCCCCTATCTCCCTTTTGACACCCTCTCCGACCTCGACGATTTCTCCGCTTACCTCGTGGCCGAGCACGCACGCGGGAACCAGTGGGTTCTCGCCAATTGTGTGAAGCGCCCACGAGTTTATGCCGTTGTAGTAGTTAACGTCGCTTCCGCATATCCCGACTGCTTTTACTTTAACTTTGACCTCTCCCCTGCCAGGCTTGACTTCCTCGGTTTCCTTCATTTCAAGTTTTCCCGGTTTCATTAACCAGACCGCTCTCAACTTAAGAATAAAGCGCGGTCGGCTTTAAGGGTAAGCTGAGAAATAATCGATAGGCTCCCCAAGCAACTCCGCCCTAAGATTACCCCTGACATCCTCCTATCCATGAAGGTTGAGGTCCCTGCACCACCGACGGTGCCCCCATCATCCCGTTTCAGTCCGGAGGCCTTGCTCCGTTCACCACTTTTTGGGCTTATCAGGCGTGAATTCACTGCCCGCGGGAACTGATCTTAATGCCCCAATTAGTAAAGCTTCAGTTATCAATTCATCCCCTCCCTGAAGGGCTTTCTTGCTCATATGAAGCAAGCCGCCTAAAAAGCGATATAAGAAGCTCTTGACTTCGACCGCAAACGACTTCATCCGTTCTTGCTTTGGAAAAAACCTACGGATAACTAAGCATTAAACGCGCTTTCGCCAAGCCCCCGTCTAACCCGAGTAGTAGAACCTTAACGAGGCCTGAGCGGGGATCGGCGAAGAAGTTTCGTTTACTAGCCGATACCAGGCCGAGGTAAGGTTGAAGTAGGAGTACGCGCCTTCCCCAACTATTGTAACTACGTGCCAGCCCGCGGAAAGGGGCGGAAGGGTATAGGAGGAGGCAGAGGGGGAAAGGCTTGCGAGGTAACGGCCGTCCAGGTAAACTGAGTAGCCCGAGGGCTTCTCGCCAGCGTAAGCCCACTGGACCTGAACGGAACCGGAAACGGATGAGTTGTAAATCGGATTTGATATGGCGAGAACGGTGGCGTTTGGTGTTATTCCCCTGTACAGGTCGATCAAGGCCTTAGTGAGTACCAGGTAGTAATAGCCCCAGCCGCCGTCGCCCCTGTAGCCCCAACCATCGAGCTGAGTGGGTTCGATGTCGTTGGAGTACTGGACGCTGTAGCAGTCGACGTATCCCGATGAACCATTAGGCTCACCTGCGAACTCGTTCCACTGGCAAATCAGTATAAACCTGGGCTTGTACTTGAGCGGGACGTTCCACTCCTGGATATAGGTAGCTCCGTTCCTCCTGCCGTAAGCCCCGGGGGCAAGCCATCCCCCGGGCGGGAAGAAGGCGGGGGTCACCGTGACCGCTTCGGGGTAATTGTCATGGTAAGTAACCACTGGGCTTATCGAACCATCCATCCAGCTCCAGTATCCCTTGATTAAGGGTTGCGTTTGTAGCTGCGCCCCCATGTACCTTACGGTAAAATTTGGATCGTTCCAGCCTCCCGCCATCGCAGTATCCAGGACCACGAGCAAGGGCTTTCCCTCGTAGTAAAGCAGTGACTGGTTGTAAACCGGATCCTCGACGTAATTAGAATATATCCACTTGGCCTCTTCGTTGAGCTCGGTTACGTTTGCACCAGGACCGTTGTCGAGCCCAACCAATATGGCTACCTTGGGGTGGGGTAGCCCGCTCAAAGCCATCTCGTGGTATTCTCTCAACAACGCCGACGTGGAGTTGATTATCCCGAAAGCTATACCGTTGTGCCAATTGTCTTTAGAAGGCGGTGACGATTGCCAGACATTGTTGCTCCAGTCTATTAATATGAAGTTGACCCCGGCCCACGTCAGCCACTCCGCCTGCTGCCGTATGATTAAAGGGTCGCTCGAGTTGTACGTACCGAGAAGAGGGGTAGCTTCCCTCAAGCCCCAGCCCATGGGGTAGGGGAACCAAGTTTCGTACTCGACGCCGATTAAGGTCTCGGCCGGATTACCCACTTCGGGCTTGTTTATGATCGAGCTGGCAAAGTAGTAAGATGGGATTGAGGCCAAGACGACCGCTATTACCACGAAGACCGCGACCGTTTTCTTATTAAACTTTAAGCCTTTACTGGAGCCGAACGCCCTCTGGTAAAGCTGGTGTATAGCCTCCTCCCTGGTCATACCGTGTTTGATCAGGTTATTCAAATCCGATTCCAAAAATTGAGTACCCCTAGTAAGCGCGTAGTGCCTTTGAAGGGCGTCCCACTCCTCGTCCGTACTTGGCATATAGGTATACCAACCATGAATATAAAAGTATTACGTTATTCATAGAGGAGGAAAACTGGGATGTCTTTAGTCATAAAACTGCAACCCGGTTACCATTAATCCGTTTGCCATCCTTCCCACAAATCTAGGTACGCGTACCCCCTCCCGGCGAGGACCAGTACAGTTACCATTAACCCCTTCGCCATCCTAAGAATCTTTATCGGCGCAAATCAACCGCGAGTTTAACGTTTACAATTAACTGCGCATCGGCCACAAGAGCCCCCTACTACGAGTATAATATTCTTCCGTTCGGGATAAATTGCGCAGCCAGCAATTACCAAATTCCAGCCCTGCTTTACGGATATTTCGGCGCTGATACGCATTACTACATATGAGCAAGAAAGCTCCGACATTCAGGGAGGAGATGAATTCCTTCAAAAGTTCATCAATTCAGGCGATATTAAAACTGCGCCCACGGGCCACGGAATCTGCTGATAAGCCCAAAAAAAAGGGCCTGAGATGGAATAAGGCCTCCGGACAGGATGATGGGGGCACCGTCTATGAAGCAGGAACCTCCATCCTTCAGGGATGAGAGGATGTCAGAGGTATGAATTTATGGGAGCGTCTGCTTGGCTCTTCCCTTATCTGCTTTAAGATCAAAGCGCGCTGAGTAAATCGTTGAGGTATTTCGCGTCTTTATTAAGAACTTCGATGGCTTTCTCTCTAGGGTAGTTGCTTAGTGATTCATCCTCGAGGGTTACATCCCCGTCGTACCCCGCGCGCTTTAGAGTTGCAAGCACTTTTTCGTATTCGATATCGCCTTCGTAGATTGGCCTCGCCTCTTTTGGCCAGTCACGGCACCAGTCCCTAGTTTTTTCCCGTTGCTCGGGCGAAAAGCTCAGGTTCTTTATGTGAGTATGCATTGTAAGGACCGAAAACTCCTCAACTAGCCCGTAAACAGTAGTTAGCGGATAGCCTGACCAGTAAAAGTTACCCGTATCGAGCGTGAGGCCGACCCTTTCCGAGCCGACCTCACCGAGCACAGCCCTTAGGAAGTCGCGCTTATTGCCGAGTACGCCGTGGTTTTCGATAGCGAAGCAAACCCCTTCGGTCTGCCGTAAAGCGTCTTTTATGGCAGAAGCCGTTCTGCGCACGTACTCACTTTCCGGGACGCGTGGGTCGGGGGACATAACGGAATTGATCCTAACCAGGGTCGTCCCTAACTCGGGGGCCAAGGACGCGGCGTCAACCATCCACTTTACTTCTTGGCCTAGGTCCTCTCTGCCGAAGTCATTTTCGATCAATATTGCCGATACCTTAGCTTTGTGCGCGCGCAGACCTTCCACAAATTCGCGCCTGTCCTTTTGCGCCGAAAGGTCGAAGCGGGCATCCGGCGAAGCCCCCAAAGCCGAGTAATTGGCAACTTTTAGCGACCTATCAACGTAGACCTCAACACCGAAGACGTTCAACTTATCGAGCGCATCAAGAAAATCTTTGAGCCCCAGCCTTTTCCCGAGCCACTTTACTGTATCATCCCTTACGCCTGCGTACATAACGAAAACAACCCAGGAAATTTAAGCCTGTCTAGGCGCTGGCTTTAAAACGCTTACTGCGCGTAGCTATGCGCCCGTTATTTCAGGCTTACAGGCAGCAACGGTTCGCAGGTTAGCGAGGTAAGTCTACTAAAGCTAATCCCGTCTGACGCAGCCTCAACGAGCTATAACCGGCATGGGCTAGAAAGCCCTGAAGCGAACATAAATACCAATAAACGGGCTCTCCCAACCCTCACCTTGGAGGTGCAATATAAACAGCAGGCGCGCGCCCCATTTAATTCGTTCCTAAGTCTGCAAAAAAGGCATTAACCAGGCCTGCGCACCCTCACTGACATCCTCTCATCCCTGAAGGCTGAGGTTCCTGCACCATCGACGGTGCCCCTGTCCTAGTCCGGAGGCCTTGCTCCATCTCACCACTTTTGGGCTTATCAGGCGTGAATTCACTGCCCGTGGGTACTGATCTTAATGCCATTAGTAAAGCTTCGGTTATCAATTCATCCCCTCCCTGAAGGGATTTCTTGCTAATATGCTGTAAGCAACAAGAAACTCGTAGGAAACGGTCAACTGACACGCTCCTCAGCTAAAGCTTCAGATCCTGGCTTTTGCGCTCATTTCAGCGTCATTCCTCGCGATCGGGCGGGTTTTGCGAGGACCCGTTATCGCTTTGGGGTTCCCGTCCTTGACGGTCCCCCGGGGGTATCGGCGCTCGACTCGCTCTCACCCTCCTCTGCGCACAGACGTGAGCCTTTATCCCCTTCCTCGGCACCGACTGTGGAAAGGAGACATTCTCAACCTTCTACCGAAGCCCTTTCGGGGCAATCGGTGATCAAGGATTTCATTGAGTAGTTTTGTACGGAAGGTTGATTATATTTAAAAATACGAGCATTTCGCCATTCATCTCCTCGCTGAAGGGCTGGAGCTTTCTCGCTCTGGGATCTCTAAATAGGAAAGAAAAGGGTGCCTACTCCCGTAAGCGGTGCGCCCGAATAACACCCCTAAGCGTGTCGCGAACCAGACGTCGCCGGCCCCCGAGGCTGAGGCTTAAAACACCACAATCAAGGCCAATGCACCTACTTACGAAGAACCACCGTCTAAAATACCTAAAAAAATCTACTTAAAAAAAATTATTTTAAGGTTTCCAATTCGCTATTAGCCAAGGCCAAGCCGAGGTGAAGAACAGATAGAGAGCCAGGAAGAAGTAGAGTATTCCCATGCCCAAGGCGAAACCGCTGGCGATCGGGGTAACGTATTCCTCAGTGCGCTTAGGTCCGAGGCTCTTCGAGAGCACGTACTTGAGGACTAGACCGATCAAAATTGAGGGCCATATCCAGTCTGGGTGCATGAGTACCACTACTAACCCCACGGGGCTAAACAGGAACCACGGGAACAGCGAGCGGAGCCACATCAGTAAGAATATTACCACTACACCCGCTACCGTCCAGCCCCACATGCCGGTGAAGCTGTCGCCAGGATACCAGTCCTTAGTAAAGCCGGTTATCCCCATGCCCTCGGCCGAATCCGCTACGTAGGCTATTGGAGTATTACCATTACCGATGTGGGCGAACAGCCATACCGAAAGGACTGTCATGACTGGAACGAATATTATCTCGAGGATCGCGGTCCATGTGAAGGCGTCCTTTATGCTGGCCTTTACGTCGTGAGCAAGCTTGTAAATAGCCATAGTGTAGCCGGGGCTCATAGTTGCGGTGTCGTACGACGCACCCATAGTTTCTGTGAGGAATGCGGAAGCTGTAAGGGGTGCATTCGTCTGAGCTGGAACGCTCTTCCAGATGCCGAGTCCGGCACCTATTGGCCACCAGAGTTGCCACCAAGTACTCATCATATCCGGCACCACCGTCCAGAACTCGGCTAGGATCCTGGTTTGAGCGAAAGCCCAAATATAGTAGAACGCTAATAGAACAAGTGCGATTAGCGGGGTCGTACCAAAGGCTACGAATAGGATGTACAGTAGGACGGTCGTTATCGCGAGCATCCACGCCCCTATCTTAACGCTGAAGTCGCCCTGGTAGTAGGTGGGACCCGTGAGGGTCTTGAACACCTTTGCTATCCTTCCCCTTAACTTCCATATGAAGTAAAGACCGAGGCCTACCGACAGTCCGGCAAATCCCCAGCTTTGATACGGGAACGGGGGCTCTTCGCCGTAAAGCCAAAAACTCGCACCTGGTACGTATGTCACCCATCCCGCCTTAATCGCAACTGCATCGTATAGTACTGGGACCAAAAGCCAGCCGCCTACAATGGTCAGGAGAATATCGTAGGGCATCAGGATAGCTAGGACTGCCATAGGTATTGCTATATCGCCACTGAAGGTGCCTCCCGGCAAGATGCTCATCAGTGCGCTGCCAAATCCAGACGGTAGCGTTATATCCCCATTGCTGTACGCACTCAACGACGAGTAAGCCGGGAATGCGCCCAGCATTGCGGGCACGCTTGCTATTACACCAACCGCCAGGGATATCCAGAATACCCTCATTTGAGAGGTCTTTGTGCTAAGGAGCAAACTGTGACCTGATTCGTCCCTGGTGGTCGCGGTCTGTAGGAGGTAGATCGTGGGGACGGCTGTCGGAAAGATCAGCTTCTCGGTTTCAGTCCACTCGGGGCCGGTTATTGTAAAGCTCAAGGCTAGGTTGAACAGCATGAAGACGACCAGCAGTATTGACCAGAATACGATCGGGCCCAGATACGTACCCCACGGAATCGATTGACCGGGCTTTAGCCCGTTCCAGAGTATGGTTGCGGCCGCAACGCTATGCGGAATAACGTACGAAGGCAGGCTTTCGTAGGCGGGAATCCAGGACGGAGCCCCTGGACTCGCCAATCCACCTATCGTAAAAGCGGTAAAAGAGGCGCCATCTATCCATCCGTAAAGGGTGGCTAACCCATTATATAGGCCATCGAGGATGTAGTGATGCCCGGCTGCGAGAAACATCGGGATGAAAAGGAGCACGTATTGCGTCGGGTTTAACTTAAGCCTCTTGCCGAACCTGCCGAGGGCTTCCATTATTAGGACTACGTAAATGAATGGGAAGAACCAGCTCTGTAAGTAGCCATAGTTAGAACTACTGATATTGAAAGCGAGGAAGCCAATAAGCATTACAGCAGCAGTTATTATTAACAGGATTATTAGGTATACTACCGTTAATCCTTTTGGCAGAGATTCTTTAGAGCTTGCATTAGTTGACATCCTATTATTATGCTGCCTCTATATTTAAGTTTTACTCAATAATCGGTACTCCCCCAAGTACAGCATTTCAATTGTGATTAGCAATGAGATTGATGATTATTGATTTATGATTAACTTTTGTTTTACCCCCATATAGCTTTGTTTTAGGTCAAAATTTATTCATCAGCTTATAGTGTATACTAAGGATCTCCTATCAGCCTGTTTAAGTTCTCAATTAGAAGGCCTTAGGCCGCAACGAACACCAAGTGAGTTACCCCCCTCGGTTGAGGAGCTTCCTGATTCAGCGACCGCACTCGATCCCTCACGCCCGCGGCGGAGGCCTAGCAGTTAGACCGTTTAGGGTTCCCGCGCGGCGGTTGCGTCGGTCTCCGCGGGCGTGGATTCGGGCTGCACCAGCCCTACCTTGATCAGACCCGTCCTCCTTATGTTAATTGCGGCGTTCAGGTCCCTGTCTGTGGTGAGACCGCGCGCATCGCAGTGGTATACCCGGTCTGAGAGCTTCAGGTCTCTCTTGAGGTTGCCGCATTTAGAACACGGCTGGGATGAAGGTTCGAATCTCCCTATTTTTATCAGGTTCTTCCCTAACCTGTCAGCCTTCCACTCTAGTTTCTGAACCGCGGGTTCTCTATTGCTGTGCCATCGGAGAGCGCCGCGAACTTCTCTACCCCCAAATCGATGCCGACCGAGTTCTCCGCCGAGAGCGGCGCCTTTTCCGGTTTTTCCTCCACCTCGTAGGCTATCGAGCGGTAGTCGCCCGCATCCTTCGCTATCGCTGTCTGGCTGATGTCTTTAATTTCGGACAGCTTCTCCTCCGAGCCCCTGAAGCGCATGCCCCCTGAAAACTTTGGGGAGTATCCTGTTATTTTTTATCCTCGCGTGCTGCGGTATTGCGAGGCAGTCATTTTTTCCCTTCTTCCTGAACTTCGGGTGGCCGGCATTCTTGTGGAAGAATTTTTCGAATGCGCTGTCGAGGAAGCGCAGGGACGTCTGGAGCGATTGCGAGCGCCGCACAGCCACGGGTACCGCTTCTTGAGCTCTACGAGCGTGTTCTGCGCGCCCAGATAGCTCAGCGAGGACTTCTTCGCACCTTTATGCGCGGTGCAGTATTCATCCCTCTTTTCTAAGAAGTAGCTGCGCACGGACCGGGTGCTGCCAAAGCGCCTCTCCAACAGCACCCCCTGCTCCTCATTGGGGTACAGCTTCGCCTTGGTAGCTACAATCGTCGCTTATAGGTAAATGTGGAGAAGTATGAACTTTTCTATTGGGGGAAGCCCGCCTATAACGCTAAAGCATGAATTTACTCACCTCCAAACCCCTAACAAAACCTTTAAGGCTAACAAGAAAATTTCTGTATTTTACCTAAATCGCTTGAAAATAATTTATATAGCAAACTTATTTCTTTAGTCATCGCGCAACTTACAAAATTTTTCGATTGTACTCAAAACTAGGACGTCTACGGTGTTAAGTACTGGTAAAGCCTCATCTTGCAACATCAAAGCAACCTCGGTACAACCCAAGATAACTATCTCGGCGCCGGCTTCCACGTACCGTTTGGCTATTTCTTTAACTGTATTCTTTGGCTGATCATAATTTCCCAAATTAAAACTATAAATGGATCTATATAACTGTAAAATGTCGTCAGAGCGCAACTTAAGACTCGTAATTCCTTCAAAATCGTACAGCCCAGTCTGAATGGTCCAAGGTGTGCCTAGCACAACGCTTTTATGAAGGTGTCTTTTAAGTAGCTCTTTTCTGACTTCATCTCTAAGATTTAATATCGGCGCTTTAACGGAATTGGCCAATTCCTTATAAAACACGTGAGCCGAATTACATACTATAACTATGAAGTCAACCCCAATTTGATCTAATTGCCTTACTCCAGTGATATAAAGTTGGTCTATATCGCGCAGATCTTTAGAAACATCAACTTCTACCGGAAATTCCCTTGCCGGAATACTATTGATGATTATTTGAGGATAATCCGGATTACTGCGCACGCAATTCTTCTGTTGCAAGCCCTTGATTAACTTCAAATAGTATTCCGCGCTCGACTCAGGTCCTATCCCGCCTAAAACACCTATTTTTACTTGGCGCATATTTGCTGATATTCAACTGCGTATAAAACCATAGGTCAGCTGCTAATGTAACCACTCCTCAGCTAAAGCCCTAAAGTTCGCAAGCACATACTTATCAACTTAGTCTCTTCGAGTACCCACCCAGAGCCGATGCAGCAAACCAGGCCAAGCCTTCCTCCACGAAATGAGAAAAAAATTTTAACTCCTAGCGGTCCGTTTACTTCCTATCGTAGCGATAGGACCTTTTCTCTCCTTAACGCTGCAAAGTGGCTTATCGGCTATATCCTTCTCAGCTCAATGCCTTCTTTTTTTAGGGCGTATTCGGCTTCATCTAGAAAATCTCCGTACACAAGAACCCAATGGAAGCCCCTCATTTCGCTGAGTAATTTTTTCCAGTCACCCTCTATTTCAATGTCCATCTGCGACCTGCAAGTGGGATAAGCGGTGCTCTCCAATACTTTGCCCTTGAAACCGACCCATATCTTCTCCCCGAAATCGGCATCTAGTACTGTTACTTCCTGGCCTTTTTCGAACTCTACCTTAGGCGCAGCTCCAAAATCGGATTCGTAATGCGTCACCAGGTTAGTCCTTTCTCTATCCTTGCCGTTGAGCATGGTAGGAGAGGTGCAATGAGCCACAGTAACGATACCATTATGGGGGAAAGTAGGATCGTTCAGAAAAACCGGCCTGTTGCTTACCTCATGGAGAAGCGAAAAAGCTGGGAGCGATACTAGATCGCCTTCGCAAACCGCTATTTTACCCTCATCGTTCAAAAGGCTAAGCGGCAGGCAAGCAGTAGTGCGCGCCATAGGTATTATGGTAGTCATGCATTCATTGATGGTTATGGCGTCCGCGCCAGCTTCGTTCAAGAGGTCTTCAAAGACCTGGTACAAAATGAAAGCATTTATCACGAATTCGTTCTTTGTTGATAGCTTTATTTGGTTGGACGAGAGATAATTTTGGGCCAACTCTTTTGCGCGCTCAACTGCCTTGAGGTCGCTCATTTTTTTCTTGATTCTG
>OGCG01001099.1_pt1 | contig 14242 bp, 13 predicted proteins | sample 1570061 | NCBI WGS metagenome assembly OGCG01 (sample SAMN06268698, study PRJEB24515) | hot springs metagenome | isolation source: Joseph's Coat, Yellowstone National Park, Washington, USA | place: USA:Joseph's Coat, Yellowstone National Park, Washington, USA
TCCGAGGCGAGCTGCTGGGTCAGCTCGTTGCGCTGGTCCTCTAGTGCGGTGGGGGAGGCTCCGGGCTCGGACTGGTCGGCGGTGATCTGGCTGTTCAGCGACGCCACCTGCTGGAGCAGAGAGTTGTCCTGGTTGACGGTGTCTTGGATTTGGGCAGTGGTCTCGGCGGCCAACTGGGAGATCTGAGTCGCGGCGTCGTTCAGGCTGGAGGCCAAAGACGCGGCTGCGTCGACCACCTGTGCTCGAGCTGCGGTGTTGGTGGGGTTGGATGCTGCGGTGTTGAAGGCGGACCACAACGCCTGCAGCTGAGACGAGATTCCAGAAGAAGAGGGCTCGGGGAAGAGCCCCTGCGCTGCTTGGAGCACCTGGGAGAGGGAGTTCGCCTCCGAAGCGGCGGAGCTGGCTGCGAGCATCTGGGCTGTGATTGCAGCATCCGAGACGTTCTGGATCGAAGCCACGCTCACGCCTGAGCCTGGGGGATCTGCCGCAAGTGGCTGCAGCTGAACCTGTTGTCGCTGGTAGCCGGGGGTGGTGGAGTTGGCGATGTCGTTGCTTATGGCATCGAGCACCGTCTGCTGGGCGTCGAGGCCGCTTAGGCCTACGTAAAAGGAGAGGTCACTCATGGCGGCTTAGATCGTGTCGTCGACTAGCATCGAGGCCTTCTTGCGCTGAGATGGGCTCGGGGAATAGGAGCTTTCGGGGACCGAGCCGAGGGCGCTCAGGGCCATGCGGGCTACCTCGATTCGCTGCGCCAAGACTTGGCGGGCCTCGAGGCTTGTGTCTCGGATCTTCTCCAGCAAGCCGACCAATGGTTCCCGGTGGCTCGCCAGTACCTCGTTCCAGGGGTAGGGGGCGATCTCGATTAGGTCTCGGAGCTTTTTCTCTGCCCCGAGGTTGGCCTCTGCACAGGCTGCAGCCAGCGCCAGCCGCCTTCGCTCCTCTAGGCGCTCGAGCACCTCGAAGCTGTCTTCCAACTCTTGGGTGGCCATTGCCAGCCACTGTGGCTGGCCGCTCAGCGCGAACAACTTCAGCTCCTCCAGGCGGAAAAAGAGGTGTTCGAGGGCGACCCTCTCTTCCGCCAGCACGCGGGACAGCTCTTGGAACGACACTCTTAGTCATTCGGCAGGCCGACAGCGCAGGTGAAGCCCTAGTCTGGATATGGGAGAAGGAGGCCGTCATGGGTATCCTCGACAAAGTAAAAGAGCAGGCGGACACTCTGGCGCACAAGGCTCAGCAGAGCGTCCAGCAGGGCCAGGCGAAGCTGGACGCACTCCAGTATCGAAGAGCCTGGGACAAGGCTGCGGCTGAGCTGGGCACCGCTTACTTCCTGGCTGAAAAGCGAGACGGATCCCAAGCGGAGGTTGCCGAAAAGCTGGCAGTCCTGGAGAGGATGGCTTCCGACCGGGGCCTGCCGGAGGGAATCGGCTGAGCTCCAAGCGAGCCAGGCCCCGGCCGGCATGGCGCGAGCTAGGCGATGAGGATCCTTCCGCAGGACTCGCAGGTCAGCACGGCGCCTCTGGAGTGGGAGGCCTCCTCTTTGTCTTGAGCGGAGAGCTCTATGTTGCAGGCGCTGCAGCGGCCGGACTTGACCATTGCCACCACTTGGCCGCCAAGACGGCGTCTGAGTGCCTGGTAGCGCAAGCGAAGAGGGGAGCTGAGCGCCTGCGAGAGCTCTTCACGGCGCCGTAGCAGGGCGAGAGCCTGCTGGTCTATTAGGGCCTGTTCCTGGCGGAGGGCTTCCTCCCGGCGGGATGTCTCCTCGCCAAGCTGACTCAAGGAGGCCTTTGCCGACTCGATGGCTGGGAGGAGGGACTCTTCTTGTTCCATCTCCAAAAGCAGCTCGTCTTCCTTCTCCGAGATCTGCATTTCCACTGCAGCCAGCTCTTCTTGTAGGTCGTTTAGCTCACGGGGAGGGGTCCCTTTGGCATAGAGGCGGGCTCGGATGGAGCCTGCCCTTTCGCGAAGTCGGGCCAGCTCCTTGTTGAGGCCGGCCTGGGACGCGGAGCAGTCCTTCAGGCGACGCTCCAGGTCGCCTAGATGACCCCTCGCCTCCTCCAGCAGACGGAGTGCCTCCGCATGGCCTGTCGAGACGCCGAGACCTTCGCGACGGCTAGCCAGTTGGTCGAGTCTTGCGTCCAGCTCGGCGAGCTCGGCCAGGAGCTTGGCATCCTGGCTGGTGGAGTGGTCCGGCATCTCTTCAGTCATCTAGGCGGAGTGCCGAGATGAAGGCCTCCTGAGGCACCTCCACCCGTCCTATGGCCTTCATGCGCTTTTTTCCCTCCTTTTGTCGCTCGAGCAGCTTGCGCTTCCTCGTCACGTCCCCCCCATAGCATTTGGCCAGGACGTCCTTGCGCCTTGCCCTGACCGTCTCCCGGGCGATCACCTTGCCTCCGATAGCAGCCTGGATGGGAACGTCGAAGAGCTGGCGAGGAATCAGTTGGGCCAGCCTTTCTGCCATGCGCCGACCGTATTCGTGGGCCTTGGAGCGGTGAACTATGGTCGAAAAGGCGTCCACGGGGGAGCCGTTCAGCAAGATGTCCACCTTCACCAGGTCGGCGGGCCTGTATCCGGCTGGCTCGTAGTCCAGGCTCGCATATCCCTTGGTGCGCGACTTGAGCTGGTCGAAGAAGTCGAGCACTATCTCCGCCAGAGGCAGCATGTAGACCAATTCGACCCGTTCAGGGGAGAGGTAGTGCATAGAGGCCATCTCCCCCCGCCTTGACTGGGCGAGTTCCATGATGGCCCCGGTGTAGGCGGATGGGGTGATGATCGTGGCCTTCACGTAGGGCTCCTCTATCCTCTCCAGCCTTCCTTCGGGAAGCTCGGATGGGTTGTGCACCGAGAGGGTCTCGTGGTTGGGAAGGCTCACCCGATACTCGACGCTCGGGGCGCTGGCCACCAAGGCAAGCCCGAATTCCCTCTCGAGGCGCTCCCGCACGATTTCCATGTGGAGGAGGCCCAAGAAGCCGCAGCGGAAACCGAAGCCGAGCGCGGCCGAGCTCTCTGGTTCATAACTGAAGCTGGAGTCGTTCAAGGACAGCTTGGCGAGCGCGTCACGCAGGTCTTCGAAGTCGTCTCCTTCCACCGGATATAGGCCGCAGAAGACCATCGGCTTTGGCTGGCGATAGCCTGCCAGCGGTACTGCTGCGGGCCGCTCCGCATTGGTGACCGTCTCGCCTGGGCGGGCGTCGGCCAAGTTGCGCACCCCAGCTATCAAGTAGCCGACCTCCCCTGGGCCTAGCTCGCCAACTGGGATCGGTTGAGGGGTGCGCACCCCGATCTCCTCCACAAAGTGCTCGGCCCCCGACTGCCAGAAGCGGATTCGGCTCTGGCTCCGAAGCGTCCCATCCACCACTCGGACCAGGCTCACCACCCCTCTGTAGTTGTCGTAGGCGGAGTCGAAGACGAGCGCTCTTAGCGGATCGGATGGCCTGCCCGAAGGGGGTGGGATTCTCTCTACAACTGCGTCGAGGACCGCTTCTACTCCCTGGCCGGTCTTCGCGGATATGTACAAGAGCTCGCTGGTGGGGATGCCGAGCACCTCTTCGATCTCCCGGGCCACCCGCTCCGGATCGGCAGCAGGAAGGTCGATCTTGTTGAGGACGCCCAAGATCGCCAGGTCGTTCTCCATGGCCAGATAGCAGTTGGCAAGCGTCTGGGCCTCTATGCCCTGGGAGGCGTCGACCAAGAGAATCGCCCCCTCGCAAGCGGCCAGGGAGCGCGACACCTCGTATCCGAAGTCCACGTGGCCAGGGGTGTCTATCAGGTTCAGCACGTATCCCTTCCAGTTGACCCGGACCGCCTGGGCCTTGATGGTGATGCCTCGCTCCCGTTCTAGATCCATGGAGTCCAGGTACTGTTCCCGCATCTCCCGAGGGTCCACCGCGCCGGTCAGCTCGAGGATGCGGTCGGAGAGGGTGGACTTGCCGTGGTCGATGTGGGCGATGATGGAGAAGTTGCGGATCTTTGCGGGATCGGTCACGACAGTTCCATTCTCGCCGGAGCAAAGGGGGCTTCAGGCCCACCCGGTGGCGGAGCATAACGTTCGGGGTTCGAGAGGCTGTAGCATGTGGCCGTGGCCCACATAAAGAGCCAGATCAAGCGGAACCGCCAGAACGAGAGGCGTCGGCTTCGCAACAAGTCGGTCCGGTCCGAGCTGAAGACTCGGATCAAGAAGGCCCGGGCTGCCTTCGAGGCTCAGGCTCCTCAGGCGGAGGAGCTGCTGCGGGTGGCCCTCCGGCGCCTGGACAAGGCGGCCTCGAAGGGGATCATTCATCCAAATCAGGCTGCTCGGCGCAAGAGCAGGCTGATGAGGCGCATCAACGCGATCGTCTCCGCTGGCCAGGCTGCCTAGCCCGGCTCGCTTGTCCGCAAAGGTAGGCGAGGCGGCCTACCAAGACTTCGAGGAGCGCCTCGGGGGCCAGCGCGCTCTTGCCTCTTAGGTCCAAGTCGCAGGATGCGAGGAGCTCCATGGCCCTCGCCAGTCCCTCGAATCCGAGCCTTTGGGCGAGCTCTTCGGCCCGCTTTTGGGCCCAAGGAGGCAGGTTGGCAGAATATGTCGGCTCGGCTTCGCTGCCTTGTACTTCCAAGGCGGCCTGGAACTCCCGCTCCAGCACCGCCAGCACCTGAAGGGGGTGGCGGCGCCCGGCTCCGGTGGCCCTTCTTGCGAGCTCGAGCGCCCGGCCCCGATCGCCCTTCGCGATGGCTGCGGTCAGCTGCCAGATGGCCGTCTCTCCGGCCTCGCCAAGATAGGGTTCCACCTGGGCCAGGCCAAGTCGAGTGCCGGGCCCGTAGACGGAGGAGAGCAGCTCGAGGAGCTTGGGCAGGCGACCGAGCTCTGAGCCGAGGTGCTCAAGGATTGCCTGTTCGGCGTGGGCATCGAGCACGAGATTTGCCCTCTTGGCCCTCTCTTTCAGCCAGGCCGGAAGTTGTCTGGCCGGAGGCGGGTCTGCGTCAATGATCCTGCCGGCCGAGCGGAGAACCGAGCGCAGCCTCTCGGGAAATGTGCCTCCGGTTGCCAAGAGCACGATGGTGGTTTGGGAATCTTGGTCCTGGGCGGCCTCTTGCAGCTCATCGAGGACGGCCTTGGGGAGACTGCCGGCATTCCTCACCACCACGAGCCGGCTCGGCGCCAAGAGGGGCGGCGTCGAGAGCGCCAGGATGACCTCGGAGGGATGTGAGTCCTCGGCGTCGATGTGTTCTATGGCGTGTTTTGTGCCCCTGGCTCGCTCGGCCTCGCCGAGCAGGTTGTCTATCAAATAGGCCGCCTCGTAGGCGACCAAGGAAGGATCTTCTCCCTCGACGAGATAGCAGGTCACCATTCGCTTATGGCTGGTTGTTGAAGACTGCCTCTGCCACAGAGGCTGCCTGGCGGGTGGCTCGGACGTCGTGAACCCGAAGGATCCTACACCCCCACCAGATCCCAAGGGCGGCTGCGGCCAGGCTGGCTGGTCCCCGCTTGGATATGTCGAGTCCCAACAGATCACCCAGGAAGCGCTTGTTGGAGGCAGAGAGGAGGAGCGGATAGCCGAGGCTCGCCAGCCGAGGCGAGGCTCTGAGCAGCTCCAGGGATTGCGAGGGGGTCTTGCCCAAATCGAGGCCGGCGTCTACGACTATCGACCGAGGATCCACCCCGCAAGCCACGGCCGAAGCCGCCTTGGAGGCAAGAAAGCTCGACACCTCTCTTACCAAGTCTTCGTAGTGCGGTTCTGGGTCGGGCACTCTCGGAGCCAGCCGGATGTGACAGACCACGACTCCCGCCCCTGCTTCGGCCGCTGCTTTGGCGTAGGCAGGGTCGGCCAGGCCACTGATGTCGTTTCCCAGGACCGCGCCCGCCTCGAAGGCAGCCTTGGCGACGCCTGCCCGCCAGGTGTCCACGGATACCGGGATCTCGAAGCGCTCCACCAACGCCTCGATGGCGGGGATCACCCGCTCCAGTTCCTCTTCTTCGCTCACCGGTTCGCCAGGGCCTGCCTTGACTCCTCCTACGTCGAATATGTCGGCACCTTCTCTTGCAAGTTGGTCGGCTCGGCGCAAAAAGGCATCGAAGGAGAAGTAGCGACCCTGGTCGAAAAAGGAGTCTGGGGTGCGGTTCAAAATTCCCATTATCAAAGGACGCCGAGCGATGTCGAAGCTGTATGGTCCCAGTTTGAGCGTCGATGCGCTGGGCTGGGGCCAGCGTCCGGCATGCGGCTGGCCTGCCTGGTCGAAGGAGACCTGCTCGGTCCCCATCTATTAGAAGAGGACCGCGCTCAGCCGCCTTCTCCAGGCCGAGCTGCGAGGGTCCTCTGGACCCAGCGCTTCTAGGATGTCCAAGAACTCCTGGCGTGCCTCGGCGTCGTCTTTTGCCCGAGGGAGCAACTCGGCGAGCCTTTGGTCGGCATTGGCGGCTATGTCGGCTTCGCCCTTCTCCACGAGGCGGGCCATGGCCGCGATTCGGCGTGTCTCTTCGGACTCAGGGATCCTCGAGAGGAGGTTGAGCGCCTCGGCGGCCTCGCCCCGCTCCACCAGGAGCCCCGCCAATTTGACCACCGCTCTTCGATGATCTGGCACGAGCTTCAGAGCTGCTCTTAGATCGGCCTCGTCGTCGCTATCGGCGAGCCGGTCGGCCTCCAGGTGGTAAGGGAGCAGCCTTTCTAAGAACGCCTCCACGAAGGCGCGAGGCTGTGCTCCGAGGAACTGGTCCACTACGCGGCGCTGATGGATGGCAAAGACGGATGGGATGGACTGGACCCCGAAGTCTCCTGCCAGGCGTGGATTGGCGTCCACGTCGACCTTGGCCAGCTCGACGGCCCCATTGGTCTTGGCCACCGCAGCCTCAAGTATGGGACCGAGACTCCGGCAAGGCGCACACCAGGCTGCCCAGAAGTCGACCACTACGGGCAAGGTCTCCGAGCGCTCCAGTACCAGACGTTCGAAGCTGTCCTCGGAAACATCGATCATAAGGCCGACCCTAGTCGCCAGAGGGGAGCTCGGTGTGGCGAAGATATCTTCGAGGAGTCGAGATCCTAGGTGACAGCGAGGAGCACAAGTGGCTTTGTATGAGCTGTTGGGAGAGGTGGCGGGGCGGGAGGCCACTTTGATCGTGGGGCTAGAGGGCTTCATCGACGCAGGCATGGGAGCCCGAGGGGCCGTCGAGTTCTTGATCGACTACTACTGCTCGGCCACCTTGGCTCGTTTCGACACGGATCGGCTCGTTGACTATCGAGCCCGCAGGCCGCTTGCAACCTTGGTGGATGGCCGACTGGCCCGCCTGGAGTGGCCCCAGATCGAGCTGCGCCGCGGCCAAGACGAGGCGGGACGACACTTTTTGGTGCTAGGAGGGCCGGAGCCTGACCTTGCGTGGCGGGAGTTTGCCCGCTCGGTGGTGGAGCTCGCTGGTCGGCTGGACGTGGCACAGGTAGTTGGGCTGGGCGCGTTCCCCGCCCCTGCTCCCCACACCAGGCCAGTTCGAGTGGCTGCCACCTCGGTGGACCAGGAACTGGCCAAACGGGTGGGTGTGGTGATCGGGACCATAAAGGTTCCCGCGGGCATCGAGGCCGTGCTGGAGGAGGAGTTCTCCAAGGTCGGGATCCCCGCGGTCGGGCTTTGGGCCAGGGTTCCCCACTACTTGGACGCCATGTCGTATCCGGGAGCTTCCCTAGCTCTCTTGGAAATGCTGCAGGCGGTGGCGGGGCTCAGCTTTGACCTCGTTTCTTTGGCGGAGGCAGCTGATCGCGTACGCCAGAAGGTCGATGCCTTGATCTCCAATAGCCCCGAGCATCAAGCCCTGGTGGAGCAGCTCGAGCGTCACCTGGACCAGGCCGAGGGCAACACCATGGACCTAAAGGAGCTTCCCTCGGGCGACGAGATAGCTGCCGAGCTCGAGCGTTTCCTCAGGGGTCAGTCCGACTAGACGCTGGCTCAAAGGCCAACGGGAGCTTCGTGAAGCCTCTGAAGACCACCGACCCATTGCGTTGCGGAGCCTGGCCCAAGGCGATGTTCTCGTAGCGCTCGACCAGCGCTCCAATGGCGACCTCGGCTTCCAGGCGGGCGAGGTGGGAGCCGAGGCAGTGGTGGGGGCCAGAGCCGAAGGAGAGGACTGGTCCTGGCTCCCGGGAGAGGTCGAATCGGTCTGGGTCGGAGAAGACCGAGTCGTCCCGGTTCGCGGAGGCTGCCACGACCAAGACGTCCGAGCCTGCCTGGAGGAGCCCCTCGGTGGTCTCGACCGGACCGAGCATGCGACGAAAGAGCATTTGGACCGGGGTGTCGAAGCGGAGGGTCTCCTCGACAGCCTGCCTCGGGGAGACTTGAGCGCTCTTCAGCAGTTCCCACTGATGAGGGTGGCTGGCGAGGGCGTAGACAGCGTTGGCCAACAGGTGACGGGTGGTCTCATGTCCCGCGGCAGCAAGCAGCATGAGAGTCGCTATTGCCTCGTCGATGGAGCACTCACCAGCCTGGAGGGCATCTTTGACCCTGGAGGCGAGGTCTTGCCTTGGCTGGCGTATTCTCTGTTGGACCAGGCCTTCTAGGTATGAGGCGAAGGCCTCCACCGCCTGGGTTTGTCTGGTGAGGCGCTCCTGGTCCATGTTGAGGCTCGGCTCCAGGTCTTGAGCCAGGACATCCGACCACTCGCAAACCTGCTCTTCGTCCGCGGGGGGAATCCCGATCAGGCGTGCTATGACCCTGACGGGGAGGGGGCGGCAGACCGTATCCACGAAGTCTCCGCCCTCCTGCTCGAAGCGCTCGAGCTGTTCCGAAGCGATCTCTTCTATCAAGCTTCTCAGACTGGCCAGTTGGCGAGCCTCGAAGCCGCCGGCCACGATCCGGCGGAGGCGGGTGTGGTCCGGGGGGTCCTTGAAGAGGAAGGGCATGTAGCGAATGCCCTGTTCGGCGTAGCGGACCAGGTAGTCGATTCCAGAGGCCAGCCAGAAGTCGAAGGGCGCATAACTGCGGCGGTCAGCAGAGGCGTGGGGGTGGCGCAAGACCTGGCGGCAGTCGGAATGGCGGGTCAGCACCACGAAGCCGAGGGGATGGCGATAGCAAGGTGCGTGCTTTCGCATCCAGTGGTAGGTGGGGTATGGATCGGCCCGAAAGGCTGGGTCGAAGACGTCGAAGACGAAGCCTAGCTCGTCTTGTTGGTTCGAGTCTTTGCCAATGGCTCCAGGCACCCAGACCCCCTTCGATCTCTGAGGACGATCCATACCTATCCGGACCCGCGCGACTTTGCTACGCGCCAGGCTCAGCTCCAGCGGTCCGGGCCCTTTCTTAGATGACCCCTTCCTAGATGACGATGTTCACCAGGTTGGGGGGCTTGGCAATTATCCTTTTGGGCGGGCTCGTGGCCAGCAGACCCGCGATCTTGGGCGCGTTGAGCGCCAGCCGCTCTGCTTCTTCGGCGCTGATGTCCGCTCGGACCTCGAGGCGCTCTCTCAGCTTCCCGTTTATCTGGACGACCATCGTCGTGGTGGTCTCTTGAGCAAGCTCCGGATCGGCCGTGGGCCAGGACCGAAGGTGGATGTGATCCCCATGTCGGAGCTCCCAGAGTTCTGCCGTGATGTGGGGCGCCATGGGGGCGAGCAGCAGGAGCAAGGTGTCGATGGCCTCGTCGAGGGCGGCCTGGCCGACTCCTTCGGCCAGGTGGCGGTAGATGCCGTTCGCGAGTTCCCTCAGTGCCGCAACGGCTGTGTTGTATGCCCAGCGCTCCAGGTCGGAGGTCACCTTGGCGATGGTCGAGTGGGTGAGGCGTCGTAGCTCTACATCTTCCTCCAGGGGCCTTTTTGGATCCACCTCGCCTTGAGCAGCCCCGGTGGCGAGCCGCCAGATCCTCTCGAGCCAGCGTCCCTGCCCAGCGATGATCTGTTCCGTTTGGGACGTCCAGTCGATGTCGTCGGGGGGCGGGGCCACGGAGAAGTGGAAGAGTCGCAAAGCGTCGGCCCCCACCGTGGCCAGGTATCGGGAGGGGTCCACGAGGTTGCCCTTCGACTTGGACATCTTGCTTCCCTCCATGCGCACCATTCCCTGGGTGAAGAGCCGGAGGAAGGGCTCTCTTATCCCAGGGGGCACCAGGCCCAGATCTGCCAGCGCCTTTGTGAAAAAGCGCGCGTAGAGGAGGTGGAGAATCGCGTGTTCTATCCCCCCGATGTACTGGTCAACCGGCATCCAGGCGGCCACCTTTTCGGGATCGAAGGGGGCATCGTGGTTGCGGGGGTCGCAGAAGCGGAGGAAGTACCAAGAGGAGTCGACGAAGGTGTCCAAGGTGTCGGTCTCCCGCTCGGCTGCGCCTCCACAGGATGGGCAGATGGTTCGCCGAAAGCCATCGTGGTGGAGAAGGGGGGACTCCCCGGTGGGCAAGAACTCGACATCGTCGGGAGCCAGAACTGGCAGGTCTTCATAGGGGACGGGGACCGTCCCGCAGTTGGGGCAGTAGATGATAGGTATGGGACATCCCCAGTAGCGCTGGCGGGAGACCAGCCAGTCCCGCAATCGATAGTGGACGCAGCGGCGCCCGAGCCCCCTCGACTCGAGCCATTGAGTGGCCGCTTGCTTGGCGGTCTCTACGTCCATGCCGTCGAGGAAGCCGCTGTTGATCTTGGGGCCCGGGCCGGGGTAGGCCTGGCCGCCCCAGTCGGCTGGGGGCTGGGTGGTGCGGATGTAGGGGAGTCCGAATGCCTGGGCAAAGTCCCAGTCTCTTTGGTCCTCGGCAGGCACCGCCATGATTGCCCCGGTTCCATATCCCATGAGCACGTAGTCGGCTACGTAAATCGGGATCTCTTCTCCTGTGAAGGGGTTCGTGGCATAGCTCCCCGTGAAGGCCCCTCTCTTTTGGAACGGGGCGTCGGTGCTGAGTCGCTCTATGTCCGAGCGGCGTGCGACCTCTTCGAGCAGGTTGGCTACCTCTGCTTTCTGCTCGGGAGTAGTAAGAGCCTCGAGGATGGGATGCTCTGGAGCGATTACCGCATAGGTCATTCCAAAGACCGTGTCCGGCCGGGTGGTAAAGACTCTAAGTGCCAGGTCACCTCGACCTGCGACAGGAAGGTCGAATTCGACCCCCTCGGAGCGGCCGATCCAGTTGCGCTGCATGATCTTTACTCGCTCCGGCCACTCCAGATTGTCCAAGTCCGAGAGGAGCTCCTCGGCATAGGCGGTGATTTTGAGGAACCACTGCTCGAGGTGCCGGCGGACCACCACATCTCCTGAGCGCTCGCAGGTTCCATCGGCGAGTACTTGCTCGTTTGCCAGCACCGTCTTGCACCCTGGGCACCAGTTGACGGGCGCGGATGCTCGATACGCCAGGCCCGCCTCGTAAAGCTTCAAAAAGAGGTATTGAGTCCAGCGAATGTACTCCGGGTCATGGCTGCGGATCTCGCGGCGCCAGTCGTAGACGGCGCCTAGTGCTATCACGCTCTTCTTGAGCTCCTCGATGCGGCTGTCGGTGAATATGCGAGGGTGGATGCCCGTCTTGATAGCTGCGTTCTCAGCTGGAAGGCCAAAGGAATCGAAGCCGAAAGGTGATAGGACTGCCTCCCCCTTCATTGTGCGGAAGCGCACGTTTAGGTCTCCAAAGGAGTAGTTGCGAACATGGCCTTGGTGGGCTGGACCGCTTGGGTAGGGGTACATGCAAAGCACGTATGAGCGAGGACGGGGGTCGTCTGCCTCTACGCAGTAGGTGCCCTCCTCGAGCCAACGCTGCTGCCACTTCTGCTCGATCAGCTGGACGTCATATTCGCGAGCCACGGCGCTGAGCGTAGTGGTTAAGCCAGCTTGGGCCTTAGTTATTACGATTTGTGCGGTCGGGACACCTCGGTTGGCTCGATTTGAGCCAGGCGCGCCGAATAGATGGAGCGAGGTTCGATGCGCCGAGACACCAAGGTTGCTCCTGTCGCTGCTAGCACTACGCCAACGGCCACTCCGAGGCCCCTGGTCAGCTCCAGGGTCATCGCGACCGCCGTTGCTGGAGCCTCGATTGCTCCAGCAAGCACTGCCCCAGCCCCAATCACGGCGAAAGCCGGACTTGCATGGCCCGGCCAGATGGCTAGCCAAGCCTGTCCAGCCAGCGCTCCCAAGACTGCTCCTGTGCTCAAGGTGGGAGTGAACAGACCTCCGGTTGCACCGCTTCTCAAGCAAGCTGCCGTAACCAGGGGTTTCAGCAACCCGAGTGCTACGAGCATGGCGATTCCTCGGTTCGCGCTGAACGCCCAGCTGGCTAGGTCGACGCCATTTCCGAGCAGGAGCGGATAGCGGAAGGCAAGGACGCCAAGGAGCAAGAACACAACCAGCGGCTCGACGAGAAGAGCTCGGCCCTTTGGCCTATGGTCGCTTGCCCAGGCGACGAGCCTGACGTAGCCGGCGGAAAAGAGCCCAAAGATGGGACCTGCCAACAAGGCGAACGCGACGACGCTTCCAGACGCGCTAGCAGGTAGGGCGATCCTGTATACGGGGCCTCTTGGCAGATACACCCATGAGGTGGCAGTGGCCAGAGCCGATGCGGCAAGGGCCGCGACCACAAATTCTAAGGACAAGTCGTCCAAATACAGCTCCGCGGCAAACAGCGCCCCAGCGAATGGCACGTTGTAGACGGCGCCAAGCCCGGCTCCGGCTCCACAAGCCACCAAAAGCCGCCTTTGGCTTGGCGAAAGCTTGGCGAGTCCGGCAACGCTGTAGCCCACGGCTGCCCCGAGTCTTTGAGGGGCTGCTTCTCTTCCGATGGAGGCTCCTAGACCGACGCTTACCTCCGATACTGCACCAGTAGCGAGGGTGCGGGGGAGCGAGAGGATCCCGGACCGAGTCCAGACCACCTCTGTTGGCTCGCCCCCAGTGCCGCCCCTAGATCGCCTAAGTGCCCAGAGGCATGGTCCGGTGATGGCGCCTCCTGCGGCCAACACAACGAGGCGGCGCAGGTCGCTGTGGCGAGAGACGGCAGCTGAGTATGAACCGCTGTGGTAAGAGAAGGCCCCGTGTTGGACGAACCTGAGTATTGCCATCATCGCGTCCGCGCCAAGGCCGGCCAGGACTCCAGTGGCTATCACTGCTATCCAAAAGCCAAGTCTGGCCGCCGGCAGGCCTCCGGCGACGTTGGCCTGCAGCCTGCCTCTTCGATCTTGGCTCTCGATGTGTGCGTCTTTGGGGTCGTCAGCGGTCATCTGATGGAAAGCTCCACAAGTTTGGCCAACTTATTACACAATGGATAGGTGCGCCTCTCGGCCAAGTCTGACTACGCGATCAGGGCGGTGATCGAGCTCGCCGCTATTGGGAGCAAGGCGCCAGTCCCAGCAGAGGTCTTAGCGGAGGCTCAGGCAATTCCGCTGCGATTCCTCCTTGCGATACTTGCTGAGCTTCGCCATGCAGGCATTGTGGCGAGCCGGCGGGGATCCGGCGGTGGATACGTGCTGGCCTTGCCGGCCGATCGGATCACCATTGCCGATGTGATTCGGGTGGTGGAGGGTCCTTTAGCCCAGATTGGGGACCTGCGGCCCGACGAGGTCTCCTATCAAGGAACTGCCGTACCACTCCGAGATGTCTGGATCGCGGTTCGGGCCGGCCTGCGAGCGATCCTCGAGCATGTGACCGTAGACGATGTGGTGAGCGGGAACTTGCCGAGCTGCGTGACCAGCCTTCTTGCTGATCCTGACGCGTGGACAGTTCATTATGGACGAGCTCGACCTGGCGTCCGATGACGGCCGGCTAGCCAATGCGGGCGGTCTCGGCTCGAGAGCTCGCTGAAAGCCGCGGGCTACCTAGATAAGTGGAGGTCCGCCTCGACCTAGGTGTTCTAAGACGAGCTAGAAAGCCTTCTGGGGGCTGTTCTTTCCGACCCGGCTCGCATGGCGCGGTCATGAAAGCATCTAATGACAGAGAAGGCTGGCAGTCTGCCAGGCCACCTCGGCCTTGGTCTCTGCGACAAGGGCGCAGGCCTGGAGAGCACATGTTGCGAGCTAGAAAGTGATGCTATTTGGATATGATTGAGGTATTTCTAGGATGTCTTAAACACCTTTGAACAGCATTGGACACTGTCTTGACCGTCATGACCTTGGGAGGACCGCAGAGCTTCCAAGTCGCTTGGAAGCTCTGGCCGCCAGACGTCTCAAAGCGTACTTGAGAGTCCCTTGGCGCCGAGCTCGGAGGCCTTTTGCTTTTATAGACCAGGTTCGGCTTACTGGCTGGCCAAGAAACGCCTACCGGGATGCCCTGGCTGTTCGCTGGTGCTCTCTCTCCTCTGTGGCGCCCGAAGAGCCGTCTTAAGGGTAGATGACCTCTGTGCCTG
>OGCG01001100.1_pt1 | contig 14229 bp, 17 predicted proteins | sample 1570061 | NCBI WGS metagenome assembly OGCG01 (sample SAMN06268698, study PRJEB24515) | hot springs metagenome | isolation source: Joseph's Coat, Yellowstone National Park, Washington, USA | place: USA:Joseph's Coat, Yellowstone National Park, Washington, USA
GGGATCATGTGGATGAACACGCCAAATTGGTACAAGCCGGACATAACACCTTAATAATGCCGCAAGCCTCTGCATTACTGACGTAATCAGGAAATGGAGGAACTGGCTCATGGAGGCTATCGAGGATCCGGATAGGTTTTGGGGTAGGAGTGCACCCGAGAACCTACTGAGATGGCTAGTGGAGAAGAACCTCATAATTTACAATATGCATCACAGGGAACCACAATTCTGGGTCGACGAGCCACCGGAGAGGGATCCTGAACTCGGCATTGGAAAATATGTGGCTTGGCAATCGCCACTGCACAGGGAGGCGGTTAGAAGGGCACTAAAAGAGGCAACATAATTTACTGAAGCGATGCAGAAATACCAAGTATTAACAATAAATAATGGATGGATTTATAAGGTATGAAAATAGTCCATATAACTCCTTTTTATAGGCCTAGCATTGGTGGTGTTGAAGAAATAGTGTACAATACCGTTAAAGAACTTGCTAAAAGAGGCCATGAGGTTCACGTTGTGTCGGTGAATTACGATAATAGATGGAAAGAAATTGCAAAACCTAGCACAGTGGTTGAAGAGGGAGTTATTGTTCATAGACTTAGGCCGTCTTTCATAAAAATTGGTTATGCAACATTAATGCATGATTTAAAGAAGGTTCTTTTTGAAATTAAGCCGGATATTGTTCATAGCCATAATTTGCATCCTCATCTGTTTCAAGCCATTGCCTGGAAAAGTAACGTTGGTTATAAGGTAGTTGCGCAGTTGCATTTTCCTAAGATGACTGGGGTAGATAACTTAATTGCTAAGATGTTTTTTGAACCAACAATGAAAATCCTAACCTGGAATCAGAATAATGTAGATGTATTCATAGCTCATACCCAACTAGAAAAGCAGTGGTTCATAAATAGTGGAATTAATGGTGGCAAAATTTCGATAATTAAGTATCCATGCGCCCCTGATAGTTTAGCTGCCTATGTACCAAAAAGAGATATTCATGAACTTCTAGGCTCAGATATTGTAATAACATACGTTAGTAGGATACATAGGAGGAAAGGACAACATCTACTTATAAAGGCATCGGAACATCTTAGAAATTATCTCAATAGAAACTTTAAGGTATATATCGCAGGCCCCATATCAGATCAGAAATACTTTATTGAGCTGCATAATCTTGTCCAACGCCTGAATTTAAATGGTATTGTGGTCTTAGAACCAAGAATACTACGTGAGGAAGAGAAGTTAGATTACATGTCAACATCTAATATATTCGCATTAACCTCCTTAATGGACTATACTCCAGTAGCAGTATTTGAATCATTGGTCTTAGGCACACCAGTTGTAGCTACTAATGTGGGTGCATTAGGAGAATACACATCAGATATACAGGGACTATACCTAACATCCCATGACCCTAAGGATATAGCGCAAAAAATAGTTGATGCACTAAATAAAGGGAGACAGGTAAATGCTGAAGCATTCAGGTGTAGTAATATTGTCACAAAGGTAGAAGAGCTATATACGAGGGCTCTTAAGCTGACGCTCTAAGAATGATGCCATGAAGATTGTGTATACTCATCATCATTATTGGCCTGTAACAGGTGGGATTGAGAATGTGGTTAAGGCGTTGGCTGAGGGTATGGTTAAGCTTGGGCACGAGGTCCATGTAGTAACAAGCACGCACAGCGCCGAAGGCAGACCAAGGGAGGGGAAATAAACGGCGTACATATACACAGAATCAGGAGTGTTAGGTTCGGCTACCCAGACCTGACATGCCCACTCTACGGCAGGCGGGCCGTGTTCAGTCTTAAAAATTTTATTATGGTACGTTATAAGTAAGTAAAGAGATTATGACTAGGAAAATAGCATTTATTGTTCATGGTATTAGTTCATTAATGATTAAGAAGGATCCATTTTGTATTCCCTATGAATTAGCTAGATTAGGCTTTGATGTTCTTGTAATAACCTCGTATGATGCCATCCATGTACCTGGATGTCAAATGGCTAGGATAAGGAATATAAGACCAATATCAAGCAAGATTCTGCCAACATACATAACTGACAGACTACTCGCAGTTGTCTTATTTTTCGACGCTATAAAGACGCTACGTGTTCTTTTCGATGAAGGTATAAATGCTGTGATAACTTACTATTATCCATTGCACACATTACTACTTGGGCTCCTTAAAAGAGTAGGGCGGTATAGGGTTGTTTGTAAGATGGATTGGGACGGTGTGATAAGGGGTTTGGGTCCAATGAGAATGATCAGGAAACTGATTCTTATAATAACATGGAAATACTGTGATGCCGTGATTGTCGAGAGCTATGAAGCCCTTAGCAACATAGCTAAGGAGTTTCCGGGCTTAGTTAGTAAGGTTTACGTTGTTTATAATGGATGGTGCGATAAATTAATGCACTGCGCTAATAATAGCAATAGGAAGAAACAAATAATCTGCGTTGCCAGGATTACACCAGTTAAGGGTATTCACGACCTAATCATGGCATTTTATATCGCAAGTAAGAGGGTTCCAGGGTGGAGATTAATTATTGCGGGCCCTATTGTGGATAAGCAATACTACGGGTACCTACAGAACCTAATTAAGAAATTTAACCTTGGGAATAGCATCTCATTTATGGGCATGGTTAGTGATGAGGAACTTGCCCGTATTTATGCTGAGTCATCAATATTCGTTCTCCCCTCATACCATGAAGGCTTCAGTATAGCTAGGGTTGAGGCTTTGGCGTGCGGTTTGCCTGTAATCACCACTGAAACGGGTGGTTCTGAGGTGGTTAGGGGCGTTGGTCTTGTTGTGAAGCCAGGGGATGTCTATGGCTTAGCAAAAGCCCTTGAGGAACTAATGAGTAATGGGGAATTACGTACAAAACTGAGTAAGTTAGCACTTAATAGGGCAAAGGTGCTGACTTGGAGAAGCATTGCTGAAAGATTCGCTAAGATCGTTGAAAGCTTATGAGAATCATACACATACACCACCACTACTGGCCTATGGTAGGTGGGCTCGAGAACGTAGTGAAGGCACTAGCCGAAGGCATGGCTAAGCTCGGGCACGAGGTCCACGTAATAACAAGCAGGTATGGTGCTGAGGGTAGGCCTAAGGAGGAGGTGGTGAATGGGGTTCATGTGCATAGGGTTAGGAGTGCTAGGCTTGGTTACCCTGACTTAACGTACCCACTGGAGTACCCCATTGACCTGCTTAAGAACGCTGATGTTGTTCATGGGCACAGTCAAAACAGCCTATTCACGGTTAAGATGATTGAGAAGGCTAAGGAGCTTGGGGTAAAGACAGTGACGCACTTCATGGCTGTGGATGCACTTAGTGATCACCCCAATGCTCTGGTTAGGTTGCTGGGTCCGCTTTACGGTAGGTGGACTGTGCTTAGGGCTATTAGGAGTAGTGATGTTAGGCTTGTTAAGAGCCTTAGGGATGAGGAAACATTAAAGAGTAGGTACGGCATCGATGCCATTTACGTTCCTGACGGGGTTGATGAGGGGTTGCTTAATACGCCTAATAAGGCCGAGGAGTTCAAGGCCAAGTATAACATCAATGAGCCATTCGTGGTTTACGTAGGTAGGCTGCACAGGTTAAAGGGCATCGACGTGTTGATTAGGGCAATCAGCATAGCCACCAAGGAGGAGCCCATAACCGCTGTGATAGTAGGCCCAGGGGATCAAAGGCCATACAGGGAATTGGCCAGTAGGCTGGGGGTAGGGAGGAATGTGGTGTTCACTGGCTTTGTTAGCGAGGAGGTGAAGATTGGTGCGCTGGACGCATCCACTGCACTGGTCCTACCAAGCATGAGCAATTACGTTGAGGCATTCTCCCTAGCCATAACCGAGGCTTGGGCCAGGGGCAAACCAGTGGTGGCGTCAGCAGTGGGTGAAATACCATACAGGGTGAGGCATATGGTTAATGGGCTACTGGTACCGCCAAGAAACCCCAAGGCACTCGCCGAAGCAATACTGCAGTTGATAAGGGATAGGAAGCTGGGTGAGAGGCTTGGTGCTGAGGGTAGGGAAAGGGTGACTACCTGGGGTAAGGTAATTGATGAGCTACTAAAGCTTTATGCATCCTAAGGTTCAGACTATTGTTAAACTGTTGATGGGGCATGAGTCAAATAGGGTTATTGAGCAGGACTTAAGGCTAACCCTAGCTGAAGTAATCGCAATACTGGCAATGAGGCCATAGATGGGTGTGACTATGTTGAACTTGAAATTAACTCATGGATTTATATAGACATAACTAAGAGTTAATGTATTTAATATTGGTACTAGCATCACATTAAGGTGCTTAACATATGGGGTTTAAGGTCTTGATGACACTTGGGTACTATGAGGGTGGTGGATTTACGACAGTAGTTAATAACTTAAGCAAGTATTTAACTACGCTAGGGGTTGAGGTTACGGTAGCAGCTAGAGTTGTAAGGATTGAGCCGCCAAAGTACGTGAACCTCGTTAAGCTAAGGCCGGAGGATTTACCAGCTGAAGGCAAGCATTATGATGTTATTCACATACACACATCATATCCGTACACTAAAGTTGCGATTGAGCATAATGTACGTAACTTGGTCTTCACATGGCATAGCTATACACCAACAATCTACGTACCTAGCATTAGAAATAAAATTATAAACTTAGGCTTAAGATATGCATACAGGAGACTATTACCTAAGATACGCTTCATAACTTCGGTCTCTAACTATGCAAATAAACAATTAAGCAGGCTATTTGGTGTATCAGGTAGGGTTGTCCCTAATGGTATTGACCTTGAGTTATTTAAACCATGCCCAGAGGAAGAACGTAAGGGTGATTCAGAGCATTATCCTGTGGTCTTAAATCTAACATCGTATAATAACCTTAAGGGTAGAGATATATTAATTAGGAGCTTTAAGGCTATTAAGCGTAAGTATAGTAAAGCAGTCTTAATAGCTAAGGGAATAAATTATAACTTAAATAGTGTAATTAACTTAAACGGCTACATGCCATATGAGGAAATTCCTAAGTTATACTGCAAGGCAAGCTTCTACTTACTAACGTCAAAATGGGAAAGCTTTGGCTTACCAATAATTGAAGCATTTGCCACCGGTACCCCAGTTATAGCCTATGATAGGGATGATGCCAGGCGTGAGCATATACTAAGTTCGGGTGGTGGATTATTATTTAATGGCAATGAATCACTACTGAAGGCTGTTGACACAGTTTTAAGCAATTGGGACACGTACTCAATAAAGGGTATTGAATATGCTAAGAAATTCGACTGGAGAGATATAGCTAGGAGATATCTTAACATATATGAGGAGGTGTTAACAGATAAGGAAGCATTATGAAAATTTCAATTGTGGTTCCAAGTAAGGGATGCAAATACCTAAGCTACTTGCTTACCGGCCTTAGGGATCAGAATGTTAAGCCCAATGAGGTGGTTCTTGTGGTTAAGGGGTGCGACTTAAGACACGTTGAGGGTTTGTGCGACAGAAATAGCTTACCCTGTGTGATAATTGAGCAGAAGAGTGGTTACTTTACTCATGCCTTGAATATGGGTAAGAGGGAGGCTAAGGGTGATCTCATAATATTTACGGATGATGATTCAATACCCTTAGGTAAGTGGATTGAAAGGTACATTAAATTACATGTCATGTACCCAAATATAGCTGGAATATCGAGTAGGGATATTTACCTAAACTTAGAAAAAATTAGGGTAATGCTAACCCCAGACGATAAGGCAGTTACCACGCTATATCGATGGGCCATTAGGCCATGGTTAGAAAGTCCACATCCATTATTGAGGAAGTATAGGATGGGTGTTTACCTAACTAAGAACCTTAATATAGTTCATGGCCCATTTATCCCAGGTAAAGAATGCTTCTCGCTGCCCTTTAGGGGTGTTAACATGAGTTTTAAGGCAAGCTACATCCATGATGCATGGTTCCCGGAGCACCCCCTCCTCAAGAGGGCGCCCGGCAATGAGCAGTACTTCGCCCTTCAGATACTCCTCAAAGGCTTAGAAACGATATACGTCCCAAGCAACCCAGTACTTCACATAGCCAGAGAAGAAAGCCTTTCAAGGACAAGAAATAACCAAGAACTTAGGCTAGAGATCGAGATCATGAAGTCGCTATACAAGCAGTTGTTGGCGAAGTTCGCATGAGGGCGGAAATAAATTTAGTGGTTACAACATCGATTAAAAATTATGATCAGTAAAAGTAATATCTTAATCGTTTATCATTACTTAATTCCATGGGGGGGAGTAGAAAAACATATATTAGAACTTGCTGATTTTCTACAATTTAGATTAAAAATGAAAACGTATATTCTATCATTATATCCAGATAAGACTTTAGAGGAGGTTATGCCTCCTGAAGGCTATAAAGATTTACCATATGAAAATATATATAAGGAATATAATAATATTTCAAGAAAATATAATATATTTTTACTAAAATTACCATCAATATTACTAAAAATTAAGTATTTGCGAAACGTTATCACTATCATTATTATATTTCTTTTATATCGTAATATTTTGTCAATAATTAAAAAAAATAATATAAATATTATATATTCATGTGAACCTATTCCCATAATTGCTACATATCTATTTTCAATATTACATAGACGACTACGGAGACGAATACGTCTTGTTGCATCAATACACAGCTCATGGGCTTTTAAATCTATCTTTAGGAAAGCTATAGCTAGGCGTATATTAAAAAATTATGACGCCATTATCGTATCAACAATTGATACTACAGCGTTTAAACAGCTACATGAACTTCTACCCGACCGTGTCTATTTCGTACCAAATTGGATCGATACCAACCGTTTTCGCCCTTCTGGTCTGCGTAATGATTCAAGTAATAAAGTTGTACTGTTATATAACGCTAGGTTTGTTGAAAGTAAAAATCCTCTTGCTGTAGTAATAGCGTTTGCATCTCTTAAACATAAAATTCCTGGCATAAAACTGATAATGATAGGTAAAGGGAGACTGAGGGATGTAATCTTAAGACTTATTAGAAAACTCAACATAGAAAACGATGTAGTTATACTAGATCCAATTCCTTCATATAGTGATATTTATCCTGAAATTTATACCAATGCTGATATTTTTGTTTTGGTTCCATTTCATACCGGTTTTAGCATAACAGCGCTGGAAGCCTTGGCCTCAGGTTTACCACTAATTTATTCTGATGTCGATGGTATTCCACCTGATCTTAGACGCTACATTATATCGGTAAAGGGCTATAACAATATTGACGAACTTATTAGAGCGATAAAATTTGTTGTTGATAACTTGCATCATTATAAATCATATGCTAGAGACGCTGTACTATATATTAAAAATAGATATGAAAAATATAGAGTTCTTTCTAGGTTGGCTCAGATAATAATTGGCATACGTGATAAATGAAGTGATAGCTACGTCTTGATATGTATGTAAAAGTATTAAATTTTGGAATTTTCTCATATTTGTTAAACTGAAATGTTACATGTAGCGTTTATAGATATATTTTATGGAGTTGGAGGAGGGGTCAGAACTGCCTCATTTATGGTCCAAACATTGCTTCACCACGGTCATCACGTTGCCCTCTTGGTCAATAGGAGGATCATGATATGGGATCATCATGAAAATCTTAGTCGTAGCACCTAACCATAAACCATGTGGATCCTCGAATTCATTATACTTCCTTAGGTACATTAATGGAAGCAAATCACTCTTCTACGCCAATGATGTTCTACCCAGGAGGATAATGCTTAAAATTTCCTCGGCCCTGAATAAGAGCCAAAGATTATGAGGACAATTATAGTAATCAATTTATTTAATGGTACAGGGGGTGGTGTTAGGGTAACTTTGCACATGGTTAATATTTTGTTGAGAAGAGGTTATAGGGTCAGGTTGTTTGCATTGGATGGACTTCCTGTTGAAGAACTAGATAGAATACATGGGACATCTCTTTCTACTTATTTAGGGAAATCTTTGACTATGAGGTATTATAATGCCAGTAAGGGAATATATTCATTTTTTTCAAGGCTCAGATTCTTTTCTCTTTCACGTTATATTAATATGATAAGGGATGTAGTATCTAGATATGAGTCGGATTTAATAATATTGTTTGATGATATACCATCACTTGAATGGGATAAGGTAAGCAGCAATTTGGTGGTATATTCCCATTTCCCTTATGCGGCTCGTTTGTTATTCAATATTTATGATATGATTGATGCAGAGAATGTAAATTATTTTGAAATCATTAAGGAAAGATTTCTTAGGAAGACACTTCTCTGGAGATATTTCTACGCAGGTAACATTAAGGGTTGGAACATAAAAGTACTTGCGAATTCAACAATTACATCAATTTACGCCAAAAAGACTTGGGGTATTAATGCCCCTATTCTGTATCCCCCAGTGTTTACGCCACGGTCTATTAAAGTAGAGTCTAATGGTGAAAAGAAAAATTTAATTGTTTCATTAGGTGTAATATCTCCAGGTAAATATCATGGAACAGTGATCGACGCCTTCGCTATGGTTAAAAGAAGAACTAATAATTTAAAGCTGGCTATAATAGGTTCATTAGTTGATAAGAATTATTATAATTATTTACTTAGGAAAATTAAAATATATGATTTGAAAAATGATGTATTTATTCTTACTAATGTAAGTGAAGAAAAGAAATGGATCGTATTATCTCAAGCAAAAATAATAGTTCATGCTAAGAGGTTTGAACCCTTTGGAATAGCCGCTGCTGAAGGCATGGTTGCTGGTGCAATACCTGTTGTATACAAGGGTTACACAAGTGGGTCATGGATTGACATAGTGAAGGAAGGTAAATATGGATTTGGCTTTAAAACCATCCATGAACTTTCAGAAATTATTTATAATATATTAACTTTTAATAGGAACAAGTTGAATGAGATACGAAAAAGCATACTCAATCGTGTAAACGAGTTCACATTAGGAAATTTTGAGCATAAATTTATTAATGAAATAGAAAGGATACCTTCGTGATTCATATGAGAAAGCTATATCTTTCACATTTACTATTCATTTTTATTTTATTATTATTTATCATATTGAGTTCTATAGCATTTTTGCAGTATAACTATTTATCATATATTATGGGCAATATTATTTTAAGTATTTATATAATATATTTATCAATAGTATATGCACGAAAAAATAAAAAAGTCATGATATTAATATTGATTATTATTCCATTTATCTATGTACTGCTTAATAACCTAGCTACCCATTTCTCAACAGCGTTAACATGGGATTTAAAGGCACAGGAGAATGTAGCATCATATATATCGTTGAATGGTCATTTTCCTGCGCCTATGGATGGCATTTATAGGCCTGTATACACAAGTTATCCTGCAGCATATATACTATTGGCATCCTTAAATGAGATTACGACATTGCCAATATATTTATTGATGAAATTACCTGTTCTTACTATTATACTTTATGTAATATTTTTATGGATAATCGTTGATATTTTTGAAAGAACAAATATATATCTTCACCCGCTGATAATTGCTATTTTATTCTCAACTTTTATATTTAATTATGAGCTTATATCTGTATTTATATATCAAAATTTTGGTATAATTTTATACATACTTTTGGTATATTTATTCTATAGAATGTTGCTTTTGGAAAATAATAGTTCGGAGATTTTGATAATGATAACGATACTTATGTTTACTGTTATTTTTTCGGTTTCGGATTCGGCAATAGCTCTTTTCATTACCTCAATTGGATTTTTCCTTTATTCCTTTACGGTGAAAAATAGAAGGATTATTTTTGCTTTTTCAGCTTTAGCCATGATGTCTATTCTCGCCTATTTGCTTTGGTATGTTACATATTTTGCAGTTCCACTGATTTCGATGATTAAAGCTATTATTGGTTACCTATTGAGCACAGGCGGTTCGGTCATTAGTGCTGGTATTCATAAGTATACTCCTTTGGATTATACATTACCAGAATTAGCACTCTATGTAACATTTTTATTTCTATTACTAGTAGTTGCGCTTGTTTCTTCCCTTTTCGGGTTGCTCAAACTCTTAAAGGAAAAGAAGTTTATGATATATCTTGCTCCTCTAATTATTATTGGATTATCATTCATTTTCTTATTTTTATTTACGCCTTATAAGAGTGATATGTCATTTAAGATATTGCCATTTTTAAGTGCAATTGCGACTTTTTCATCTATGGAGATAAGTAGAGAGGTAAAGTATATTAAAAATTATAAATTATTAAGTATAATTCTTGTGATATTATGTTCAATTATGATCTTGATAGGTTCTTCGATAAATGGAAATAAGGGATATTTTTCTGAAATAGACGTAAAGTATGATATTTTTGCTGAGATATTGAAATCTATTCACTTAGCACATATTTTGGGGAATAGTCAGGGATCTGGTATTGCAATTCTTGATTCACCATCACTTCCATATTACTTTATAAGAGATTACGTTGCGCCTAGACTTATGGTACCGTATAATGTATTTGTGACTGAACCAAATATTCAATATTATAATTATACTTTGATAAATAATTTAAGAGAACCTAGGTTTGTTCTTATCCTGCAGCAGGCACCACTTTTTAATAATTCCATAGCAATGAATTACAATATCATAATTGGTGATAAAATGTATTTAGCTAAACTTAATAACGTAGACCTAGTATACAGCGTATATAATATTGGAATAGGGATACCCATCAAATAAAAATTAATAATGAAATAAAAATAATAAAAAGGTGATTTAAAAATGCCTGACAAAAACCATATGCTGAGAGTTGTAGCGGTGATGCATGGGTTAGGGTTTGGTGGGGCTCAAATAGCTACACTCGAGTTTATTAATTTACTTAGCAATAGGATAATGTTTAAAATTTTAACATGCGAAGAGACTGTAGCTCAAATAGTAAATTCCCTTAAAAATAATGTAAATGTGGATGTATATAAGGTTCCATGTAGCGTCGTTATGGGTTATCCCGTAATGAGTATTGAAGGTATGAAGAAGCTTATTGATTGGGCTGATGTTGTATGGATAACCGACATAGAGTATTCTGCTACCTCAAGAATCAAGAGAACTAGGAAGGTGCCTGTTGTGGCGCATCTTCACTCCTACACCTTGGTATGCCCCTGGTGGGGCGCAATATATGGTCTCAGGGAGGTGTGCATGACGAGGTGTTCTGTGCGGAAGATTGTTGGGTGTAAGCAAGGCTTCAACAGGGAGCTGGCGAGGGTTGGGTTGCTGGACGGGGTTAGGGCTAAGGTGTATTGGCTTCTCGACTTCGGCAAGGGGCCTCTGGACTATTTTAGGTGGAGGAGAGTTATGGACTCTGCAGTTGACTCAATAGACTTCTTCATTACCGGACGGATAGGAAGGAGGAGGCTTTTAAGGCGCTTGTGGAGATGACGGAGCTTAGGTTTAGGGTGGCTGAGCGTCTGCTGGAGAGGGGTTGGAACATCTTCGTGCTTCACGAGATCGGCACCGACAAGGCGCATCACCTGTTTCAGAAGTTTTGGGATGTGGAGGCTGAGTGGGGGTTTCTGCGGTTTAGTAGGGAGCCGTCTGGAGGGGGGGACGTCGATGCCGTGGTGGACTGGGAGAGGAGTGTGGCGGTGGCGTGGGGTGGGTACTATGCGCGGATAAGACTTCTGAATCAGATTAAGTTAATTTTAAGGTGAAGCTCTAAAATGACCTTGGTAAGTGTGATTATACCTACACGTAATAGACCTTCCATGCTATTAAGAGCTTTACATTCTGTACTATCTCAGGGAATTCGTAACATAGAGATAATTATTGTTGATAGTAGTGACGATGATTATAGATTATTCAATTATAAAGTAGTAAAGGCAGTTAAAGAAAATGTTGCTATTGCGATCAGGTATACTTATCTCCCTCCAACATCACCCTCCAAAGCAAGGAATTTAGGTATTCGCATTAGCTCAGGTGAATATGTGGCGCTCTTAGATGATGACGATTATTGGCTTTCCAGTAAACTTTCCATTCAACTTAAATTAGCGAAGAAGTATAACTTCATGGCGACGGGTTATATATTAATGCTTGATGAATTTAATAGAAGAAAAATTCTGGACAATAAAATACCTAAGATCTCCAACCCGCATAAAGATATCTTAAAGGCAAATTTTATAGCTACATCTACCGTTTTTGTAGAAAAGGATATGTTGCTGAAAGCGAAGTGTTTTAATGAAGAGCTTTATAATCTTGAGGACTGGGATTGCTGGATACGATTATTAAAACTTCCTGACATAAACTTCCATTTGATTCCTACCCCATTAGCAGTGATTTCGCAGTATTCTTCATTCTCAACGGGTAAATCTAGAGAGCTAAGTAAATCCATACTAAAATTCTTAGGGTATCATTTTAGAGAATTAGACAGAACTACAACGTTTTGGCTTCTTCTTCAGGCTTATGAACACCTAATTGTTAGAGGATATCGTAACAAAGACCTTGAGAAGCTCATACATAGCCTAAAGCCTCAATCCTTTTTGTTAGGAGCCAAATATGCTGTACATAGAGCTTTCTTCATCCAAGATTCGCGATTATTAAAACTTCTTTGGTTAATAAATGATCGTTCTTATGGATTTATTAAGCGAATCATTTCATTGATAATTTAATGTAGAGGGTAGATATGCAAAATATAGTTATTGTAAATCTTTTTAATGGTGCAGACGGTGGAGTTAGGATAACACTACATGTCGCAAACATATTGGCTGAAAGAGAATATAAAGTAAGGCTTGTCGCTTTATCAGGGCTTCCTATTGATACTCTGGATAGAATACATGGTACAAATCTTGCCAAGTATTTATGGAAGAATCTTTACGTAAAATATTTGCTTGATTATCAACAGTCAAAATATTTACTAAGATTCCGCTTATACGTATATCAGCACTACATCAAGATGCTTAAAGAGGTCATAGCAACATATGATCCTGACATAATTGTATTATATGGTGAGCATTGGCAAGGTTGTGGGGTGATATGTAATATGATAGTTAATCGAATTTCTAAAGAGGTGAGAAATTTGCTACATGAGGTTTACATATTATTTCATGGTTTCGGCAACGTTGGTAATTTCGCTATTTTTAAGGGTACGTTCAGGGTTTTACGAAAGGTTGCTTCAGGTGTGGATGTTCCCATGATAGACCCTCGAGCCGTTCCAAACACCCGCTGGGTGTCACTGTATAATACCCTCAATATTTAGGGTTGGATGTATATGAGGGTTTTAGCACTGGCTCACGGTCTAGGGTTTGGTGGGGCTCAAATATCTACACTGGAGTTCCTGGAGGGCCTCAAGGGAAGGCTCGACTTGAAACTCCTAGTTTGTAGCGGAGCCGATGAAAACTTCGCCTCTAATGCAACTTCTATGGGGATAGAAGTATACTATACTCCCTGCAGGGTTAGCAGTGGCTACCCCATAATGGACGTGAACAACGCCAAAACTCTCTTTGAATGGGCAGATATAGCCTGGATTACTGATGTAGAATATTTGTCGGCGCCAAGCATTAAACAATTCAGAAATGTACCAATAGTTGCCTATATTCGCTCCTACGCATTAATCTGCCCATGGTGGGGTGCACTATATGGCTTTAGAGAGCCTTGCCTTGAGAAGTATTCCGCTGAGAGGATTACTAGGTGTAAGCAGTTGATAAACCTTGAGCTAGCGAAGATCGGTATATTTAGCAGTACTAGGGCTTGGCTTTACTGGTTACTAGGCTTCGCTAAGGGCCCCATTGATTACTTTAGATGGTGTGATATTATACAAAGAGACTTCTAGTCGCTATGTCTTGTTTAGTGCTGTGTAAGCCAACACAAGGGGCCTTGCGTTGATCAACTTGGCATCGGTGTACGCCCGCCTAACCCCACTCACGTCAACCTTACCGGCCTTAACCTAAACGGAGTATCTATTGCTGCACCCATCCTCTGCTATTAAGTCAACCTCGCCAACCTCAGCTCCCATAACCTTAACCTTCCCATCAATTGCCCTAAACCCAAGCCTACTAAGCAGCTCGGCGTCGCAGCCCTCAAACCTAACTCCACTACCAATCAACGCCTAGGTTGAAATGCCTTAGCCAATAAAGAGCAATGCATTTTAACACGCCCACCAATGCCTCATGTGGCCAAGTTAATTGGTTTAGCGGTGCTGGTGCTCGTGGCATTAAGCCTAGTCATAGTGGCCCTTGAGGCGC
>OGCG01001103.1_pt1 | contig 14195 bp, 16 predicted proteins | sample 1570061 | NCBI WGS metagenome assembly OGCG01 (sample SAMN06268698, study PRJEB24515) | hot springs metagenome | isolation source: Joseph's Coat, Yellowstone National Park, Washington, USA | place: USA:Joseph's Coat, Yellowstone National Park, Washington, USA
CCTCGTGCTTGAATTTAACGGGTTTAATACATGAATCTCTCCGTTATGGCTCAGCATCGCAAAGACTTTTTCGAGTTTATTTTTGAATTAGTCTCTGCCCCAGTGATCAAATTTAACAGGTCTATTCTGAATCACCAGGCCTCAGCAAAGACTTTTCAAGAAAGGTTTTAGCCCAGTGCTCGAATTTAACGGGTTTAATCTTAAATTCACCAAGCTTCGGGTAAGGACTTTTCAAGAAAGGTTTTAGCCCAGTGCTCGAATTTACGAGTCTATTTCTCGGATCAACCCCGTTATAGCACAGCATCGTTGTGGAAGTTTTTAAATCGATCATTGCCCGATGCTGAGATTTAACAGGTTTAATACTTTAATTCTTGAATTTTCAGGCCAAGGCAAAGATTTTTTGAGAGAGTTTTGAATTAGTTCTTGTCTGGTACTGAGATTAACGGGTTTATTTCTCGAATCAACCCCATTATAGCACAACATCGCAAAGACTTTTTCGAGTTTATTTTTGGACCATTCTCTGCCTGATGCTCGAGTTTAACGGGTTTAATCTTAGAATCTCTCCGTTATGACAGAGACTTTTTCGAGGGATTTTTGAACTGGGCTTTGCCTAGTGCTCGAATTTAACGGGTTTAATACATGAATCTCTCCGTTATGGCTCAGCATCGCAAAGAACTCTTTCGAGAAAGTTTTAAATAGTTCCTCGCCTAGTGCTCGAATTTAACGGGTTTAATCTTAGAATCTCTCCGTTATGTCACAGCATCACAAAGACTCTTTCGAGAGAGTGTTTTGGAATGACTCGCCTAGTGCTCGAATTTAACGGATTAAATTCATGAATCTTTGGGATTCGAACAAAGACTTTTTCGAGAAGGGTTTAAAACTAGTCCTTGCCCGATACTCGAATTTAACGGGTTTAATCTATTAATCTTCTCGTTATGTCTCGGCATCGCAAAGACTCTTTTCGAGAGAGTTTTGAACTGGGCTTTGCTTGATGCTGAAATTTAACGGGTTTGTTTATTAATTTACTCCGTTATCGCAGAGAGTTTCCCAAAAGCTTTTTGGGTCTCTCCCCTCGTTATCTTATCCAAAGTTTAGTGACGGGGGCTTGAGGTTTGGATAAGATAAATTAAAAGTTTTTGAGAACGTATTTAATTTCTCGATATCGAGGTTTCCCCATGAGTATTCTCATTCCTTCCTTGAATATTTTCTCCGGATCATGACCTTCTACCGTTTCCATCGTGAATTCATATTTCTGGGGCGATAAATCGTTGAAGTACACGATGGAAACGGGTGAAAAACGGATATCTTCTTTTCCCGTGCTCTTCCGTAACAGGATTTCACATTTCAGTGACTTTCCGGGGGCTAAGTGAGTGATGATAATGTCGCCCATGATTTTAATGCCTTTCGCATTGGGGATGATGTAATCACTCATCACGGGACAAACATCAAACTCGTTAGGATCGCACATGACATCAATGGTCAATGTGATTTTAGGATCCTCTGTGAAAACGGGTATCATCTGAAGTCGGTGCTGGAGAAGTTCGTTGGCGAGATATGTTTCATTAATGTAGAAGATAACGGTGTCTATAGCTACCGTTGGAATGTCGGAGAGAAGAGTGCGACGAAGTTGATTCACGATCTCCAATGGGGAAAATTTTTTGGGGTCCGTGTAAATCTCCATGAGAACCTTTAATGACTGGTGATCATGTACCCGTTTTGTAACGGTGATCATTTTCAATTAGTTTTAATAAAAGGAAAAAATCATATTAAGATATGTTTTAAACATATCTTAACGCGGAACTTGTGTGCTCAGGCGTTATATATTAGGCATGTTGTGATTTAATTTATGCTATCTATAGTCTGTTGTCCTTTTAGTTTCTTTCTTTGGAAACTCCCGTTAACAGGATCACCCCATTTCGAGGTGAAGATACTTTTAACGGTAGCAAAGTTAGGGACCGATTTAGAGGAAAAGTTTTTCTTATACCAGTCCTTGAAAGCTTCGTAGAGTTTGTGAACGGGAATAAAGCTGTTCATGTCCTCTTCAATGTATAGATTTTCAAAGTTCGAGTAGGGGTCGTTTTCATTCCAAAACCTCTCCGTGTAATGAACGATGATCGGGGGGATTGTTTCGGGTTTCTGGACGCAGTCCGCATAAAACTTTGGATAGACACAGGTTAGAAGGAATAAGAACTTTGGTGCTAACTCGGGGATTTTGTTTTCGAATCGAGGATCTTTCTTGAAGAGTCTTTTTGCTCTTTGTTCTTCTTCCGTTTCTGGGGGGTTGTTGACCCATGTTGATAGAAACGGGATGACAATAACTCTGTTTTTGATAGCCTTATCACTGTTGGGAATGATCGGGGGATGGTTACAAAACAGGACGAGTTTGTAAGTGGGTTTTGAAACGCTCCCGTTTTCGTATAGCTTTCGCGAATAAACGGTATCACCTCCTGTATGTTCCTTCAATATCCCCGTTCGAATGAACTCGTTTTCGTCGGGCTCTTGCATGAAGCAGACGCATGTGTCTTGGGCCAGTGCCTTTTGTGGAGAAGCATTCGAGGCATTCGATGGTTTACCCGTTATTTCGGTGATAGGGAAGGTGTGGGTATAGGATCCAAAGGTAGCCTCAAAAAGTTTTTTTATCATTGTCTTGGAGTTGTCCCCTGATCCAGTCATGATATAAAAGTGTTTCTGAGTAATCCCCCGATTCAAACAGGATGCTGCGAAATAACAAAAGTAATTTAGGAGGTCTTCGTCCGGAAACACCTGTTGAAACCATCTTATTAACGGCTCGAGTTCCTGTTCGTCCGTGTATCTTACGTAGGGAATATTCGTGTTTTTCGTGATGTAGTCTTCTGGTTTCCCGTTACGAAATATGACCCGTTCCTCGCAGAACTCGAGGACACCGTTTTTCACTCCGAGAAGATATGGGTTTTTATCGATCAACTGTTTGAAATCTTGGAACAGGAAGAACTCCGAGGCAAGTTTTATCACGCAGTCACGGAAACTCGATTTCTTGAGTCGATTCACGATTTTGTTGAGCTTTTTCATATCGCTCTCGATGAGTTTCGTGTCGTTATTTTCTTTACCCTCCTCCAGTTTTCTCTTCTTCACCTCCAGATCGTTCAGCTGAGGTTCCAAGATCTTTTTGATGATATTTTCGGTAATAAACTGGCGTAGATGACAGGCCTTTGGTGACGGGATCCAGGATTGACCGTCAAAGAAATACCACTCGCCTATATCGGAACATACGAAATAGAGCCAGTATTTCCGATATAGGAACTCGGCGACGTCCAGTTCGGATGCACTCTCCGTACATTTCGTTTGTGATATCCCGATATAGTTTCTTTCCCATTCTTTATATTCATCAGGAGAGTCCTCTTTGGCATACCAAGCAAGTGTTTTGATGGTAAGTCCAAAGTTCTCTCTCGTTAATTTCTGGTGATACTTTTTGCAATCCTCTGCATCAGGTGAATATTTCATCCATAAATTCATTCCGTTGGCATAGTTATTGATTAAAACTCTCCCGATGTCTAGCCATTTCTCCTTGCTTAATTCCTTAATCATTTTGAGGAAAATCTCTGGATCGGGTGTTTTAATGATATTTTTTGTTCGCTCCCTCACATTTAGATTCATGGTACTTTATTTTTCACCATCATTGTATTTAATTGTTTTCATTTTAAGTTCATATCAATGATCATTCCGTTTCCTCTCCGCATATAATCAACGGCATTTTATTAATTTCTTCTTCTGTTGCTGGCTTTTCATCGAGAATAAACCCAGACGGACATTCATAGCTCAGGCTGGAAAAATTCGGAGCTTCTTCACCTGAAGACTCGCGTAGGGGCTTTAGCTCCTCCTCTGAGATTCCCTTCTCATTACTCCGATGTCTTGTGAACGCATGAAAAGTTAACGGAGAGACTAAAATTACCTGAAGAGCAGAGAACACTAATGCGATGATTGCGTAGTTTTTCATTGATGACACTAAGCTCTGCAATCCCGAGATCGCGTTGAAATCTAAAAAGTAATTTAAGAGCTGTACTACGGTGTCGCTGTTATCGGTTTGCTTCAGATTAAAGTAACGGAAGATGACAACCATGAAGAATATCGAGACCGCCAAGAGTCCAAGAAATAAGAGTGTTTGGACCAGCACTCCGATGGTGAAAAAAGGGGTCCTTGTCTTCGATACCAACAGGAATACTCCCGTTACGAGAGCAAGAAGGATAAAGAAAATACCTATTGAAGACAGCGTGATAACGGTTCGTAGAGGGGGAGTTTCAACAAAGAAAGAGAATAAAAAACTTAATATGGAACTGGGGAGAATCGAAATGGTTTGGAACGAGAAATAAATTTTGAAAAGTATTAATAACGGGATGAAAACAGTAACTAACGAGATCAGTACGAAACTAACTTTGATCTTTTCCCATTTCTCATTGCTCATCTTTCATGCTTTTATGATTCTATACTTTTATAAGTCGAGTATTTTTTTTACGACATACTTGCCAGGTAATGTTAGTTTAACATTACCTGTTGTAAGATTCCGAGTTCACTCGGGGTAGTTTGAATCTATTTTCTCATTGATCCGTTTGAGCTCGTCATCGTAAACGGAGTTGCAAAGAGAATCTTGCTCGTAGAAGTATCTCTCGTTTCTTTCACTATCTCTCTGTTGGTCAGTAGCATCACCTCGTGGTACCTTTACTTTCATGAACCAATTAAATGACTGCAGACGGTAGTGGTTGTTATGAAGATAATGCCCTTCAAGTTCCTGTTCCGTGAATAACGGTATATTTCGAGGATCTTTTACTGGTTTATTGTCAGGATCTATATGTCCCATCGCTAATCGAAGGCCAATGGTGATGAATAAGAGTTAATTTAGAAGTTCTAACGATGGTTTTATAAACGGAACCAAAATACCTTTTATCTCTAACACTATCTCTCTTCAGGAAACTCCGAACAACTCTTTTTGGTTGCTCCTTGAACCCATTCGATCCAAACATTTTCCAGGGGATTCTCACAGCGGAAACATGATCAGGAAGAGTTTGAAGATACTCCGTTATGGTCTTGAAGGACTTTCTTGCGTAAATGAATTCATCGAGATCACAGACCAGTAACCACTCCGCCTCCTTGCATAACGGGAGAACATACCTGTTGTAATGTTCAACCTGAGCGTGTTGTTTTTCGTCTCTGAACAGCGTGATTTTATCCATAAACCTCTGAATCTCCTTCATGTAGTCATCGGTTGACCCGTTATCGATAAGATAGAACTTTTCAACGCCTTGATTCATGTAGTGCTCTAACCATTCATTGAATATATGGGACTCGTTCTTGAATATCGCGCAGATTGCGAGTTTGTATTTTGCCATCTTTTTATAGATACCAGAAAAGTTAATGACATTCGCGAGTCTTATCATAAGTTTTTTGCAAACTTATGATAAATTCTTTTCTTCCATTGCCTTCATGTTATAAAAATATCTTGTCCTCTTTCTCAGCGTAGACAGGGTTTTCCATTTCAAGTTCTCGAATCGATTTAATTGCACCGTAATATATCTCGAGAAGAGACGGAGATTACGTAAGGTTAATTCTATTCCTATCTTCTTCATCACGTCGAGTAACAGGAAGGCTTCATAAGTCGAGTCGTAATCGTTAAGTAGTTCGGGGGACCAAATCGGAGTTTCATCGTTAGTAACGGGATTCATAAACTTCTGCTGTCCTCGGATAACAAGGTTGTGGTAATACATCCTGTTGTAATGACTAGAGATGTCGTAGACTTTTTTTCTGTCTGGATCACTCCCGATAATACGACATTCTGTGGAATTAACTCGGACCCATGGTTGTTTAAAGATCTCTCCCTGAACATATTCTAGTGATTTTATTGTGTTGGGAAGGCGAAATTTCAGGTGGAAGTAAACGGGTCTTATCATTTTACACCATTTCCATTGCATGTTCATGTCTTCCGTGATTGTCCGTTCCCAAAACTCGTCGTTATTTCCATCAAAAGGAGGAGTTCTCCGAATATCGGAGATGAAGAAAACATCCATTCTCCCACTCCACAACTTTGCGTCCTCGTCTTTGAATAGCTGAGGATATTTTATGATTCTTGGTGTGGTTTCAACGGTGAAATCCGTTGGATCATAAAGATGAAACGTTAAATCAGAGTAGATATCGGAGAGTATTTTGATGTGATTTCCTGGTGCTGACCCGATGTAAAGAACATGAGGCCGAGGGATTTTCTTGGGATCCCAAAAATATGTGAAAAACAGAAGTTCCATCATCAAAAGCTTTCTCTGTCCCCATACTGCCGTCACGAACTCTGTTTCCTCGAAAAAGTGTCTCCGTTCGTATGGAATCTCGGGGTCATCCTCTTTCAAAAGCATCGAATCTCTCGTAAATTTTTTATACATATCTCTTTTGTGAACTCAATAAAAAATGGACTTTGACAAAGTAACGGATGTTATTGATGATATGATCAAACAGGTGATAACGGGAGAAGATATCAATAAGAAACGTTTAGGACTCACCGAGATTTTTGAGAGTATCGAATCGTTCGTGGTTAAAGATCACCCGTTTTTTCTGAAGTTGTTTTATGACAAATTTGGTTTTCAATATTTTATTTTCATTGGAACCATTTCCCGATTCAAGGTGGAGTGCATGGCTTATCAGGACTTGAATGGGTCATGGAATATTCCCGTGAAAAGGATTCGAGAATTTACTTGGGAGACTTGTGAGACTCACGACACTCGCGAAACTCACGAAACTCGCAAGACTCACGAAACCCCTCCGTTAATCTCTCAAGGTTTCGTCTACGACTTTCGAAGCTATCCAATGATAAGGATTGTGCTTCCCGTGGAAAAGACAAGCAAAGGTTATTGGGTCCACTTTTTATTTCAAGGAACGGGAAAAGTGAGAGCCGTTTGTGATGATGTGATCTTGACGGATAACGCAAAAAGTCCTGTGTTCGTGAATAAGTCTGTGAAGAAACTTAAGTTGATCGTGTGTGATATGGAAGGGGTGGAGACAGTTTTTCGAGATTGCATGGAATTTCATTGACATAAAACTTAGTTTGTCTTGTTTTAGTTTATTTTAATTTGTCCTGAATGCTCCATGCACGTCCCTCATGTCTCCGTTGTGATCAATGAAAACTAATTTTTGAGCATCCATGTCTTCCGCTGTAAGGAAATAAGGAATCCCGAACGGGTGTGTGATATCCACGATCTTGTTGTTTTTAGTGATCATAACAACCTGATGTTTGGTCTTCAGGGTGGGAGAAACGGGAAGAAACAACTGATATTGCTTTCCCAACCTCTTAAACCTGATGTGAACATACTTTCTGTGGATGGAAACAGAAACTCCGCTGAGGATAAAGTTGAGGTAGTATATAAATTCAAGGAATTTCTGATATAGGATAAGATAAATTTTCTTGAGGTATCTTTGCATCTTTGCTTTATGGCCTTTTAGGTTTTAGTTTTAGCCTTTTTGGGCTTTTTAGCCTTTCGCGTTAAGATATGTTTTAAAACATATCTTATTTTTGTGTTTCATTATCCTTTACCACCGATAACGGAAGCATGGAACCCTGTAAGTGCAGCGAACTTTTCTCCAACAGGGCACGATGCATGGTCGGCGATAAAACGCAGAGGCCAACATCATCTGCTGCTGGAGTTGAGCCTGAGCGTTAGTATCGTTCGTGATATTATGATTGATGTTGACAATTGGCGGCGTTGTGGTTGACATCTTTTTTAAATAGTCCATAAAAAAAATATGGAAAATTTTAGTTTAAAAGACAAACTTTAATTCAAAAAAATGGAAAATAAGTTTATCGGGTCTCCGGAAAATGTTATCGTCAACAAATTTAAGAACTTTTCGAATTTCGTGATGTCTTATGATGGTTTCGTTTATGTTATCATTGGAGGCTGGGATTACATCGGGAATATCCCCGATGACCCGAGACAGGAAGCATTAAATGTTTTTTGTAATGGTATCCGTTTGGGGCGGAGTATGGGAGTAGACCCCGAAGATCTTTTTTCCGTCCATCTTTATATCGTTATCAGCGAGAAAGGGGAAATCATTCGAAGGTTTTTGAAGGGTCTTTTTGTGGAACAGTACGGGACAGGGATAGCGGGTAATGCTCCCGTTGGAAGATTTCCACTGATCCACATGGAATTGGTCCCTATTCCTTTGCTCGAGGGCTTAAATGTTTTGGCATGGTTCGAATTCTCCGATCACGACGGAAACTTTCCTAATGACGGGAGAAGTCATTTTGAACTCTCCGATATCCCGAATATTTTGTTTCCCAGAGATCTTGTATGTAGCTCTCTAGCCGTTGTGAAGAGACATCTTTTCAGTGCTCCGATTTTCAATTGCACTCCATCCGAAACGGGATGGCAACTCACAAAAAACATTGGGGATTCTTGGAATCTGTTGATGCAGAAGATGCATTGGATAGGCGCAAACTTCAGACAACTGGGCTACCTGTCCATACAAACGGAAGATATCGATAAACAGATGCCCGTTACATTCGAGTACATCAAGAAAATATTTAATAACCCTCCCGCGATCGATATTTTCCAGGGCGAAGAATATATCCTGACTCCAGAGTGTTTCTTTGGTAACGAAGAGCCGAGCCAAACCTTTACTGGAAAACAGACCATCACCTATATCAACATTCCCAACTCTCCGTTACCCAGAGGACCTTACAACAACTTTGTGAGGATGGGAAAGTGGATAAAAACTTCTTTCTTCCCCACCTCCCCCGATCTCTCCCTGATCCAACAGGTGTTTCCTAAGATAACGAATGTTCTGTTGATTAAAATTCGAGTGATTCAGGGACTGTACCATAAATATCTTCCGGAGATTCAACAGAGCATTCAGAGGATATGGCAGAAGAATGAATACCCGTTGGTTCTCATCATTCCCTGCCGTAAACTCCCGTTCAACTATCAGATGACGGTGAGTTTTATTGCTGCTTTTGCGTAAATGCAATTTTCTCGGCTTATCCCGTTAATTTCCTTGTCTTATCCCTTTAATTTCCTTGTTTTATTCCTTTAATTTCCTCGGCTTATCCCGTTAATTTCCTCGAGTTATTCCTTTAACTTGCTCGGCTTATTCTTTTAATTTCCTCGCCTCATTTCTCGCCTCCGCCCAACACAGTCTTCTCACTTGCTCCCGTTGCATTTTAGAGCTCGGTATTTTTCTCTTCCTCATAGATGTGTCCTGATAACAGATCTCGAGATATTTCAAGGTGTCCTCGTAATTAAAATGGAAGATATGAGAAACTAACAGGGCTACTATTACTCCCGTTCTTCCTATTCCATGCTTGCAATGAACCAGTATGGTTTTTTTCTGTTGGTATTCTCGAATCAGCCTGATGACCAAAGCCATCGTCTCATCATCGCTTGCAATCTCTCTCGATTTTATCGGGAGATTAATAACATTCTTATGAGAATACTCCACGGGAGTATCGAGAAGGTTAACGACAATATCAAAGCACTGTATCGGGTCTTCGGGAGTAGGCAGTCGTGAAGCCAAAATAAAATCCTTGATGATCCAATAAGACTGTGAGAAAGGTCCCTGATGGTCCTCGTAAATGTGATACTTTGTGAAACGGAGAATCGATGTCACTAGGAAATCATTGAGAATATGGAAGAGAAACGAAGGAACCTCTATCGTGAGCTTCTCGTTTTTAACGGTAGCATACAAACCCGCTTTCGAGAAAATATATTGGGCGATATTCTCGACAAGCGGGTGAAAACATTCGATCACGACAAAGTCATGTGTTCTAAACATATGACTTCGCTTCTTGGAAAACATATGGATTTCTGTGCCTGTTTGCATGGTTTTGGCTTGTGTTTTTTTAACTTTGCTTTGAACTTTGCTTGAACTTTGCTTTAATTTTTACTTTAAATTCTTTTTAGCTCGCTCGCATGCTTGCTCACCTTCAGCTCGCATGCTTGCTCGCCTTCTCGCTTACATCCATAAATAGTATCACCTCATCTCCGATATTCTGAAACACAACAATCCTTTCCGGAGTTTCGGGGGACAACAGGTAATAAGTCTTCCCGTTTTTGTCCCGATAAAATCCGTCCCTTTCGTGCTTCATAACAGGAAATATCTTTTTCGCTTTCCTCTCAATTTCGGCTAAAATCCTTTTCGAACTCTTCATGTTCTTCTTCGCCAACTCTCGGATGTTTCCGTTTTTATATTTTAGTATTCGAAGCTCGAATTCCGCCAGAGACTCTTCAGGTTTTCGCTGAAACATTTCCGGGGACAGATCATCGATCATCTTAATTAACGGGTGACATTCCTCCGAACACTCCCGATAAAGCAGAGTCATTCTAGGTCCCAACTCCGAATCCTCCGTTCCCATAGACACGATCTCGAAATAAACGGGAGGAATCTTCAACACTTCAATGCTCTCCGCAGATTCTTGCTCTGCTTGTCCTATAATATGATAAACTCCCGATGAAAGTATGCCCGCATAAAGTTTTCTGATCTCCGTTATTCTTCTAGGTGCTTTTCCATAAACCGTTCTTCTGCCTCCAGTATAAGTCACCGCCAAATCCGTAAACAACGATGTGTCGATCACATATAACGGAGGATTAATCCCTGTTAAACTCTTCGGGAGATCGGAAGAGACCCAAATGGATTTTTGTTTGACATTGCTTTTTTCGAGGTTTTCCTTAAACTTTCTCTCCACAAACTCAACATCTTCTCGATTCCCCACAAATATCAACACACTCATATTCTGTCTCTTCGCAATATCCACGGCCTTCATCAATATCGTTTCCCGATCGTTGCTCAAAAACTTTTCTTCGAGCACCGTGATCGGGTAAGGTATTTTAAAATATTCGAGGACCACGAAATCAGGAATATCGATTCTCCAGAAACAGGTAACCACAAAAAACTCTCCCGTTTCTTGGAGCTTCTTCACGTGATCCACGAGAATAACCTGTCGAATATCCATAAACACCCCGTTATATTTCTTCACCTGTTTTTTCAATTCCCGATACAGCATGAATTTAACATACGGAGACCAAACAACGACCACCTTTTTCTTCCGTTTCATGGTTTTCAGTATCTCATCTAGGAATCCCTCCATTTTTAATAACAGCTTATTTTTATTGCGAATAAGACACGAACAGAAGACTTTTCGATTTTATGATCAACACTATGTTGGTTACGATGAGACCCAGAGAGATCAAGAGAGAAACGGCAAAAATACTAACATAAACAATACCAAACTTATCAGTGGAAATATATTGCAATATCGCGAAACCGATCATCAGTATCGCCCCTATCACCACGATCGCGGAAATGATCGAGAGGATAACGGGAATAAGGAAGAATTTACGACCTGTTGTCTCTATTTCATATTCTGCTACATTGTTCTCTTTCTGCTTGAACCTTACTATTCTCCGTGAGTACAGGTAAATATCAGCGATGATATTCAACAACAGAGAGATAGCAATAAAAACCACCGAGAGCCAAAACAGAACAGTAAAAGCAGTTCCTGTTGCTCCCGGATTTTTCTCCTCGTCCAATTGAGTCTTTCTGAATGTCAGGATACCGATAGCTACCAGGTTGAAAATGACCGAGGCATAAAATAAAACGGTGATGGTCCCCTGGTAATTAGCTAATTTATCTCCTTTTTGTGCCTTATCGAAATCGATATGAGCATTAAGAGCATTAGGGTCCGCAGCCATGATTTTATTAACGGGAAGATATTTTTTGTTTAGATAGTTCTGAAAAACAGAAATATAAATATGCCTAAGGCGAGGATATTGATGGCCCCGGCGACAATAGATGTGACGATGATGGAATCAGGCAAGAGGTTATTCATGGGAAACACCGTGACAATACCTGCGATATCGACGATAATGATGAATGCGGCAATGATAAACGACAGAGCGATATTTTCCATTCTCCTCTCCGTTCTCAACTTAATATGCCTATTCACAGAGATGATAAGGATGACGGATAAAAAGATACCGATGATAAAACACATCACCGATATCGCAGAAAACTGGTAAGCATTAATAACGGATATCAGTTCTTCCGAGAAAGGTTTTCCTGGCACACAGTTCTCGGGTTTACAGATATCCTCCGTTATCTTCTTGACCTGTGTTGCTCCCGTTGGGGAAGTGAAATAGTAGTTTAAAACGGAGAAGATACCGATAGACGAATAAGCCCCGAGCAAATTAAGAAACACCGATATGTACGGAAGGGCATAAACGGTTAATAGGACATTGGAAGTCGTTTTCGACATTGTTTTTCTTAGCCGGGGATAAATTTATCCATACACTTTACAGTCCTTCCTCGGCATTAATACGGAGAGTCCTGATACTTTCTTCTTCCTCTTCTTCGCATTTAATGTTTTTTTTCTCGAGACCAGGTTTAGGCTCGAGCTTTTCATGCTTGCCCTTTTCCTTTTCATGTTTTTCTCTTTCTTTTTCCCGTTTCTTCTTGATTTCAGGCATCCTTTCAGGTTCTTTTTCAAACTCTTCTTCCGATGGTTCCTCAACCGATTCCTGTTCCTTCTCCGGTCCCCTTAATTCCTCTAGTTCCTTTTTCTCCTTTATCTTTCCTCCACTAATATCGAGGAGCTCAACTTCTTTTCCCGTTTCTACTTTGATTTCAACCTCCGTTTTTTGTTCTTCCTCTTTTTGTTCTTCTTCTTTTTGTTCTTCCCGTTTTTCTTTATATTCTCCCTCAACGGGTTTTAATTTCAACAGATAATACGAGTGAATTCCAGCTAAAGCCAACAACAGAGCGATGATAATAATATTAACGATGGACTCCGGAATAACGGAGCGAATAGAGGAACTGTAAATGGCTACAATAACGATATAAGCTACTAAAGCGATAACCAAGAGAACAACAAGAGCAACGGCAAAAAACTGGTTGGCAATCAAAAGTCCTTTCGAGATAGTGTCGGAGTTTCTCGATTTCGCTTTTGATACTGCTCCGATAATAAGCAACACTAACGCGAAAAGAGCAATAAGACTAAACAAACCGATAAACGGAGGAGCCCAGGTAATAAACGTAATATTCAGAGAGATGAAAAGAGCGAATATTAATCTTACCGCAAAGAAGCCTGATAAGTTAATGGCCAGATAAATGGACAACGGTATGATCCAGGCCGTGTCATTAACTTTATACCTCTTTTCTTTGCTTTCGTACTCTGACATTTTTGAAACAGGAGAGATTTTATATTTTTAGTATTTCGCAAAATTTGGAAGAAAGTTTGTTGAAAACGGAGAAAACATACACCTTAAAGTGAAAGATAAAAAAAAAGAAAGGTAAAAAGAAACGACAAGCCCGATGCAACACTACAGCTTCAAAGAGAAACCTCCTTATGAGAACTCAGGTTTATCCCTGATTTTCAAGGTCAAAAAGAATCAGGCGAAGATGTTGATGAAGAGAGGATTTAAGGACGCGGAAAAGGAATACACAAAATTAAATTCCATGACCATTTACGAATTCAAGGAATACATCGAGGATCTTGCGAAAAAGAAGGAAACGGATCTCATCTCCGCTCTCAGCAACAGCTATCGCAAAGAGGATGACTGGGTCTATGTTTATTTCACCCGTTATCAGGACACCATGAGACAAACGGGAAAGTCTATCATTCAGGATGTTATCAACACCGTTGGCATCAAGGACTCCGAAAACCATATCATTTTAATCTCGAATTCTCCGTTGAGTCCTGATGCAAAAACGGGTATCACTTCGATAAGGAAAACAAAGTTTTTCGAGTTCTTTCTCTACGAAGACCTGTCGTACGATCCAACGGAACATTTTCTAACACCTAAACACACGCTCCTAAAATACGAGGAAGCAAAAGAGATCTTGGAGAGAAACAGGCTCCAGTACATGCATTTACCATCAATCTCCGTTGATGACCCGATCGCAAGATATTATGGGGCGAGAGTCGGGGATGTCATGATGATAGAGAGATATACTCTGTTAGCGGAAGTGATGGTTCAGAAATACGTGGTCTTTCGAGCAGTTAGAAATATACCGTTGAAATAACAGGCAAGCAAGCAAAGAAAAAGATCTAATAAAAAAAATCGATATATAAAAACGAAGAAGCCTGAATAAAATCTGCCATGGAAAGAGCTATTCCCCCCGATTTCGACTGGCAAGAGTATATAAATCTCTATGATGACCTAAAAAAGTCTCTGAAGACAAAAGAGGATGCCGAA
>OGCG01001105.1_pt1 | contig 14189 bp, 12 predicted proteins | sample 1570061 | NCBI WGS metagenome assembly OGCG01 (sample SAMN06268698, study PRJEB24515) | hot springs metagenome | isolation source: Joseph's Coat, Yellowstone National Park, Washington, USA | place: USA:Joseph's Coat, Yellowstone National Park, Washington, USA
GGCAGGGTGATGTCAAGGCACCAAGCTGTAAGGGAGATACCAGCATCGAAGACATTTGGCTCATTAGAGAGCAAGAACATAGAGGTAAGGGTAAGAACAAAGAAGCTTATAAGTGAAGAGGCTGAGTGGGCTTATAAGAATGTTGATTCAGTTGTAGAGGTTGTTGAAAGGGCTGGGCTTTCAAAAATAGTGGCTAGGAATGTCCCTATAGGGGTAGCTAAAGGTTGAGGAGCTCGTTTATCTTGTCTAGCAGGAACTTTGAGCTTGGCATACTTGTCGAGTTGCTTTCAAGGGTTTGAAGTATCTTTTTTGCTTCTTTTAGTTTGCCGTTTCTAGCATAAAATTCAGCAAGATCAAAGTTAATTGCAGGTTCACCGCTATTGATGAGCTTATTTGCAAGTTCAACAGCATTTTTGCTGTTTGTCTTTAGCGCATAGAGTGCCTCTGCATATTCAATAATATGCTGGTTCTTTTCGTTTTTACGTAGCTCTTCTAGGGCTTTGTAAGCATAGTAAATTCTATTCAAATTTATTTCTGAGAGAAAATCTATATAATAAAGCTCAGGATTAACAGATTCATTTTTCTTGCAAGCAAAGATTACATCATACAATAGTGCTTTTGCCTTTGCATAGAGCGCGTGCGATATCTCTTCATTTTTTGGATTATCTTCCATAAATCCTCCAAGCGAATAGTTTTTATCCCCATGCTTAATATCTGAGTTCCTCATATAAAGGATTGCAAGCGCATATGTATAAGCAGGATCTCCTTTTGCAATCACACTGCTTTCTATAGTGCTCAGATCATAGTACTTAATTTGCGCTATATTGCTGTTTGCAGTGTTTAGCTGCTTGAAGAGTGGATCATCTGCAAGCTCATTCTCACTTTTGTCTGTATATAGTTTGCAGAATGGGCATATCGAGCCGTTTTGAAGTTTTGAATAAAATATATTTCCGCAATATGGGCATGCATATTTAGAAGCTTGTTGTGCTGTTTGGTTTTGCATGATTAATAATTCCAGATTATAAATTTATAAAACGTGAGGAAAACCGATTTTAACTCTGCTCGCGAGAAGCTTCCTTTTCTAAAAATAGGGACGAGAGCGAGCAAGTATTCTATATTGGGATACAGAGGCTAATATCTTAGGCACGAATCTCAGTGCCGAAACAGCAATTTGTGCCAATTATATCAACCAATTCTAATTCTTAGTTTAAGGAGGTGGTTTTTTCCTTAGGGGGTGGTTTTTTCCTTACGTCTAAGATAACAGATACCCTACCAAAATCTAAAACTGTTATTTCAAGATTTAGATTTTTAAGAAATTCTACAATTTCTTCTACTATTGAACGCTTTTCGTCCTTTGGCAGCATTTCTTGTTCTATATTATTAAATTCTTGAATCGAAAGCGATCTGCCTTTTATTATATATGCTGGTAAAAATACATCAAAGAACAAAAGCATCGTATAATGATCTGTTGTTCCCCTCTTAAATATAGCTCCTAGTAGATACTCTTTATCGTGATCTTTCAAATATAGTTCGTATCCTTCCTTTCCTTTCTCTATACTTATCTTATAATTTTCTAAGAATCTGCTAATCGCTCCAACGATCAGTTTTACGTCTTCTTCTATATTTCCTCCTCTTACTACTTTTTCAGGCATTTTTCCACCAATTAAAAGTTTGATTTTCTTATTTATATCATTTTCTTTAGTTTTGTTTATAAAGGGTGGTGATATTTATTTTTGCTTCGCTTTAAAAAACATTTCTATTTTACACACTTTAGCGGTAGGATTTCACATCTTTTCAAAAACAGCGAAAAGATGCTTTTTGTGGAAAGGTTCAAGCTTTATCTTCTCTATAAGTTTGAATTCGCTGCTAACCTTATCTATAAATTCTTCGTAAACCTCGCTTGGCTTCTTTGCACTGCTTATGCTTTGCGATTTTATTGCCACATATGCAAATCCACCTTTCTTAAGTGCAATTCCATTTGCTAGAAGTATCTCAGCCTGATCTCTCGATGAAACATCCTCATATATTATATCAACCTTTCCAACCTCCTGCGCATAGGCATCTACATTCCTAGCATCACCAAGTATTGGGAGCATATTACTTCTTTTCTCGCACACCTTTATCAGGTCGCGCATGCTTCTTTCAGATATTTCTACGCAAAAAAGAATACCATCTTTTCCTATAATATCGCTCACATGGCTACATGTTGTGCCGTTTGCAGCACCAAGGTAGAGAACATGCGAGCCCTTTTTAATATGCATCTCTTTTAAGCCATTAAGTATAGCTGCCGCAAGCTTGCTTCTATAGGGGTTCCACATTCTATACTCTTTTTCGTCAACCTTAACAAGCTCTTCTCCATATACTCTATCTCCCGGCACTAAGTTGGGTGTGGCTAGCCTAGAATCTAATTTGTACACGTTTTCAAATATCTCTTTGACTTCCATACAATCCGCTCTGTAGTAAAATTATAAATAATGTTAAGAATATATTATTATTCTAGGCTGATTTGATGCTTGATAATCTCGCAGTCATTAGGTTCTTATTTGATACCGTAGAACTTGGCAAGAAATGGCCCGAACAAAAAGAGCTTACAGAGAAATTTTTAGAGAATGTGAAGCAAATTTTCGGATTTGATGAGGTATTGATAAAAGAAATAAGCCCAAATAGAGAAGGCCTAGAGCCTTCTGAAGAGTATGTGATAAACACTGGGAAGGTCTATATAGATAATAGGCTAAGCAGCTACTCAGCGTTTCCAGAGCTAATAAATCTATATAACTCCGGCTACAAAAGTGTTGCAATATTCCCAATAACTGCTGATGGCAGGCCTGTCGGTATATTGAAAATGCTTTCAAAAAACGAAGAGAGGTTTAGCCAAGATATTCTAGATGCACTCTCGCTCGGTGTTTACATTTTTTCACACCAAATAATAAGCAGGTCAGAGAGAGAAAGAGCTAGAAACCTAGCCAAGTATTTTGATGCCTCTTTTGATGCGATAGTGCCACAAGCGCTTGTGGAGACGAGTGGAAAGATAATAAAGGTAAACAAAAGTATGCTTAACCTATTTTCGAAGAGTTCACCAGAATTTATTGGTAGAAGCATAAGCGAATTCTTTAATATCGATGGCAACATGCTTGCATCGCTTGGCAGAGGGATAACTGCAGAGGTAAATTCGTCAAATGGGAAGTTGTTTCTTGTTTCTGTAAATATGATAAGCAATAAGCTTATGCATGTGGCCTTCTTAGATATTACCGAAAAGAAGAAGCTTGCAGAAAGGCTAAATGTGATAAACAGTAGCTCTCTAGAATTTATCTTTGAACTTGATAATGATACTAAGGTTGTATGGCTCAGCGAGAATGCAGAAAAAGTTCTTCCACAAGCGGGGCTTATGCTAGGTCAAAAACTGATAAACTTAGTAAACGAAAAAGATAAGCTAAATGCGCAGCTTCAGAAAGATTCTTTTACAGATAAATTTACGCTTAATCTTGGAAACAACACATCTAATGAGGTGAAGCTTAGCTTAATCGCCACTGAAAAAGGCTATCTCGGTTTGCTCTCTGACAATAAACTAGAAAGATATGTGCAGAGCCTGAGCTCAAACTTCAATGAGCTTCTACAAAACACAAGCGACATGATAATAGTAACAAACGAGTTGGGCTATATAAAAGAGGTAAACAAAAGCGCAGAGCAGCTTCTCGGTTATAAGCTAGAGGATCTTGTTGGCAAAGATCTATCATTAATTTACGGCAACGAAGGTAAGGATAGCATAAGAAAGGCTATGGAGATTGCACGCGGAGAAGGTGTAGCAAGAAGCATATTCGCTAATCTTATTTCAAGAACTGGCGAAGAAGTGCCAGCATATCAAACCATAAGCAGGATCGTAGATGAAAGAGGTAGCATTTCTGGCTATATTATAATGGGAAAGGAACTTCTAACAAAAAGAAAGATAGAAATGTTAGAAGAGGCGCTCGCAGATTCAAAAAGAAATGAAGAGAGATTTAAGAGTGAAAGTGATCTTAAGACACAGTTTATTTACAATATATCGCATGATCTCAAAACACCGATAACAAACATAAAAGGCTTTTCCTCTCTGCTTGAAAATGGTGAGTTTGGAGAGCTTAACAATGAACAGAAAGAATATGTTAAAATTATACTTGATGAGAGCGAGAGGCTCATGCAGCTTATACAGCAAATACTAGATGTTGCAAAGCTCTCATCTGGTAAGATAAAGCTCGACCTGCAAGAGGTGAATTTGGCAAAATTAGAAGAAAATCCGAGCATAAAGGCTCTAGAAGAGGTTGCAGCAAACAAGGGCCTCATCTTCTCATGGAATGTAGATTATAATGTGCCTACAGTAATAGCAGACCCAAATAGGCTTATTCAAGTATTTGTTAATTTGATAAGCAATGCGATAAAGTTTACGGAGCACGGAAGCATTACTGTGAAGATATATAGAAAAGGAAAGAATGTTAGGGTAGAGGTGAGTGATACAGGCATAGGTATAAGTAAAGAAGACCAGAGGAAGCTTTTCAGAAAGTTTTATCAAGTGCCCAGAAAAGGTCTTACAAAGCAGGAAGGGGCAGGCACAGGTCTTGGCCTATCGATAGCGAAGGAGATAATATCACTGCACAAAGGTAGGATAGGTGTTAACTCAGAGCTGGGAAAGGGTAGTACCTTCTGGTTTACAATTCCTATAGACTTAAGAAAAAAGAAGGAAGGTGCTCAACAAGCTAAGGAGGAAGCATAAAGATATCTAACAAATTGCCATAAAACGAAGCACCTTAATTGCGGATATTACTAATATAATGAAAACAGCCCCTAATTTTGCTAATGCGCCCATGTTTATCAATAAATATTATCAACAAAGGAAAGAAAAGCCGCTATGGTATATAAGGCATATACGCTCCGCAGAAGTTGTGTATGCTGTTCTGGAATGTGTATATCTTTGTTACCTGAGTAAGATTCATGTTTTCGAAAGGTCCTTCAAAAGAGACATTAAGAAGAATGGGTGTAGGCGTTAAGCTAACTTTCAAAGTTAGTAAAGCGCCTGTATAACGTTTTGAAGGTGTAACACCTATATAGGTTACAAGGTATGTATTGCTCGCTACTTTTGTTACATTTACATTAATATTTCTTGGAACAGAGATGCTCACATTATAGAATGAATTTGGGCCTACCGCCTTCATATTCTCTAATGTTTGGAAGGTAGCATTGTAAACGCTTGCATTGCACGCCATGTCTTTCTGATAAAGTGCTGCAAAGTTGTTCATCAGTATACCAGGTGCGGTTGTGTTCACAAAATTCATAATCTGCTGCATTGGTATAACTGAAGACACTGAGGACTGATTTATTGTAGTGGTTGTAATACTTGTTGATGTTGTGGTTGATGTTGTAGATACTATACTAACGTTTCCAGTATAAAGCATCTTTTCAATAAATGATGTCGGCTGCAAATATATACTTGATCCACTTGGTTTCAAGCCCAGGCTTGGATCTATAGGAGTAAGCTCAAGCTCAGCTCCGTTGTAATTTGATGATAGTAGCAAGATGTGCATATCCGCAACGTTTAACTCTTCACTACTTACATTAGCAGAGCTGCCTTTGGTTAAATATAATGCGAGCACAGGATAAGCCAAGATTGGGGTTCTTGTTATATATAATGTAGCAGAGTTGTTTGTTGAATTTTTAAGGTAAAGCACAAAAGTATCGGTAGATGATGGTAGCTTATAAAATACACTACTATTCAAAGCCAAATCTAAGCTTGTTGGCGCATTAATGTAATATACGTGTGGTTGCGTGTATATTATTGCAAATATAATCAACGCAACTAAAATTATTATAACAGCAATTGCTATCAGCAGTTTGTTACTTCTTTTCTTTCCTTTTTTGTAGGTTGGGTTCATATAATCAATACTATTAATTTGAATATAGATTTAAATTTATCCATTTACGCTTTTTCGTTTATCATTTATTGCCGCTCTTGATTTGAATTGAAATATGTGAAACAAAGCAAAAGAATAATATATTTTATACTTTACATAGAATAAGGGCGATCATATGGACATTAATGAGCTTAAGTCAGATCTTATCTCTATTATAAACGAGAGGCAGCAAATAGCCTATAATGATCTTTCAAATATTGCAAGCTCAAAAGGGGCTACAGAAGAAGAGCTCAACAGGGCGCTTAAGGAGCTTGAAAATGTTAATGCGATTGCATCAAGGAAGAGTGGTGGTATACTCACTTATTATATACTCCAGGAGGAGCCACAGCTTAGGAAGATACTAATTGTAGAAGATGATAAGAACATAAACAGACTTATGACACTCTCTGTTGGAAAAGGGTTTGAAATAAGAAACGCCTATGATGGCAACGAGGCAATGGAAATGATAAGAAATGACAAGCCCGATCTTGTAATCCTAGATCTTATGCTTCCAGGCATGGATGGCTTGGAGATATGCAAAACAATAAAAAAAGATCCCGCTTTGAAGGATATAATTGTTATAATTGTAAGTGCAATGGATGCAACAAGCAACAGGTTCAAGGGTATAAAGTATGGTGCAGATTATTATATAAAGAAGCCTTTTGATCCTGAAGAGCTAAGAAGCTTGGTTACCATATTCTTAAGAAAGAAGGGAAAGAGGTTTGACCCTCTTATAGATCTGCCTAATGAAGACAAAATATCAGAAGCGGTTGAAAAGGCATTGCAGAGCGATTATGAGATAGGAAGGATCAAGGTGCATGGCCTTGCTGGTTTTGCGATTGCATTTGGTGCAAACGCAGGAATAACAATACTAAGGCTTGTCTCACAACTGTTGCAAGATAAAGTGAAAGAGGTTAATGGCGAAGCCTTTGTCGGCTTCCTCGATAGTGATGACTTTATAATCGCAGGAAGGAGCGACGCGGTTAAAAAGATTATTGAAGGGCTAAAGGAGGAGTTTGAAGCTGTACTACCCTTTGTATATCAAAGCGAGGGCTATAAACCCATAGAGCTTGGAATAGAAGACATATACGATGCAGAGAAGCCTAGCCTATCTATAGTATATACAACAATAGAGAGAAAAGTCATTATGGAAAAGAGGGCCGAGATCCTTAAAAACAAAGGCAAAACCCAGGAGATGGGCAAGGACATCGGTTCATATACCTATGAAGAGCTGAGAAGAATGCTGGGAAGTGATAATTTAGATATAACAATTACAAGAGATCCAAACGGCGGGGTTAAGCTCTCTATTGGTAAATCGCCTGAGCTTGAAAGAAAGGACGAAAAGAGCGATAAAGATAATGAAAAAAGCGACGATAAAATAGACTCTATATAATTCTTATTTGATAACACCTTAAGCAGTTCAAGCACGATGGTTTAGAATGTATTGCTAATCTTTAGCTAGGAATAGGTTTTGCTCATTATCATGCCCAAAAACATGTAAAATGCAGGCTTGCTGGCAAAAGTATTTAGTTATTATCTCTTTCCGAAAAAGCTTAACGGTTCGAGAATTATTTCTTGCATTTTCTCTTTGGCTTCTTTGCATTTTTTGCTCTGTTTATTTTTCTTCTATCTTCATTTACCTTAGTTTCGTTTAAGCTTGGGCTTCCGCTTTCGTTTATCAAATCATAAGCATGGCCCGCTTCTGCCGGCCTGTCCTCACCCGCACTCTCCATCAACGCTTGTGACTCTATATTCCCTTTCTCTAAAATCTTGTTTATATCCTGCGTTTTCTTGAACTGTTCAAGCTTTTTCTTTATATCTTTTGCCGTCATGCTCCCTACCATTAGGATTATATATTTAATTGGCATAATTTATATAGTTTGCTGTCTAATTTTGCGAAGAATGGTTGTATGATACAATATGCTCAGCGTTTTAGCGAAGAAGAGAGTCTTGAAGCGCTAAATCCTAAAATAAGAAAGTGGTTTAAAGAGCATTTTAAGGAGCTTACGCCGCCCCAATATTACTCTTTCAAGCTTATAAGGCTAGGTAAAAATGTACTTATAACAGCACCAACAGGCAGCGGAAAGACTTTCTCTGCATTCATGGCTATCTTGAGCGAGCTTATGGATCTTGCAGATAGCGGCAAGCTTGAGGAGAAGGTATATTGCATATATGTTTCTCCACTTAGGGCTCTCAATAATGATATATACAGGAACTTAAGCAAGCCGCTAGAAGAGATATACAGCGAGTTCAATGCCGATAGAAAGATAACAATAGGCATTAGAACTGGTGATACTGAGCAGAAAGAAAGGCAGATGCAATTGAGGCATCCGCCAAACATACTTGTTACCACACCAGAGAGCCTTGCTATATTGTTAAATGCAAGCAAATTCTCTGAGAGCCTTAAGGACCTTAAATACATAGTAATCGATGAGCTGCATGAACTTGCAAACAATAAGAGGGGTGTTCATCTCTCGCTCTCAGTAGAAAGGCTTGCCGAACTTTGTGGACATGAGTTTGTAAGAATTGGTTTGGGTGCAACACTTTATCCTTTAGAAGAAGCGGCAAGATTTCTTGTTGGCTATAATAACGATGTTGAGAGAGAATGCTACATTGTTGATGCCACATGGGACAAGAAGATGGAGTTTACAACAATATGCCCAGTAAAAGACATAATCAATACTAGCGATGAGAAGATAGAGAATGCGATATACAAGATACTAGATAACATTATAAAGAAAAATAAGACGACGCTTGTATTTACAAATACAAGAAGTGGTACAGAGCGTGTAGTATTTAATCTAATGAAGAGGTTCAAATACAGCGAGCAAGAGCTGGCAGCACACCATGGTTCACTTTCGAGAGAGATAAGGCTTGGTGTAGAAGACATGCTAAAGAAAGGTTCGCTAAAGTGTGTTGTTTCTTCGACAAGTCTTGAACTTGGCATAGATATAGGCTACATTGACAATGTAGTACAGCTTGGCTCGCCAAAAAGTATAACAAGGGCCATACAAAGGATCGGCAGAAGCGGGCACAGATTTTATGATGTTGCAAGAGGAGAGATAATCGTAGTTAATAGAGATGATCTTGTTGAATGCTCTGTTATGCTATACAGTGTAAATAAAAAACTTCTTGACAAGTTTTCAACGCCGATGAATGCACTTGATGTGCTAGCACAACATATTGTTGGTATGTCTCTCGCAAAAAAGTGGAAGGTTGATGATGCATATAAACTTGTGAAGAACGCTTATCCTTACCACAATCTACAAAAAAGCGATTTTATCGCATTACTTGAATACCTCTCCGGCAGCTATGTTGGTTTAGAAAGTAGAAGGGTTTATGGAAAGATATGGTACGATGAGAAGGAAGGCACTTTTGGAAGACGTGGCAGATATACAAAGATAATATACTATCTTAACCTTGGCACAATACCCGATGAGGTTGCTGTGGATGTTTATGAAGGCAAGAGGTGGATAGGAAGCATAGAGGAAGAGTTTCTTGCAAGGCTCAAGCCTAACGACATATTTGTTCTTGGAGGCAGGTTATATAGATTTGAGTATGCGCGCGGGATGAGATGTTTTGTTAGCAGAGCAGAGAGCAAATATCCAACAATACCACCATGGTTCTCTGAGCAGCTCCCATTAAGCTACGAACTTGCTCTTGAGATAGGTAGGTTTAGGGAGAGGCTTGCAAAAGCGATAGAGAGGGCTTTGCCGAGTAAGAAAGCGCTTGCACTAAAAGGCTTAAAATCAGATGAAGTAAACAAAATACTCGATGAATTACCTGCTGATGAAAACGCCAAAAAATCTATATTGCAGTATTTTGTCGAGCAGATATTATATGCAAAGTATGTGCCTAACGACAGATTTATACTTATAGAGATAACACACGATACAAAGAGTGATTTGAGCTACATAATCTTTAACTCCTTGTACGGTAGGCGCGTTAACGATGCACTTTCAAGAATATTTGCTATACTGCTTGGCGAATATTATGGCGAAGACATTGGTGTAATGATCAGCGACAACGGCTTTGTACTATCCTTGCAAGCAGAGGTAGAAGAAGATTCAATTACTGAGCTTTTCTCAAAAATTGCTACACTTGATGTAACAAAATTACTAAAGGAAAATATAAGAAGGACTGAAATGATGAAGAGAAGATTCAGGCATTGTGCAGCAAGAAGCTTTATGGTACTTAGAAATTACAAAGGCCAGAAGATAAGTGTTAATAAGCAGCAGTTTAATGCTCAGTCTCTTCTTACAGCAGTAGAGGAGATAAATCCAAACTTCCCCATATTAAAAGAGACATATAGGGAGATACTCGAAGATGTTATGGATTTACCAAGGGCTAAAGAGATATTAAAAGAGATCGAAAAAGGTGCAATAAAATACAAGATAATAAAAACACGCGTGCCTTCTCCGTTCTCGCATCTTATGCTCACATTTGGCGAAGCAGATATAGTAATGATGAAAGATAGAAGAAAGCGCATAAAGGAGCTGCATAACCAAGTCCTTAAGCTGATAAATAAGGGGTAAAATGGACCTTGGCGATATTGAGATTATCGATGGAACACCTATCGTGTATATAAAAGATTTATCAGCTATTGTGTGTTCTGATCTGCATCTTGGTTATGAAGGCGTGATGGCTGAAAACGGAATATTCTTACCTAAGATAAACTTGAAAAAGATAAAAGAGCTGGTCGCCAACGCAGTTAAAGAAAGAAAACCAGCTAGAATAATAGTTGATGGTGATATTAAAAACGAATTCTCAAAGGTTCATGTTGAAGAATTTAATGAACTTTATGAGTTTGTTAATTTTCTAAGGGAATTAGGTATAAAGGAGATTATCCTGATAAAAGGTAATCACGATAACTTTGTAGACAGGCTAAAAGGGTCTCTTGACATAAAGATATACAAGCAAGAAGCTCTTATAGGCGATTATCTCTTCTTTCATGGTGAACAATTGCCAAGAGCAGAAGGTGGCAAATGGCTTATAATGGGTCATCTGCACCCCGCAATAACTTTGTATACTGGTGTCGGCGCAAAAGAGAAGTTAAAATGCTACCTAATCGGCGATTACGGGCAGAGAAAAATACTTATATTGCCTGCTATGAATTACTTTGCAGAAGGTGTTTCTGTTAATCTAGAAAACGTAGCTGAACTAGCACCCATTTTTACCAAACTTGATATAGATTCGATGCGCGCACTATGTATAGCAGAAGGAGATACGCTTGATTTTGGCAAGGTGGCAGATTTAAAGAGGATAGCTCCATGAAATTTAGCAACAGCTAGCTAACCTTTACTATTATCTGGCCTGTCACTATGTGTGGGAATCCTGTGGTTGTTGCGGTATAATTTATTATTATATAGCCATCATACAAGCTTCCGGGCTTTCCTGTATATATGCTATTACCGCTGTAGCAGTATAGTGTAAAGGTATAGTTTGAACCTATTGGCATGTAAATCTGATTTGACGGCGGATTATAAGGTGTTTGCATGTTTGCTGTTGTCTGGTTTGATGTGCAACCTATTGCTGTTACATTTATTGGGGTTTGTGTTACCTGAAGCAGATTTAATGTAAGAAGACCGTTGGGTGCAAGATTAAAGTTTGTGCAGCTTAGCCCTGCCGGTAGCAAACATTCTTGGCCTGCAAATGTACCTGGGTTAAATAAGCCAAGAGAATATAATGCAACAAGAATAACTGCCATTACCAATATTGCCCAGCCGTATGTGGTAAGGTACTCTATAGCGCTTTGTGCTTTTGCATTCATGCTCTCAATCCTATTTTGATAAAAAAGATTTTATAATAGCATGTCTTTAATCTTATAGATTAAATGGAACTTTATATTTATACAGACGGTGCATCAAGGGGAAATCCCGGCAAAAGCGCTTCAGGTTATTTAATTTTAGATAGCTCAAATAAGCCACTTTTAAAAGAAGTATTCTATAATGGCAGAAAAACAAATAATTTTGCAGAATACATGGCAATAATCGCCGCATTAGAAAAGGTTGCAAAGCTCTACGGCTATGAAAACAATATAACGCTTACTTCAGACAGCGAGGTGGCTGTAAAGCAGATAAACGGCTTATACAAAGTAAAGGAAAAGCATCTAAAGGCGCTTAATAAGAGGGTAGTTGAGCTAGCAGGGAAATTCAAAAGCTGCAAGTTTCAAAATGCAAGAAGAAATAACAAGTATATAGCAATGGTCGATAAAGAGCTAAATAGATTTTTAGATGAGATGGAAGATAATATAAAGAATAAGGATATTATTAATAAACAATCTATTGATAAACAATCTAAGCTCAGCCTGTGATGGAAATGGAGGGAGATGAAGGTAAAAACGAAAAAGATGAAAACAAGGAGGGTAGCGATAAAAAAGAGAAAAGCATAAATCCGCTTGCAAAAGAGCTTTACCAGAAGGCGGGCGAGCAGTTCGAAGCAAACAAGTTTGAGGAAGCGATAGATCTTTATACACAGGCAATAAAGATCGATCCAAGTTATTCGAGCGCTTATTTTAATAGAGCACTCAGCTATGCAATACTAAATAGGTATGATGAGGCAATACGCGATATTGACTATGTTTTAAAGATGGAGCCTGATAGCTATGATGCCCCTTATGTGCTTGGCATAATAAATGAATACCAGCATGATTATGATGGTGCAAAGGAGTGGTATGAAAAAGCGCTTTCAAGGAATCCAAACTACGAGCCAGCAAAAATGAGGCTTGAACAGCTTAAGCAGAAGATGGCAGGCCCTATACCAAAGGTAGCCGAGGAAGCAAAAGAGAGCGCTAAGGTTGGGGAAAAGAAAGAAGAGGAAGGTGGAGAAACAGTAATACAAGAAGGCCAGATAAAGCAAACAAAGTGGCACAAGTCAAAGATGACATTCAAAGATGTAGCAGACATGGAAAAGGTAAAGAGGCTTATCTATGAGAACATTATACTTGCAATTAAGAAGCCGGAGTTGCTCAGGGCTTATGGAAAGAAGCTTGGCTTGGGTGTGCTATTCTATGGCCCACCAGGCAACGGAAAGACTTATCTTATAAACGCAATAGCTGGAGAGACAAACGCAAATGTAATAATAGCAAGGATAAATGAAATAGTGGATATGTATGCTGGCAACACAGAAAAAAATATGCACGCAATCTTCGAACAGGCTAGAAAGAATACACCTTGCATTATATTCTTTGATGAGCTTGATGCACTTGGAATGAAAAGAGAAGGTGGCGGCGAGACGCAAAGCTATATGCGTATGGCTGTAAATCAGTTTTTGCAGGAGATGGACGGTGTAGAGAAGAACCCAGAGGGTATATTTGTTATAGGCGCAACTAACGCGCCATGGGATATAGATCCTGCACTAAAGAGAAGCGGTAGGTTTGGAGAAGCAATATATATACCACCACCAGACTACAGAGCAAGGAAGGCTGCATTTATCTACAATACGAGGAATATGCCTATAGAACATATTAATTTCGGCAGGCTTGCAAGAGCAACAATGGGCTTCTCACAGGCAGACATCGCTGCTATATGCGATAAAGCTGCTCTTATTCCTGCTGTTGAAGAGGACAGAACAGGTAGAAGAAGAAAGGTAAAGATGAAGGATTTCCTGCGCATGATAAAGGCTCATGGCAGTACTCTAGATGAATGGTATGCAATGGTGAGAAAAGATATAGTAAGCAAAACAGAAACGCAGATAGTCGATGGCAAAAAGACAGAAATAGTTAAAGAAGGTAAGCTAACAGCAGAAGAAAAAATAAAGTATAAACCATTGGTAAAAGATGTTAAAAGAAAGAGCAGTTCTTGGTATAGATTTATAGTTAAGCTCATGAGGTTTTTTGCACTTTATATATTCTAGACATTTCCACCGCTTACTATTGCAATACTCTTTCCTTTCAGCTTAAGCTTTTTGTAAGCGGCAAGCGATGCAACTCCGGCTAGCTCGGCTATTATACCATAATTTTTGTATAGAAGCGATTGCTCAGCTTCCATTTCTTTATCGCTTACTATCGTTAAGCTACCATTAAACTTTTTAAGCAATTCAATTGCTTGTATGCCAAATGTTGGGTAGCCAACAGCTATTGCATCCGCTTTTGTTCTTGGTTTTTCATAGACAAGCTTGCCGGTTCTGAATGCATCATATAAAGGTTTGCAACTAGAAGACTCTACGCCAATAACCTTTGGTGCTTTTCTAAGCATCTTAGCAGTATACATTTCATTTATCGCTTTTAAAATTCCACTTAAGAGCGTTGCATTCCCTACAGGAACTATAATA
>OGCG01001108.1_pt1 | contig 14147 bp, 16 predicted proteins | sample 1570061 | NCBI WGS metagenome assembly OGCG01 (sample SAMN06268698, study PRJEB24515) | hot springs metagenome | isolation source: Joseph's Coat, Yellowstone National Park, Washington, USA | place: USA:Joseph's Coat, Yellowstone National Park, Washington, USA
ACGACGTCTACAGGGAGCTGAGGAAGGTAATAGGAGGCGCCCAGGCGGCCAGGAGGCTGACTTCTGCAGGCGCCTAGGGCTCAGGCACTGAAGAAAGGCGACGAAAGCCCTTACCTTAACGTCCTTTGGGCTCCAGGCCGACGCCTCAGGTCTTCCCACGCAAAATTTGTGTAGAAAAGCTGATATCGCTGAGGTCATAGTTCTCAGGGCCACGTAGTCTCAGTCCATAAGCTTATTCGTCAAGGTCCTCGGCCTTACGTCCGCAGCCCCTGCCACGGAACACGTACCTGCCCTCCCTCTCTGCATTAACGTCATGGGCTCCTTCCCACCTCCTGTCAAAATCGTCAGGCGTCATGCATAGCACTTCTTGTAGGTCTCCCTCGCTGATGTATACTATACAGATAATGTGCCGGTTCCGTTTGCGAGTAAGGTACTGCACTTCGTTCTCAGTGAACGATATGCTCATGCACAGCCTCAAGACCCACTTGTCCTTTGGCACCCTCCTGCCCTTCACCTCCACTGTGTATCGCTCGCCGTCCTTGGAGACGACCATGTCATAAGGCCCGGGTCCCCGCCTGTACTTCATAACTACGGAATAGCCCATCTTCACGAGGTATTCCGTTGTGAGCCGCGCAGCCGTCATCTCCACCTCTTCAATTAAGGATGGACGCTTGCCGCGGCCCCGACTGGGGCTCGCCGTGCAGGGCTTCAGCTCGGGCGACCGCTCTTGCCCGCAGACCTCGTAAACGGCCTCCGCCAGCTCCTTGGCGTAGGGCGCCGCCTCCTTGAACTCTGGGGAACCCCTTATTACAGCCTCAAGGGCCATCTTGTCAGCGATGTCAAACCTGCCCTGACCACGCAGGTACCTACAGGCGTACCTCACTACAGCCACTACTTGAGGCCAGGGGACCTTTGAGTCCTTGAGTAGGCACTCAACTTGCGTGGCAACCTCGTAGACCTCTTCTGAGGGAGAGCGCTCATAGTCTGCCATAGGCGGTCATAGTTTACAGGGGCTGAGCGTATCTAAAACGTTAAAGTAGGACAAGATAATTCCTTAGAGTGCCGCCTATCGCATTATGAGGCAGGGGCTAAAGGCCGCGGACATCAGATCTCTAGAGTTTTGAATGCGAAAGAAATAATAGAGCCCTTGACTACAAATTTAGTGTGATGACATTGACTAACAGAAGGAAGCGCTCCCCCTTTGATAACTACAGGCTTAAGATCTCTACTAGGATCTATGAGCCTGAGCTCCTCAGAGACTTCAAGGAGATAGTGGACAGCACTGTAAGCAATTATGAGGAGTATAAGAAACTTTTGGAGTTCTACACCGAGTACAGGTTAGAGGGGCGCCCGGAAGACCAGGCTATTTCAGAGGCACTCCGTAGATTTGAAAGGTACAAGGAACGGGTCTCAAGCCTCAGGGGCTCCTGGAAGTCCCAACTCTACGAGCGCGTTGAGGAGCGCCTCAAGTCCTACCTTGAGTGGGTGGGCTTCTCAGTGCTGGTAGTGAGCCCAGTTGCAAAGCTGGCCAGACATATAGCTAAGTACAAGCTAGGGGGCGACTGCGACGCCATAGCCAAGCTGGCCATAGCCAAAGGGCTTGAAGGCGACACAGCCACTATAAGGGCCCAGGACGGCAGGGAGGTCAAGGTCCCCTTGTCGGCCGCCTTCGTTAAGTTCTTCTGCCGCGACAAGGCCCGTGAGGCCTATGAGAAGGCGCTGAAGGACGTCTACGGCAAGGAGGTCGACGCCTCTGAAATCTTCGCTGCCCTGCCTAACCCCTGGTGAGCTCAGCATAATCGATAAGGCCGCCAGGGCTAAGGGCTGGGCTAAGGCCTCAGGGGTTGAGAGCGCAGCTCTGGGTCACCAGGCCTCATCCTCATAGCCGCTACAGGCCTTTGACAGGTCCTTTAACACGACCCCCAGGCACTGCTCAAGCTGCTGCTTGAGAATATTCTTCAGACGCGTCTCTGCCAGCTTAACTGCTTGTGACAGGCACTTCTGCACCTCACTTGGATCAGCTATGGATCTCTGCCCTAAGCAACTCTCGCACGCCTTCACCACGTACTCCTTCAAATCATCGGGGAGGTCTACGCAGGCCTTAGAGTCCGTCAGGATCTTCATTGCCTTCTCTCTGATCTTCTTCATCTTTTCCTCCTCCCGATTCTCAAACACCGCTGCCATGTTCCTTCCCACAGGCCTTTTACCGTCCAGAGTTTTTAAGACGCAACAGCTACCATCGGGTCATTTTTAGGTAACGCAGACGGCTGTTCTCTCCGTCACCTCAGCTTCCTTATCCTCGTCCTAAGCCCGTCATAGGAGACTCTCTATGTTACCGAACTTCACCGTGCGCCATAGGTTCAATTGCTGGGACCTCTGTCAGCTACGCGCTCTTTATGGTAACGGAGCACCGTCTCGCCATTTACATTAGATTATCCGCCCCTCTTAAGGAAAGGGCCTCTCAACGCGAGTTCGTGTTAGCGCAGGCTCTCGGGTTTTTGCCTATGAGCATCATGAAGCTATCTAAAGCTAAGTTAAAGCGCATGGGGCTAGGTATTAACTACGCCAAGAGGGTTGCAAGTGCAGAGTTTTCGGAGTATTACCCCCTGTAGGAGAGGATCGCCAGAGCGTAGCACTTGATAAGGGCTAAATAAAATATATCAAACGTTTCCCTTTACCTCCTTAGGGTTGACCCGGCCGAGGGAAACGATGCAGAGGAGGCCTGGGAGGAGGCAAAGGGGAGGGTCAGCATGTCCTTAAGGAGTTTCCCGAGCTAAGGCTCTGCATAGGCTACGCTTCTAAGGGCGCCTAGGCCTTATCAGTTAGATCCTGCAAACCCTGCTTGTTAACTCCCCAGTTTACAATGACTTAGGCCTCCGGCAGCTCGAGGCCACAGGACCTTGTAATTATATATAATTACAACATTGACCTCCAGGGGAGCTAACGGTGTCCCAACCAAGGCGCCAAGTGCTGCAGAAGGGCGCCACATGCGCATCCTCAAAGCGGCCTACGAAGCCGTCCCGTTCACAGAGCGCCCGGGCACCGTCAAGCCTCTGTCATAGAGCTTGGGGCCAGGACAGGAGCCCTTAGACCGTACAGTGTTAGTGAAGGTAGTTTATAAATACCTCAGCTTTGTGAAACTAAGGTGTAAAGGGGACAAACGTGGTTAAATGCCCTTATTGCGGATACGAGGTGAATTCAAGCTCCTTAAGACTTGGAAATATAGCTGGTGGAATGTATATCTCTACGAGTGTCCTAGGGTCGGTGGGAGATTCAGGTATCAAGTAGACCCCGAAGGTAAGAGAAGGAGTTTTATAATAAAGACGAGTTTTCGCGTGAAGAAGTCACAGGGATGAACGCCTTTTTCTCCCTTTATCTTCTCCTACCTTCCACAAGCATGTCTTAGATTCGTGGTCGCCTTTATAGTTCAATGTGAAATACTCTGCAAGTGCGCATATACATAGCTGTTTAAGATACTCAAAACCCGCTACAACATCGTTTGTTTCCAGCAATCTCAGTTCTTCGTTTCTTTCTTTATAGGTCATTATGATGCTATTTGCACATTCTTCAATCCATTGGTTAAAGCTGTCTACGTAATTATCTAACGACGGTGACAGCTTTGCATTATTGTAAATTTCATCAATAAAGCGCTCAAACATTTTAGAATTTTTTAATAGATCTTCATATATTCGCCTGACATGTGTTTGGCCAAGCTCTGCAGCTACCTTAAGTTCATTTATAGTTACGGTATAAAATAACCATACATCATCAGCTATTAAGCTTGCGTAGTCCGTGAGAAGCTTGTTTAGAGAGGAGCCTACATATTCCTCGAAGAACTCGTCTCCAAACAATATCTTTAACCAGACCCTGAGGCTAGCTCCACTATCCTGAATGCATATTTTCCTTGATTTAGGATTTGATAGTTCCCTTTTAATTTTTTCAGCTTCTATAGGCGATCCGTCACAGAACTTATACCCGTGAGCTGAGAGACCCTTAACAGCGCCCCACACATGCCTCTCATCCATAATATAATTTATTAATGAATCCAATCTACCTTTATTAAAATTCTTTTCACTTAAAAGCTCATGATGTTCACTAAATAGTATGGCAATTGAGAGATCTACTTCTTGTATGCCTTTATTTAGAAGTTTTTCTCTTAACAATATTTTTTGTTTTTCTAACAGATTTAAAATATAATCTATTTTATCTAGGAGAGATTGCTGAGCAGTGCGTCCTCCTGTATGCTCGCTCATTCTAACTTCTATTAGTGCTAAGCGTTTTCCGCTAGTACTTCCGCTATCACTTTCAAGTACAAAATCTATTTTGCTTCCGCTCTCAACCCCGCTGATACCCAGCTTTTCGAAAGCTTTTTTAAGAGTGACATTTCGTCCCACGACTTTGTAATTACCCTCTTGCTCGATCCAATAGCTAATTAATTCTTCTACGAAATTACCTACGCGTGGTCCTATAGATTGGTGAAATACCCGTGTTAAGTAATACCATAGAGAAGCCACTTTACCAAGAACGTTTCCATCTAAGCGTTCTCTTAGTTTAATAATGCCTGTGAAAACCTTATCTAGTTCGGAGAGTTTTACCTCAACGTCACCCTTGTAGAGGCTTTCTAAGAGGCAAGGTATGAGCGTTTTAATGTTTTCCCATTGCAGTAGTAGCATCTTATTTTGACGTCTAAGTCTCTCAGACAGTAGGTACAGTATTAAATATTTGTACGCGTTGCTCTCGGAGCTCATGCTGCACGCCTCATTATTACCAAGTGCTCTGTAGGCGTCCTTTCGTCCTCAAGGCCAGTTGCTGGGTTTACCTCTGACTTGAACAGCCTCCGCGAGACGATGGTGTCCACCAGCGTCACCTCGTGCTTCCACCCAAGGTACTCCAGGTGCTCCTTCACGATGGTGTCTATGGGTATCCTGGTGGTCCTGATTTTGACGGGCCCAACGAAGAAAGCTATGGCGTTCCTGACCTTATCATGATTGTTGTTGAGGAACATGGCGAGGGAGTTAAAGTAGGACACGTACAGCTTAAGCAGTTTGTCATGGTTTAGCTTCTCAACCTCCTTCTTCAGCGCCTCATATGTCCTGCTTGAGATGTAGCCCTCCCTCACCTCCTTATAGGGTATCTCGTGCGCCGTGAGGCTACTGATGAAGCTGCCAGAGAAGCCGAGCCACGCCAGCTCCAGCTTGAAGCTCCTGATATACTCCTGCGCCTGAAGGTAAGGAGGCGACGTAACTAGGACGTCAACGTCCCTATCTAACTTCTCCGTGATGGAGTCAACCACGGCGTACCTGCCCGTGAACACCCTTTCGTCGCTGGCCTTAACGATAATCTCCACTGGCTTCGGACCGTATCCTTGGTACTCATTTACCTTATCAACGACCTCCTTGGCGTAGTCCCAGTACATCTCCGTCATCTTGGGCTTCCAGTTTGTACTGAGTAGCCTCTGAACCTTCTCCTCAGCGTACTTTGACCTGTACAGCTTAGCTATCTTCTCATCAGAGAAGCTGAAGTACCTCGTCACCTTGAGCAGCGGAACGGCCACAAGCGGCTTCAGCCTGTCCTCAACTGCGTTGTGCCAGTAACCCCAGGCGCGCGACAGGACCTCGTAGAACTCCCTGGGGTGCCAGTACGTTATGTTGGACCACCTTGGGTGGAAGGGCTCAGGGTAGCTGAAGTCCACGTAGAGGTCCTTCAGGGTAAGGGGCCCGCTGTAGGTTGAGGCCGAGACGAGTAAGTGGAGCATTGGGTTTAGGTCCCACAGCACGCAGTTCCTGCCCGTTATGGCGGACTCTACGGCCACCGTGCCGTAGCCCGCGAACGGGTCAAAGAGCCAGTCGCCAGGCGATGTGTAGTTGTTGATTACGTACCTGACGACCTGTGGTATGAACTTAGCGGGGTACATGTAGAGACCGTGAGTGGCGTAGGTAGTTGAAGGTACCTCCTTCACAAGCTCTCTAAAGAGGACGCTGTTTACGCTCATAAGCATCACACCCCACTAAATAATCGGTTGGGAGTAGGTTAAACACCTTGTCCTCCCTGCAGCCACTGGACAGCATTTTTCTTGAGGCGTGAGTAGTAGACAACTTAGTCTCCACCCACCTCAGTTATTGGCAACGTTTATAATCCATAAGCGCTTCTTGCCTCGGCCTCGTACTCGTACCAATACCTCATCCGGTCCCCTTGTTTATAGATAATACTACTCGAGGATGCAACTAGAGAGAAGAGGACTATGACTAAGGGCCCAGGGATCAGGGTCTTCGATCTCCAAACCCACATCGTATAAACTCCTGAGCAGTCTCCACTTTGATTGCTCTTATACGGCTTTTGCACTGCATGCAACAACAGCCAGCTGCAGAAACGCTTATCCTAGAAGCACACCAGCCTAGCGGTCTCTAAGTTCACTCCTGGTAATAACCGGTTCTTTTTCTACTCAAATTTGTGTGGAAACTTATTGACGGGGCTTGCTGTGACAGACAACGTTAAGTAGAGCTATGTCGCTGATGAACCTCTAGACCCTGAGGTCACATTCTCGTCACTACTAGTAGCTTAAAGAGGCCTAAAGCTACCAGAGTAGCCACCGCGACCCCTACAGGCGTCACAACAAGGCCGTCAGTCAGCCCACAGCCTCCGTACACCAGGTAGGTCGGCCAGGGATGAAGGCCCCTGAGCTCAGCCCCGCATGACAGCGCTACGGCAAAGGTGTCAGCGAGGAGCGAGAGGGCCAGGGCCGTGACATATGCCTCTGCGGCCAGCCAGGGTCCTGTCTTCTCTACTAGCGAGTGAAGGGGGTGGCCCCTCGGCCACATAACCTGCATAACGGCGGCCAAGATTAGTACCGTGTAGACGAGGCAGAGGGCCAGGATGGCCGCCATTATGGCAGAGCCCCTGAGGGCCAGGGCGGCCACTGACGGCGGAGCCAGCGGGAGCAGGACGCCTATGGTCATGAGGGGGGCCGCTGCCGAGGCCAGGCTCATGAGGGCCCTTGAGGAGGGCTTCAGCCCCAGAGACCTCGCCAGGGGCGAGGCCTACGAAGGCCTTAGGGACAGGCTCAACGAGGCCCTTGGGTGGCTGAGGGGAGAGCTTGGGGCCGAGCCCGTGGACTTCATCTACGGGGCCTACGCGACGCTTTCAAGGCCAATCCAGGTCGCCCCTGGCAGGGGGAAGGAGGCGCTGGCAGAGGCCATGGATGACGTGGTGGGCCTCCCCCATCGATTGTCTCATGCTTTGACTACGAGGGGGGCGAGGAGGGGGCCCTGAAGGGGCTACTGAGGAGGATGCACGTGGCCGTAGACCTTGCGAGGCTCTCCAACGGCATGGTCCTCTACGCCTGGGGCTATCTTACTAAGGCCGTTGACAAGGAGACGCTGGAGTCCCTGAGGGAGTCGATTGAGGAGACCTAGACGACCTGAGGGAGGCCAGAAGGAGCGAGGAGGACGAGGACTAGCGGCCAGGCCTTTCCTTAGGCCCTCAGCCGGCCTGCTGGAGGCACCTGGTGATCTCACTTACGGCGTCATGGTAATCTCCAACTGCGGAGCCCTTGTCATTCAGTGCAGGGAGGGGCCAGAATGACATAAATAATAATATGGCCGTCGCGATATATTTATCACCTCCATCACCACTTCCTTTTCTTGGTGAGACAAAACGTCCGCCTGGGGAGATGTAGGTACAGCCGAGGGCTTGAAGAAGACCGTACAGGCCGTCATAGTCGGTATAGTACTCGTCATAGTCGGCGCAGTTGGTGTCGGCATCTCTACAAGCGTCGGCTACTACATTCTGCAGTCCCTCAATAATACTGGCTTTACGATACCTTCCTCCGCCAACTACCTTAGCCCCATAGTAAGCCTGCTGAGCTCAGTGATCCTGTTGCTGAGGATAGTCTCCATACTAGCAGGCACCATAATGATCATAGAGGCCCTGCTGAAGGTCTTCAGCGGCATCGGCACGTAAAGCCTTCAACCACCACGCCTAAACACTTCCTTGAGACGCCCACGAGCACCGGGAGCCCGAGCTCCCTCCTTATCCTCTGTATACCTGATGTAAGTATGGAGGCCTCTGAGGGCCTTAAGTCCCACTGAGCCTCTCTTTGCAGTTACTTTAGGCGTTTTCAACTAGAGGTGGGCTGAGATTTACTCAAAGGGCACGCCCATTTTCTCGCTGATCACCCTCTTGATAGCGCTAAGTACCTTGGAGCCAAACTCGTCTGCGTGGCGGACGGCTAACTCCTCTGCTTTGTCCTTCTCTTCGCCCACCGCGTGGACGAGGTTGTTTCTAACCTTGTTGATGTTTATATCGTCAAGCTTGTAATAGCCATCTAAATACTTGTTACCGAACTCCTTGCACCTATTATATCCCTTGATTGCGGCCAACATCTCACAGGCAAAGTAAAACCTCAGGAACCTGTCTACAGGATCCTCGTCCTTTAGCCCAGAGACCCACCACCTCACAACTCTCATCAGCTCATTAACGGTCTTGTCCTTCTCCTTGGCCTTACTGACAGCCTTCTCGAGCTTTAGAGCGCTCTCAATAGCGCTCTTAACCTTGTCCTCAGATATTAAATTAGAAATAGCGTAAAAGTATGAAAGGTTTGGCTGTAGAAGGATGTTTACTCCTTGCTCTTTGTCGTCTTTTGATTGAAGTGGCTTTAAACTTACGTCCTCGACCTCAAAGACGTGGCCAAGCCCTAAGCTTAAGCCATAGGCTATCAGCTCGGCCTTCTCCTTTACGTTCATGAGCGCCAGCTCGGAGACCTTATTATCATCCTCTGCCTCCACGTTAAAAGAGAATGTCATACTGTACCTCCGAACGCCGGAGTATCTCTTAACGCCAACTTCCTCACCCTTATCAGTATTGCCTTTACCCCTGTCAATCTCTTCACACCTATTGACGCTGGTACCCTCTATTGTGAACGGCGTCTGAGGACACTTGAGCCCAGTCGCCTGTATCCCGTTGGCAGTAACTTGAGGAAAGACCCTTAGCACTAAGGTAGCTGAAGCCTCGTACAACACGCAGGTCCCCTTTGTCACATGTCACAGGCGCATTATAAATGCTTTACACGACCTGCGCCCTTTAAGCATCTAATGGAGGGTTCATCTCATTAGCAACTATGACAAAGTTAACTAAGGTGTTATAGAGTGCTACAGCAAGGCCTTCTGAGCTGAATCCTTTTTCACATTAATAGAAACCCTTTTGTATTTGCTGTGACAGGCCCTCATCAATAAACTGATGACCTCTCACGCCGATGTTGGGCTGTGCCCAAAAGGGTGAGAGTAATACAAAAATGTGAGCCCTGTACTGTTAGGCTTAAAGGAATCTTATGACCCACCTATCACAAGACTTGGCAGGCGGCTGAGATCTAAGTCTTTATGCTCGACCATGATTGAAGTTAAAGTGATTGAAGTGGGAGCATAGGGATAAACTGTTCCGAGGCAAAGGCCCCAGGCTTTTTTAACGTTCTTCGCTCGCCAGCAACCGGACCTGCACCTTAAGGTGCTCACGGCGCAGCTACGTCAGGCCTTGACCCTTTTCCAACAGCTTAACAGCTAAAAAAAAGAAAAGAGGAAACAAGTAGGGCTTACTTGCTGCCAGTCCTGCCGCGGGCTGCCACGACCATGATGTAAACTACTATGAAAAGCGTGAGAACAACTATGGCTAGGCCGGTAGCAAGGACCTGGCCGAGACCATTACTTAACATCCATACCAGGACGCCATCAGCACCAAGAATGATGCCTATTAGGCCGACGTAGAGCGACACCTTGGCGGCATTGAGGGCTTTCTCATCGCTGTTTACAAGAGCTATTGCAGAGGCCACGGCTCCTGCCAGCACTGGCATTAGGTAGAAGGCGAAGAGGATGTGACCCCTCCTGAACAGGTCGTCGTACATAAAGCCGGGCCCACCGGTTGGCGGAGTACCGTTTACGCCGAAGCCGAAAAACGCCTCGTTGAACTCTATTGGGTAGCCTATGCCGACAAGCACGAATATGGCGGCAACCCATGTAGCAATCTCGAGTATTAGCAGGTTCCTCCTGCTCATTGGCCTTGAGGTCAAAACGCCGGAGCCGATTAGGCCGACAGCTACAATAAGGGCGCCCCAGCCTATGAGGCCTGTCTGGGAGTCGTCTAAGGCCAGGCCGTTGACACCATTGGGGCCGAAGGTAGCTATAGTCGGAATTGAGTAGGTGCCATAGGAGGATATGATGTAAAGCACGGTCATCGAGATCGTGCCAAATATGGCAACTATCATGCCGGCATCAACAAGTCTCCTGGCGGGCCCTCTGTAGGAGCTATAGCCGACTTCCATAGCTACCAGGGCGACTATGGCGCCCCCTACAGCTGGCAGCATCTCGTGTGAATGCGATGTTATCACGTTGCCAAGGAATGTCGAGGGGCCTCCCCAATTGTTTATGAGCGACATAACCCATGAGGGTCCAGCGAAGTTGAGGTACTCACCCCAGGCGGCTGTAAGGCCCATGAAGCCCGCTATCAAAGCTGAGGCCATCGACACTACCAGGAGGGCATAGGCACTCCAGGCGGCCCTGGCCAGTGATTTGACCTCCCTGTCGATGAAGGGGGATGCCAGGAGGCCTATGAGCACGGCAAGGCTCAATACGAAAAGCCAGAAGTCCCTCAGCCCCTGAACGACGTTATTGGCCGTCGAGGCCCACGCAGGGTAGGAGAGACCAACCCCAAGCACGCTAAGCACCATTATGGGCACGTTGCTTGCGCTGACGGCGAGAGAGAGCCTCTTGGGCAGGCCAACCACGTAGGAGACCGTGAGCAAGCCGAGCATCACGAGCTCAAACATTACGGTGTGGTAGTAAACGACTTCAGCAGTGCTACTGAAGTCGCCAGGCTCAAGCCACTTGACCCCAGGCACGAGGGGGGAGACGGCAAGGAGAACCGCCATAAAGGCGACCGCGAGCATCATCTGGAAGCGGAGATCCAGGAAACCTGAGGGCTCACGCGCGGATTTACGCAAAGAACCCACCGTTTCTTGCAACAGACTCACCATTTCTTATATAGAGAATGTAGCCTAAAAAGTTTATGGTTTAGATTTTCCTTAATTAATATTTAGCAGTAAATTTAAGAAAGTAAAGCTTATAAGTTTTCTCTGTATTTTCGGTTAACAGTCACTTTTCCTCTATTAATCACTCGGCCTCATCACTCCTCTTCTCCCCTGCCCAAGCCTATTAATAACATCAACTGGGAGGTGGACAAAATCTAATAACCGCTGTTAAGAAAATGTAAGAATGGCAGTATGGGCATGGAACCCTGCGTTAACCTTTTAGAGTGTATTGATAAGGGATTAAAGAAAAAAGTAGATAGGGTAAAGATTGCAGTAGCTTACGTTAAACTTTCCGGTGTAGAAAAGCTCAGCAGTTTATTAAAAGACGTTAGTGAATGTACTATTGTTACCTCATTAGATTTCGGGATTACTGAATTAGAAGGGATTAAGAAGTTAAAGGAATTAGGATGTTCTGTACACATTTACAATAATAGGAAGGAGTTTCATCCTAAAGTTTACTTATTCGAATCAGGATCACAAAAGTTTGCAATAGCAGGTTCCTCGAACCTAAGTGATGGGGCATTAACTGGAAAGAACGTTGAATTTAACCTCATGATAAGCGAAAAGAACTTGGTAGATTATGTAGATTCATTTATTAATAGCTTAAAAAGTGAGTCAATACAGGTTGACGACCATATACTGTCAGTCCTTGAGAGCGGAGGATATAATAGCGTTAAGCGTGAAAGTTATGATAAGTCCGCTTGGGATATTCTTCCTAAGATAAATAAGAATTATTACTGTGAGAAGTTTAAAGAATTATACAATACTATTCAAGAATATAAGGAAAGGAATGAATTAAAAAAGGAGAAGTTAAGTATCCATAAAATGGCGTTATATAAATTAGTTTGCGACTTATCTTCTTACGGTTTGAATGCTAACTTGAATGAAAATAAAATCAGAGGTAATGCAGATGCTATTATAAAGGCTGGCAATGAGGTAAAAGTAATTGTTCAAGGGATGGTACTAGATAATAAAACTGCTATCTTACGTGAACTAGAAGGTTTTGATTACTTTATAATTTTGCGTATGGTTAATCCTATTAGATCAGAGTATTATATATTAAATAAAAGTGAAATAGATAAATTGGTTAGAGAGAATAAAATTATTTATAATGAAAATATTAAGGCGTATAGCATATTTCCTAAAATTTATGAAAAATATAGAAGCACGTTAGACGAGTTTGTAAATACAATAGGAAGTTCGTAGATATGCTACTCATAAGTTAAGAATATGGTGCATAAATTAGAGTGACCTACTTTCTCTACATATGCAATATAGTTGTGGTTACCTAGTCTTGATGCATACGTTATTATCTAGGCATCGCTGGCTTCCCTTTTAATTTTTATTATACTAAATAATTAACTTAAAATATTAATAATTATTGCGATATAACACTGCACTGGCTGAGTAGGACTTTCTGCTTCTCTTATTATAGTTAAGAAAAATCTGTCTGTTTAATATACTAAATTATACATGCATGAGGTGCTCCGATGCTGGAGCCTTGTGAGCGTTATTTAAAGGTTAAACACGACTGTGAGAGTTACGTCGAACGCGTTTTGAGAAGTAAGGGCTTTAAAAGCGCGTGGGGCCTGTGATCGGTAGGCTAGGTCTAGCAGCGTCAGCAGTTGTTGGAGTAATATATTGACAGGGTCACGTTGGCCTCACTTGTCAAGTTGCCGTTCCCTATGTAGATGTGCACAGTGCCAGGAAGCACGTCATATCGCATGCCGCCTGACTCCCCCACGATTACCTGGCCGCTGCTGTACGACGTGCCGTTTACGGCAACGCCGGAGATCTCAACATAGGTATCGTACGTCGAGGAGTTAAATATCGTGACAGCGATGAAGCCAGGATACTGTATTGGGAAGGTGTACTCATAGGTGCCGCCGGCTGGCACCTCGATCTGCTGATAGTTAACAAGGAACGTGCTTACGCTGACGGCACAACTGGTTGGCAAGTTCGTAGTGTTGTAAGTTATGGTTGCCGTGGTCGTAGCTGTAACTGTTGGCGTTGTTGACGAGATACCAGTGGACGAGGTTCGTGCAACTGTCTTGTAGACCGTTGTTATGGTAGCCGACCTGTGGGAGGAAATGTAATAGGACAAGCCTCCAGCCACAGCGGCTGCCACCACAGCGGCAACTATGACAGTAAGGACTGTCGTGCTAACTGACCTGCCCACGGGGCTCACCGTAAAGCGCGTCACATGTACTTCTTCAGCTCCTCCTCGTACTTGCTCTTGAGCTCCCTGTACTTCTCATCAATTATCCTGCCAAGCTCATGCTCGTGCTCTATTTCGCGGATCCTCTCCTCTATCTCCTTCACCTTCTTGTTCCTGTCAAGCACATCATACATTATCTGCTTGACCCTCATCGGGTCGGAGACACCGCTCATGACCACGGCCCCCCAGGTGCGACCAGGGGTGCTCATAACAACGTTGCCGTAGTTAAGCGCCCTCCCCCAGAATGACTGTGACACCGAGACGTCCGTTATCCACTCGTTCTGTATCTCGATGATTCTCCTGCCCACGAGGCCGTACTTGACATAGGTCCTGAGGTTAGTTATGAAGTACTCTGTGGCCACCACTTGTAGGGGAGCTATTATGAAGAGTATAATAGCTACCAGAATTAACAGAATCCCGAAGCCAGCAGCTGCCCCTCCGACGGCGGCGAAAGCGCCCCCGAAGAACAGGAGCACAAAGCCAACTATTATGTAGCCTATGACTGACTTAAAGCTCCTCTTGCCATGCCATATAGGGCGCTCATTCTCTCTGAGAGAGAAACCGCTTGGAACCTTCGTTGACAAAATATTCACCTACTATTTAGATAATAAAATAGCTATTATTTAAGGTTTTCGGTTTGGGTAGGGCTAGCTTATTCTCGGTGTTTGAGGCCCTGAACTTCGCAGCACTATCTGACCTCAGGGGGCTCCCGCAAGTAATTTTGACTCAGTACTCGCTCAGAGTTCCGTCCCTCCTGGCCCTGTTGAAGCCATAGGTATAAACTGCGACCCCCATGGGGAGGAGGACTAAGTCGTAGATAAGGAGCACAATAACATACCAAAGGACGCCCCCTAG
>OGCG01001109.1_pt1 | contig 14141 bp, 14 predicted proteins | sample 1570061 | NCBI WGS metagenome assembly OGCG01 (sample SAMN06268698, study PRJEB24515) | hot springs metagenome | isolation source: Joseph's Coat, Yellowstone National Park, Washington, USA | place: USA:Joseph's Coat, Yellowstone National Park, Washington, USA
TGGGGATTCATATTCCCACAGGAAACAGACACACAAACACTAATCAAAAACCTAGAAACAAGAGGAAGAGTAATAAGGGTAAGGGAAAGGAGAATAGACGCAACAGAGGCAGTGGAAAAGGCAATGAAGAGGGGAATAGGAACAATACTAACAAAGGCAGAGGAAAGAACAATAAAAAAGCAAACAAACTAGGATACTTCGACGATGACCGTGGGGTAACTTTAAGGCAGGTTGCCGAGGAATTAGGCCTATCAACAACCACTGTTAGTAGGCAGATTCAAAGTGGCATTAGGAAGATAGTTAGACTGATGCTGAGCGATAATGAAATTGATTACTAAACTATATAGCTAATTATAGTCAATATATTAATTCAAAAAGAATAAATATCTATTGCGTAATCCTCAACTTGAACTAAAGTACTATATCTTGGGAATAATCATGGCAATGTAGTACTAACTAGGTATTATCGCTAGACAAATGTAAAATATCCTTAATAAGGAAAAGTTAGCATACATTAATATTAAGGACCCACTAGTTAGTTATCAATTATGCAACAGGTAGGTAAATACGTTAAAAGACTACTACCATTATTGACGTTAGTCGCGGTGGCCGTGGCCTTATCAATCATTGCATATGCTCAACCCCAATACACCGCGATTAATGCAGAATCATCAACCTACTTCTACGCACCCAGTGCACCAATCTACAACCCATATACCCCCTCACCGGGTAGCCTAGTTGGCGTAATTCAAACATGGGAACCATTAGCCTTCTACAATCCTCTAACAAACAAGTTCTACCCTGTTTTGGCTAGGAATTGGAGTATTCAGGTTTTGCCTAATGGTAGTGGTGTTTTGACTGTTTACCTTAGGCGTGGTATTTATTGGTTTAATGGCTCAGCCACAATACCCTTCACTGCTTGGGACGTGTACACGTACTTCTACATTGGCGTTAAGGCATTTAAGTGGTACTACCCATTCATGCTACCTCAGTACGCAGACGAAGACATCAGAGTGTTGGATAATTACACAATACAATTCCTATTCCAAACATGGTCACCAACAGAGTGGATATATATACTAACCTCCCAAATATCAACGCCATACACCGTTTGGAAGCCTATGGTTGAAAAACTGCAGTCCATGAACTCAAGTGAAGCATTAATATTCTCCAAGAACGTGACTGAATTTGTACCATCCTACTGGGCATTAAGCCCATACTACATGACCTTCATCAGTACTAACACCATAGTTGAGAAACTTGAACCAATGTACTACAATGGTGTACCATTACTGGCTAGGTGGATTGAGATTTTCCCATTCAACACCTTCAATTACTATCCCGAGGTGGATTCGGTCTACCCAGGTGGTAACACCCAAGACCTAGCCCTTGAGATTGCTGGTAAGGCCAACTGGGCATACGTTGGCTTATCAGGCCAGCAAATACAGATCGCTGAGCAGCATGGGTGGATTAATGTTAACCTATATGCATACTCAATATATGGTATTGATATTAACCTGTATAACTTCCCAACTAACAATTGGTGGCTTAACATGAAGTTTAGGCAGGCATTAGCCTACGTTATTAACCGCACGGCCATGGTTGAGGCTTGGGGTGCGTGGATAATACCAATATGGATAAGTGTACCAACGGAGGATTACATACTGTACCAGTACCCAGAGTTCGTTAGAAGCATAATAATCAATTACACGGTTAATTGGACTAAGGCTGCTCAGATACTTGAGAGCGCAGGCTTCTATAAGAAGAATGGGCAATGGTACACACCTAGCGGCACTCCAATAACCATGACGCTAATGGCACCTGCAGGGTTTACAAATCAATTAACGGCGTTATCAGAGGCCGCCACTGAACTTACGGCGTTCGGGATACCAACTAAGATTTTAGGTGAGGATGTGTCTACGTACTCAGGCTTAATAATACCTAATGGTGAATACGAGGCTGCTGGTTGGTTTGGACCCGGTGTTGAAAGCTACTATTCAGGTTATGCAACTTGGTACTACCCATGGCCGTATATGTACATTAACCTATCGCTAGCTTACCCATTCCAGTGGCCAAATGGCACGTGCACACCTATCTCACTTGTGACGCTCCACATTCCGAACACAACCATTGTGACCTGTGTCAACTCAACCTTCGGCTACATTAACCTAACAAACCTAGATAACGCCTTCAGCGCCGCGGCGCCAGGTAGTTATGAGTATGCGGTGGCTGTTAAGGTGCTATTTGCCTGGTGGGAGTACTACCTGCCTCAGATAATGTGGGGTGAGAAACTTGAGCCACAGCAGTTGGATCCGCATGTTTTCGATATTGAGTGGGCGTATAAGTGCTCAACAGCACCCACGGTACCGCCACCATTAGGCCCAGCCAACTTACCAGCACAATTCGTGATCGAGCCACCACAGCAGATTTGGGGTGCCCCAGGTGTAAGTGGAGGCGTCTGGATGCCTGGACCATTATACTTCGGTGGTGTTGCCCCACCAGGCGTGATGCCGCCACTGGCTCAGGCAATGCTTAATGGTTCACTGTGGACTAAGTATAAGTGGTATGCGGACTTCCTGGGGATAAGCCCAAGTGATTTTAACACTACATGCATTGCTTCGTATTTCCATATTTCGTATACTCCAGTAACTACTACGGCTACTACGACTACAACCACCACGACCACTGCCGTTTCAACGGTAACAACCACTGCCACCATGACTAGTACCGTGACTTCAACAGTGGCATCAACAACCACAGCAGTGAGCACGATCACGGTTACGAAGACAGTAATATCAACAGCACTAATAGCAGGAATAGTAGTCATCGTAATCGTAATAGCAGCAGTAGCAGCAATAATAGCATTGAGAAGGAGGTGATTAATTAGGTATAAGTAAAAGAACCTTAAAAATCATCTTCTTTTATCTTTTATTTTTATAATTTTTATTAAATTTAAATATCCTTAAAGGGTACTATTGTTGGTGTTTAGTGTGAGGGGGAGGTATGCTGTCTTGTTTAGTAAGGGTGACGTTAGGCTTCTTGAGGAGGAGGTCCCTGAACCTAAGGGTAATGAGGTTTTGGTTAGGGTTGGTGCATGTGGCGTATGTACTGGTGACCTTTACGCTTACCTAGGTTATAGGGTTTGGTTTAGCACACCCGCTAGGTTTGGCCATGAACCTGCTGGTGAGGTTGTTGCCGTTGGGCCCAATGTGAGTGGTGTTAAGCCTGGTGATAGGGTGGCTGCACTGGTGGCTAGCGGCTATGGTTGCTACGCAGACTACTTCATAGCTAAGGGTGATGCCGTGGCTAAGCTGCCTGATGACCTACCCTTCGAGTACGGTATAGGTGAGCCACTTGGGGCTGTGGTTAATGGTGTTAGGCAGGCCGCGCCCAGGGCCGGTGACTCCGTGGCCGTGGTTGGGGCTGGTTTCATGGGTACGCTTCTCATTCAGGCTTTGAGTAGGATGAATTTAAGTAGTCTTGTAGCCGTTGATGTTAGGGATGATAGGTTGAGGCTAGCTAAGGAGTATGGAGCAACGGCAACCCTCAATCCAAGCAACCCAAACTTCGATAGTGAAGTTAAGGAGCTAGCCGTCTCTCTGGAGGCGGTAGGCGTTAGCCCACCGTCTCCTTCTCGACGGTCACCCTGGGCCCCCTCACCGCAGCGACTCCACACCCATCGCCGGGGGTTCCCAGCCTCTGCGGATCTCGGAAACCCAGGGGCACTAATAAAGGCATTAGGGTTAGGTTAAAAACCTAACGTCTTAGGCATCAAATGAAAATAAACGCCACAAATAACCAAGAAGACCGAAACAGCCCAGTGGGTTTCGACGTTGTGATTGAGGCCTCGGGTAACCCAGAGGGTTTATTAACAGCCGTTAAGCTGGTTAGGCGTAAGGGTAGGGTGGCGATATTCAGTTACTACCCACACCCAGTGACAGTTGACGTTAGGGATTGGGATGCCAAGGGCATTGAGGTGGTTATGGCCGTGCCAGCCAGATCAGACAGCTACAGTAATGACCTTAAGGTAGCTGTTGAACTACTCAAGAGGGGTGTATTCGACTTGAGGAGACTAATAACGCATAGGTGGAGGCTTGACCAGATCAAGGAAGCCTTTGAATACGCATCCAAGAAACCGAGGGATTACATTAAAGGTGTTATAATGCCTTAGCTAAATGATAATCACTGGCAGTTAACTAACCTGAGGCATGAGGTTAAGGCGCCTTAAGAACACTAACCATGTTAAGCGTATACTATACGCAATGGCATAGATCAACACCTTAGGGCTTACTGATCAAGGTTGCGGTGTATTTACTATATACTTAATGGAGCTGTACTGAATCGTTAATTAAATTAATTAATCTAATTATTTAATTTGAATATGGGGTTAATGCTTATAAATATTTCAATAACTAATGTAATAATATGGATAAGCATGGCTTAAAGGGCTTAGTCTTCCCAAGGTGGGCAATAGGCAAGTTTATCGAGACTTTACCCCAGTTGATTGAAGTTGCCGGTGGTTTAAGGAAGGCTGACCTGGTGGTACGCAACGTTAACCTAGTTGATGTTGCCGGTGGGCGTGTGGTGGAGAACGTGTCTATAGTGGCCTATTCAGGCTTCATAGCTGCCTTGGTTAGCGCAAATGATGACAAAGTCTACATCGGCCCCAGTACAATGGTTATTAATGGTGGTGGTTCCTATGCGGCTCCAGGTTTCATAGATGCGCATGTTCATGTTGAGACTAGTTTCTTGAGACCAAGTGAGTTCAGTAAGCTTGCACTAATGCATGGCACAACCATGATAGTTACAGACCCCCATGACATAGCCAATGCAGGTGGTTTAAAACACCTACTTGCCTTCACCGAGGAGGCCATTAGGCAACCCTTGAAGGTGCTTGTTCAAGTACCATCATGCGTACCACCCACTAGATCTGAGGTGGATAATCCAGGTTACACATTGAGTGTTAAGGATGTTGAGGAACTGCTCGACTCCGGCCTGTTCCACAGCCTGGGGGAGTTCATGGATTACGCATCGGTGGTTAACCGTGACCCTGAGGCGCTTGGTAAGATTAAGGCCGCCCTACTTAGGGGCATGTTAATATACGGCCACTTACCCAGCCCAGACGACAGGGTGCTTAACGCCTACTCCTCATTAGGCGCATCATCATGCCATGAGTCAACGAGTCTGGACGAGGCGTTAGGTAAGTTGACCCATGGTATGTGGGTTATGCTTAGGTTTGGGTCGGCTTGGAGGGATGGTGAGGTCATTTTACCTGGCCTAATTAAAGGTGGCTACGACCTAGACAGAGTCATCCTGGTTACTGATGATGTATCAGTGATGGACCTAGTTGAGCATGGCTACATGGATAGGGTTGTTAAGGATGCCGTGGAGCTTGGCCTTGACCCTGTAGATGCGGTTAAACTGGTCACCATCAACCCAGCCACCTACCTAAGGCTAGATAACCTAGTGGGCGTACTGGCACCTGGCAGGTTAGCGGACATAGTACTCCTTAGGGATTTGAGGGGCCTTGAGGTTGATACGGTGGTAGTTAACGGCAACGTCGCCTACCACAATGGCCAATTAATGCTAAGGGACTTTCAGGAAACCGGAACCTTAACCTCACTGGGCCTCACATTCAACATCCCAGTTATTAGGGGCTTAGATGACTTAGCAGTAAGGGTTGGTGAAGACTATAGTGAAGCCTTGGTCCTAGCCATTGGTGTTGAGTATGGTGTTACGGTTACCAGGAAGGTTAAGGTTAAGGTACCTGTGGTTAATGGTATAGCGGCACCTAACCCGGATTCGGATGTAGCCTACGTTGCGGTTATAGACAAGTATAGGGCAGGTGGGGTTGGGAAGGGCTTCGTCACTGGGCTGGGGTTGAGGAGGGGGGCCCTAGCCCAGTCAATGGGTAGGGACACCCACAACATACTGGTCATTGGGGCTGACCTAGGGGACATGTACACGGCCCTCAGGGAGCTTGAGAGGATTAGGGGTGGAGTGGTGGCGGTGAGTAATGGTGAGGTGAAGTGTAGGCTCAGGTTAAGCATAGGTGGGTTAATGAGCAGCGAACCCTTCACCAAGGTTTACCACGAGGCCAAGTGCCTTGAGGACTTCCTTAGGTATTGTGGGGCGCCAAACCCAAGGATGGCCCCATTCCACATATCAATACTAACCCTCACGGTGATACCAGAGGTCAGGGTAACCCCAAAGGGCTTGGTTGATGTTAAATCGTTAACCATAATCAACCCAATACTTGAGGTAAGGTAACGTTTAATCAATTAATTAATCAATTCACGGATAAATAACCGAAATGCTTAAAAATATTTAAACAGATGTAATAATGATGAGTGGAAGAGGGTTGTTCGTGAGGGAGTCTACTGGTCTCGTTAAAACAGCTGGGTTCACGGATGCAGTGTCCATTAACATAGCCAACATGTCCGTTGGGGCCGCCCTCGGCACAGTGGGCTTCACCCTGGCCTCACTACCAACCGTAGCAGGGGTTAACCCAGTCTATGCATCGTTGATAGCGGCGTTACTGGCAATACCACAGGTCATCATGTACACTGTACTGATTAGGTATGTGCCAAGGGTTGGTGGTGACTATGTTTGGCTCAGTAGGGCGCTTGGACCTAGGTTAGCTTGGTTAGTCAACGGCCTAGTACTAGGCTTCATAGTTCAGGACTTGGCCTACTACGCCTTAGTGGCCATTGCAGGCGTCTACCAGGTTGAGTCCATTTTACCTACACTGGGTATTAATGTGTCATTCAGTACCTGGCTAATGGTAGCCATAGCCTCACTCTTCTTCACCATCATAGTTGTGGTGAATATATTGGGTACTAAGTATGGTATTAGGTTGATGACTGGGTTAACCTTGTTCTCAATAACCAGCCTAGTGATATCGCTAGTAATCCTATTCATAACTCCCAGGTCATTAATAATAAGCCGCATTAATCAATTGCTACCCAGTGGTTTTTCCTACTCTGGTGTTGCCTCCAAGTACTCTGGCTCTTTCTTCTCCCTCGGCCCTACCTTAATGATGCTCCCCTTCTTCGCAATATTCATATACCCATGGCTAAACGCAGGACCAGCCATAGCCTCGGAAGTTAAGGGTAGGAACGCCCTACAATGGAATCTACCAATTTCATTCATCATAGCCCTACTACTCACAACCTTGAGCTTCACTGCCCTTTATGATGCCTTGGGCTTCAGGTTCACCATGGCTGCATTATCAAACAGCCAGTTGAATAGCACAATCAACTACTGGACAGTGGCAATGGCAGCATCAGGAAACCCAATAATACAATGGATAATAGCAATAGGATCAGTAACATGGTACCTGGCCCTTCTGGCTTATGGAGCCATAGTTGCGGTTAGGTATTGGTTTGCGCTCGCCTTTGATAGGGTTTGGCCAAGCCTCCTCACCCACCTAAGCCCTAGGTTTGGTTCACCCATCTACGCCCACTTAATTGACCTAGCCGTAACCGTGACCTTAATCACCCTGGCCGGTGTATTCTACGGAACATTCACGGCACTCTACGGTGCAACCGTGGGTGCCTTAATGTACTTCATGGCCGTGGGCATTGGCGCCGTACTGATAGGTGTGGGTAAGCGCCTAAGCATGGGCAGAGGTCTAAGGGCCACGTTGACCGTGTCCGGTGCCTTAACGACGGCTGTGATGGCTTACTTGACTTACCAGTTCCTGGCATACCCATCAATATGGGGTGGGAACTGGCTGGCATACGGTGTGGTTGCCGGTGCTGTGGTTCTCGGTATTGTTGCCTACACGGTATCACGCATAGTTAACATTAGGAGGTACGGCATAGACATAGCCATAACATACACCGAAATACCACCGGAGTAGTGGTTAAAGTTAATTGCCACGAGGGGTAAAGGTTTATATTGAAGGTGGACGTGGTTAACTTGTAATGAGCTCTATTGACTGGGATAAGCTTGAGGAGGTTGTGGAGAGGGCTGTGCGTAGGGCTAGGTCTGAGGAGCTTAAGGAAATGGCGGAGGCCGTTAAGGCCCTAGCGGAGTACATGAGGACCGGGTTCCAGGAGATCCTAAAGAGATTGGATGAGCACGATAAGAGACTAAGCGAAATAACGGAAATACTAAGGAGACACGAGGAACTACTAAAGAGACATGAGGAAAATATTGAACAGCCATGGAAAAACCCTTAATGAATTAGTTAAGGCCGTTGGTGAATTAAAGGTGGCCATGGGTTCACTGGGCAGGAGGTGGGGTGTTGACCTTGAGAAGCCTATCCTCAAGATTTACAAGGATGCGCTTGAGAGTAGGGGCATTGAGTCTGGTAAGGTTGAGAAGTTCATCTACACTGACGTTGATGGGAAGTATTATAGGCAAGGGGCTAGGTTGGAGATGGATGTCTACATACATGACGATAAGGTTTACCTAATTGAGGTTAAGTCCCACGCGGAGCTTGATGACGTGGAGTGGCTCTTCGATAAGGCTAGGATTGTGGGTAAGATACTGGGTAGGGAGGTTAAGAAGGTTATATTAATAGCTATTAACATAGATAAGGAGGCGCTGGATAGGACTAACCAACTGGGCATAGACACCATATACGGCGCCGTGATAACGTAACCCAACCTAAGTAATGATGCATAGTATGCGGAACCACCTCAAAGCATACACTTAATCCTCCGTTAAATACCTGGTTAATGACATACCAAACACGGGCATCAGGATGTGGAAGCCTGTGGAACACCACTAGAAGCATGTCTAAAGGTCTTTGGGGCTAAAACTAGTTGCCTTTCTAAATAACCTAACACATTACGGCTAGTTAACACGTTGCAACTTATTTAAGCTTCGGTCCAGGCTGAATTAGCTAAAGTACCGTTGGCATCACAATGTAAGCTATCCCTTAGTGATAACTTGAACCTAGTGAGTGGTTAATATGCGTAGATTCCCTTGATTGATAATCATAATACTTATGATCATATTAACCGTATCAATCCCCTAACCCTAATCCGCACTAAACGTGCTGAGCTGCTACTCAAGCCGTGGTCAGGTTAGGTAAGGAAATAAGGAATGAATAGCTAACAAGGTTATATTGAAAAATACTTGGTTTCCGACTCCTTCCCCACCCTAAAGGGCGAGACTTGTCGCTCTCCTTATCAACTCCAGGTTATTAACCTGAATATTTCCTAACATTAGGATAGATATAAGTATCCTCTATTTAGTTTTTGCTGGTGAATACCGCTGATGTGATTGCCTCATTGAGGGGGGCATGCGTGGATCTTGGGAGGGAATTTAGTGATGAGTTCTTAGGGTTAATGCTCTTTGGTAGTTGGGCTCGTGGTGAGGCTAGGGAGGATAGTGATGTTGATGTTCTAGTCCTCTTTAGTAACTTAACCGGTAACTTCGACGTTAGGGCTAGGGTTTATGGGGTAATTAAGAGGCACATTAATCGCGACATCACGTTGGTGATAATGAGGAAGGCGGATATCCACGGTAGGTGGACCTCATTAGCAATAAACATTGCCTGGGATGGCGTGGTAATTTGCGATAAACTGGGTGAGCTGGCTTGGTTTAAGGCTACGGTTGCCGATTTCATCAGGAGGGAGGGGCTCGTTAGGTATAGGACTAGGGATGGGAAGTACGGTTGGGAGAGGGCTGATGGTAAACCCCTCGTACACACAGTGAATAGCTATGTTCGACCCAATGGATGAAGTTAGGTACAGGTATAGGTTAGCAATTAACTACCTCAGGGAGACCAACAACGCATTCGATAGGGGCGATTGGAGGGGTACCGTAGCCAACGCCCAACTTTCAGCGGAAAATGCGGCAAAGGCTGTGATAGCCATATATAGGGTGCCGAGTTGGTCACACGACCCCTCAGGCGAATTGGAGGAGCTGATTGATAGGATACCTAGGGAACTCACTAGCTTAATACTTGAGCTGGCGAATATAGCCAAGGCGCTGGCTCCCGAACATGCTAGGAGTACTTATGGCGAGCCTAGCGCTGGGTTGACGCCGTGGGATATATACGGTAGGGATGATGCCGAGAGGGCGCTGGCGATGGCGCGTAGGGCTGTGGATATGATGAACACGATACTCAAGTCATTAGGCATTAATGTGACAGACCCCTAACGATGATTCCACGCAACGCTAGGGTTGATGCAAGGGCAGGGAAGAGGTCACCTGGACCACCTCATGCCTAGAGAGGTTATGGCGAATGCGTAGATGAGCAGTAACACGGTTATTGTTGCTGGGACAGCCTATGGTGGAACATAAAGAAACTAAGGGAGACATGGACTGGAGAAAAACACTAGGATGAGTCAAATCTACTTATTCCATACGGAATCGCTACTTTCCTGTGGTTCTTCCTGAGAAAAACTAAGGGCTAGCCTAGAGCAAAGCCCTGCAATGCTGATCTGGGACAAACCCATGAACATCATCAGACAAGCGAATAGGAATAAGGAGAAACACCACTCAACTCCCAAGAGCAGAAGGAAGGACAGAGCATGTCCAGCTATACGCTACTGGAGTCGCCAACTCAGACCCAGAAGGATTATTGGCGGCCAAACACCTAGACCATCAACAATCTTAACACTGAGTAACTGAACATACCCAGTATCTCTCTAATACCCAATTTAATACAGCTATACTACAGTGGTTAAGGGTAATTACTGTTACTTACTGCTCCATGAGAAGAGACTAATCAGTGGAGGGGTGCTTAATGTAACGCAGTTTAACAGCTCCAACTAACGTGAGTTGCCGGTGCAGTTAATTAAGCGATATAGTTAATTTTATATTTCTGGGGTAGAATAATTGTTCTGGGGCAGAAATGCTGTTTGATGAAAGACCTAAAGCCAGGAGGGAGGACTTGTTTGATAGGGTTAAGGAGGTTTCTGAGGTCATAGATGCTATAGACAAGGGTAGGCCAATTATTGTGCTGTCCGGCATAAGGAGGATTGGTAAGACGTCCGTACTACTTGTAGCCCTCAACGAGGTTAACGTTGACTCCGTACTCATTGACTGTAGGGCGCTTAAAGAGAATTACGGTAGGAGGGAGCTATACGCACTCTTCTCAACGGCCTTCTCATCAAAGCTCGATAAGTTGAGGGATGTGCTTAAGGGTATTAGGGGTGTTAGCATAATGGGTAATTACGTTGAGCTTAAGTGGAGTGGCAGAGACTACCTTAGCTTAACGGAGCTGTTTGATAAGCTTAATAGGAGGAGACTCGTAATAGCCCTTGATGAGGCGCAGAGGCTTAGGGGCCCGTTGGCTAATGAGGTTAAGGATGCCATAGCCCACGCCTACGACTATGATAGAAACCTAACCTTCATACTCACCGGCTCAGAGGTAGGTCTACTTCACGAATTACTTAACGTAGATAACGAAGAATCACCCCTCTACGGCCGATACTACCATGAGGTTACCCTAGGGAGGTTCAGTGTTAATGAAAGTGAAGAATTCTTAAGAAGGGGGTTTAGTGAACTTTCCATAAGCGTGGGTGATGATGTGATAACGAGTATTGCCGAGTATTTTGACGGCATACCAGGCTGGTTAACCTTAGCAGGCAATGTCTATGCTAGAACCAGAGACCTTAGTCAAGTTAGGGAAACGGCCATTAAAATCGCCATGTCTGAGATTGAGAATTTGATAAGGGTTAAGGAGAGGACTTCACCTATAGTGGCTAGGAGGTATGAGACTGTGCTTAGGTGCATAGCTAACGGCTCCAACAGCTGGGGTAGGGTGCTTAGGTGCCTTGAGGATGAGGAGGGCTCCACAATATCCTCAAGCGTCCTACACAACATAATCACCAACCTGGAGAAGCTAAGTATAATTAAGGACTACGAATTCCTGGACCCAATCTACAGGGAAGCGTCAAAGAGACTCAAAGGCTAGAGGAAATCGATGCTAAGCCCATTAGTGTTACTAAATGGGGACGCTTACGACTTTGGCGTTGTAATCATCAATGAGATGCAGAACTTAAGGGAAATAGAGAAGCTAAGGCCAGCGCTTAAGGAGTAGGCGGTATCCATACATAAGGGTAGTTTTGGTTTTTATAGTTGTTTGTGGTGTTCATTCCCGTTGATGGTTAATACTGTGGAGTGTTTAATTTTTCGGTGGAGTGGTGGGATGGTGGGGTGAACCCGATGAGCTTGACGAGGGAGACCTTGGAGGAGCCACCTTCAGCGAGGGGAGTGGTGCAAACCACCAGGCAACTGAGGGATGAGCGGATGTTTAGCACTAAAGCGCGTGGGCAACATTTTGCCGAAACAACAGACTTTTAAGCCCCAACCAGTGAAAAGACTGGACGCCCGCATGGACTACACCCTCATCGAGTTCCTGGTGGGAATTGTCACCATAGTCGGTTTCATGTACAAGTTCGAGAGGGACACCAGGAGTGAGTTAAGGAGCGAGATGAGGAGCGGGTTTAATAGGCTCGCCAATGTTATTACCAGTGCTAATGAAATCATGATCGAGTACCTCGGGTTGAGGGGCATCCTGAACCAGGGGGACGTGGGCTTCCTAAGGACTGTAATCAAGGGCCTGGCCTCTACCGCCACGACAAACCCACTCACGGAGGCAGAGCGAAAAAGGCTTCTTGAGCTTGTTGATAAGGATGACCTAACAATCGAGGAGGCAGAGGAGCTCTATAGGCTGGCTAGGAAGCTCTATGAGGAGTACATCGACAAGACCCCGGACGCCTTCAAGGCGTTGCTCTACGCCGCCGCAATGCGTGGGATTACTTATAGGAAGTATGGGAGGAAACCACCCAACCTAGACCCAACCCAATCCTAACCACCACAACAAGCTGGTGCTGGGATTAATACAAATTTTATTATTAAGAGTGGGGTTAGCCTGTGTTGATTGGTGATGAGGGTTTCAACCATAACGTCGGTACCCCAGTGTTTTCATAAAATGATGCCTCTGCTTCGTGGCAGTGCACCCTGTGGACACCAACTAATCAAGGCATTGGTTACCACCTCCCCCTAGTGATGAATCCCAAATAGGCGGAACATGAAGAGGTGGGGGTTGGGCTGACGTGTTGTCCAGTACATGATTAGAGACGCAGGCCTAGGGCATAGTCTTATAAATAATGACTCGTGACACACCCAATGGGTGGAGCCAGGGCAAGGCAGTCCAGGCTCACGGTATTCATTAAGAAGCCCACAGGCAGAGCTACAAGGAGTACTGGGGAGGCTAAGGAGGCAAAAGCCGGCCTTAGGGGTGTTGAGGTCCCGAGCGCCATTATTGAGGATGTGGCTGGGGAGTTAAAGGCACCAGTTACAATCATTGAGCCCTTGGTTGATTGGATCGTGAGCTACTTGAATAGGCCCTGCTGTTGGAGTGTTGGGCTTGATAGGCTAGCCCTCGACTTATTGAGGGCGAGGGGTTATGATGTGAGGTTCGCACTCTACGTCCTGGATATCGAGGTTGGGAAGCGGAAGGTAACCGATGATGGCTTTGCCAAGTTGAGGAGTGTTTTGCTGGTCATTATTAAATACTTGGAATTGGCTGGGGTTGTGGAGTACGTGAGGGACTTGGGTGTTGTGAATCTAAGGAGGGCGGGTTGATAACCATCACCCATTATTGCCCCCGCACTCCCTGGCTAGCTCCCTACCGAGTCTTTCTAATTCCCTTGCCAACCCTAGGCCCAGGGCGTGCCTAACCCACTCCCTGGAGTTGGCGTTAATGAGCCACCTAACTAACCATGGGGTAACCACACGGCAAAGGTTGGAGCGCTTGGTAGTATAGTAATAATTAATAAGGTAGTTAACAACCTCGTAGTACGAGTTCACACCTAACTCCCTCGCCAATGCCTCAATCCTCGCCCTGAGTGTCGAGTCTAGGATAATGACGGAATCCACCCCAGCGGTGGTTCATGTGCCATTAATTAGGGGGTTGGGTTTATGAGCGGTGGTTGGTGCTCACTGGGTGTTGCCTTCACCTAACCACCTGCGTTTCGTGAATTTAATTATGATTGGTACATCGCCCTCGAAGTCGATGATTGTGTACACGCCGTAATCCCTACTCGCAAGCCACCCAATTGTGTAGTACGCAATTGCCCTATCGCCTAGTGGCTTATTGAGCCCATAGGCCCTAGCTATCAACCTACCAATGATTGGTAGCTCCTTATTACCAACCCTCAGGACGAGCC
>OGCG01001116.1_pt1 | contig 14100 bp, 7 predicted proteins | sample 1570061 | NCBI WGS metagenome assembly OGCG01 (sample SAMN06268698, study PRJEB24515) | hot springs metagenome | isolation source: Joseph's Coat, Yellowstone National Park, Washington, USA | place: USA:Joseph's Coat, Yellowstone National Park, Washington, USA
GCTGCATGAAATCTATGCTCTTCATTACGTCTGATTCAGAGCCAAGGCCGTTCATTATTATCGTACCAACTGGAATATTCAAGGAAGAGGCATCGTGAAGCAATTTTACCCTCTTATCTAAACTGTCCCCAGGTTTTGCTTCCTTGAAAATTTCACTGTTAATGGTTTCTATGGAAGAGTAGATTGCAGTTACGCCTTCTTCCTTGAGAATCTCTAAGGTTCCCATAGATATAGGAGCGCCAACATCTATCGTGATATCAATATCAGTGATACTTCTCACACTCTTCACAACATTTAAAAGAATATCATCCTGTCCAGCGACGTCAGTTCCCCCAACCAGGGTGATTGACGTTATTTCCTTCCTCTTATCTATCTTCTCCACTGTATTCCTCAATTCTTCATCTGTGAGTGTATCCCTCAGTCCCCGTATCTCGGGAATGCTGCTGGAGACGGAGCAGTATTTGCATGGAGGGGAGAGCCTGCATGGGGTAACCATGTGAATGTGGGCGGTGAGATATATCTCCCTTCCCAGCTCCCTGTCCCTTATTTCTGGTGCCTCTTCCTTGTAAACTCTGTCACCTTCTTCCACTTCCATGCCATAGAAACTTTTTAATTAACATTTTTTCGGTACACCAAAAATAACGTTCGTTACCGCTAGAATTGGGAGGGGGACTGGTACTGGAGGCGCTCATATCACTGCAGGTATAGCCAAGAGGGAGAAGTCACTCGTAATAAGCATAGTAACGCTGCCGTTCAGCTCTGGGGAAGGGTGAGGATGGAGAATGCCCTTTACGGTCTGGAGAAGCTGAGGGAGAACTCTGACACCACAATAGTCATACCCAATGACAAACTCCTCAAATTAGTTCCCAGACTCCCTATTGGGTTTCAGGTGGATCTGGTCTATGAAGATTGAGAGATTCTAAAATATAGCGAATTTTGATAGAATGGTTACAAACAATTTTTTTGTGGTAAGATTCCAGGATAATTTCATCCAAATAGGCCAACCTTTACGAGCACATGAGCTACACGAACAGGCTCCTTATGAACCTCTTGACCCTCCTGTAGTTCTCCGGAATCATTCCCAGAAACAGGTCTATGTCCCCCTCATCGAACGTCTCAAGCACCCTTATGAAGAAGAGGTATACTGCAAGGCCGGTGACTATATACACAAAAAGTTTCAGGATGGAGTATCCAAGCCTCTCCTGAACAACTGCCATTAGGATGAACATGATTATGCCTGATGCGTATATCTTTGACATCTTTCCCCTTTCAAACACGAATCTGCCGTATTTCCTGGCATAGTGGTATATCACAATAAAAGATGCAACCCCTGTTGATGCATATCCTATTGCTGCACCATCTATTCCTATTCCTGGTATAAGTATGACGCTTAAAATAACATTTGAAATGAGGCCAAGGGATGAAGATGCAATGAAATCCTGGTCTTCCTTATTGCTTGGAGAGTCACTGCGAATATGTTCACTGAGACAGTAAGGGAGCTCACGGTGAGTATTATAATCATGGGAACTGCTCCGGGAATGTAGTTGATGTTTGCCAAGAAGAGCAATATGGAAGTGGACAGTGAAGCCACAAGCAGTGCAACTGGGATGTATATTGCTGTCAAGACCTCTGATGCCTTCACCGACTAGAGCCTGAAGCTCTCCCTGTCCCCTGAGCCGTAGAACTCAGAAAGCCTTGAGAGGAGGACTGATGTGAACGGTAGTGTAAGAATGGAAAGTACGTTTATGAGGAGGAGTGCAAAGTTGTATATGCCCAATTTAGAGAGATTTACTAGAAAAGAAACGATGAACCTGTCCACATATGTTACGCCGTAACCGACAAGGCCTGAGATGAATATTGGAATAGAATGGGAAAGCACGGAGGATAGAGAGACGCCTGAATTTGCCAGGGGTGCCCTTCCCTCTCTCCTGTGAACGTAGTAGAGCAGAAGGAATGTTGTTGCATAGTATCCGGCTATCCAAGCGAATATTCTCCTGATAGGGTTGCTGTTTAAGAGCAAGAAAAGGATTATCAGGTCGTATCCTATGGCATACATGAATATGTTGAGAATCCCATTCAGCCTGAAACTCAGGAGCCCCAGAAGGATATAAAAGAGGGTGTTGTTGATTACCCTGGAAAAGAGTTCCACATCCATCAGCCTTAGGTAGTCTAAATACGCATAAGAATGGAAGGAGAGGAGGGCGGAGGCGATGAAAGAAACAAGAGAGCTGTGAATGCCGCTAAGGCCAAAAGGAAGCCCACTGCAGTGAACTTCCTGACCAGTGACCTGATCATCGCCCCCCACCCAGATGGTAGGAGATAAAGTGCTGCACACCCTGCTGGAGCACAAGGGAGGATATTGTGCTGAAAAGGAATGCAATGGCACTCAGCAGTGAAAACACCCCTACAATCTCAATGCTGTATAAATGAATGATGAATATGTAAAATAGGCCCCTTGCGACAACGAGCGTCAAGGAGGAGAAGTGCTGCCAGTATGCTCCCCTTATCGTCGTGTCCCTACCTTCATAGAGGGTTATTCATCCCTTAAGCACTCCTTCGCTAAATATATTTCATTCTAAATGCATAAGATAAAGAAATGGGGAGAATATGGGATGTAAAATTTGTATGACCTTTGGCATCATAATTCTTTGGATGTCATCTAAGTGTGTGACAATTACATGTTTTATGCAAGTTGGTCCGTTTCGGAAAATTAGAATTTGGTGAAAATTGTTAAACGTACAAGGTGTATGACAGTAGATTTATTGTTCATAATGTTTATATATGATTAGTTATCTCCCTTACTTGGAGGTTTTAAATAATGTTTAAACCCAACAACAAGAAAATGCTTACGGTATTGATCACTTTAGCAATGATACTCAGCGCTTTAGCGGTAATCTCGATGGCAGCACAACCGGCGTATGCAGCTGCTTCCGGTACTGTCACATACAATCCTACAACAATCGGCATTGAGAGCGGAATTGCAGTACAGACAGTGGCGTTCGTATCAGGTGGTTCATTCACATCTGGTGCAACAGTATACTTCTATTTGAGTTCGACTGATAGTGCAACTGGACTTTTGTTCGGTGGAGATGCTATAGGCGGAACTATATTGACGGCTTCGTCTCCGACGACGCTCAGCCAGGCAGTTACTTTCTTCCCTAGTGGGGATACGGTAACAGCAGTAAATCCGAGCAGCCCAAGCGGTTATAATTTAGGCCCTACTGCCTCAATAACTCCAGGCACGTACTACATACTCGCTTCCATGGTAGTACCACCTACCACACCCGCTGGCCTGAGTACAGGAGGGTACGCTTTCCCAGCAGCATCTTCTCAGTTTGTACCACAAACCGCATCTTTCTCGGTACTTAATGCAGTTACGATGTCACCCGCGACCGGTGCGAACGCACTGACAGTTGGCAGTACAGGTATAGCTTACGGTACAGGGTTCGATTCAGGTGCCTCAGTAAGCGTATTTCTGAATTACCCCGGGGGAACAGTCCTAACTACTGCGACTGCTAACTCATTCGGATTGTTCGAAGTACCGTTTACGGTACCACAGCTGGCTGGAACTGTTGAAGTGAATCAATACTCAGGCGTATATACGTCCATAACGTCTTCTTATAACGTGGTGGCCCAGGAAACTAACACATATTCCGCATCAACATTCCCACAGGGTGGGATAACAGCTGATGCACCAATGGATATTGCACCTTCACTTGCAGTTTCGCCGCTTGACATACAGGGTACAGCAGGCACTTCACTGACTCTCACTGGAACAGGTTTCCCTGCTGGTGGTGTCATCGCTGCAAGCACGTCCACAGCACCATCAACAAGCATAGAAATCAACGGACTTAGCGGAACCCCAGTTGAGTCGAACACTTATCATTCTTCTGTCACAGTTTCCGCATCAGGGCAATTCACACTTACAGTAACACTTGTATCATCAATAACACCGACAAAAACAACTGGACCGTTATCCATATCCACAACTCTGACAGACTCTGCGCCCTATACTCCACGGATATCAAACCTGTTTTCTCCAGCTCTCTACATTTCGTCACCTAACCCACAAGACCTTGGATTTTACTTCGCACCGGTCCCTATTGCGGGAACATATTACCCGGTTTTTAGCCCATTGGTAGCAGCAGTATTTGATTTCCCCGCAAGTACCTTAGTCTCTGTATACATCGGTTCAACACTCGTGGGTAATGTGACTACAGATTCCAATGGATTTGGTATACTGCCATCTACAGCCATAATTCCAGCAATGCCGGCAGGCACCTATACAGCTACGGCAATGACAACGTCCGGCCTTGTTGCGGTGCCAACGGTTGGAGTAACAGGAACAATATCGATTAGCTCCTTCTACATGGCTACGGATCCAATAGGTAACACCCTTTTCACTGCGGGTCCTCTAGCTAGTAATGAATACGTACCACAGAACGGTACCATAACTGTATCCGCTTACGGATTGGCCCCGGCAACACCTTATCTTGTTACAGACTCAGCAATAGGCAACATCGTTCTATATGGTACAAATGTCACTGTTAGCGTTGGCTCAGTATATTTCACTGGTACAGAACTAGTACCGGCTGCCAACGGAACTCTAATATTCTCCTACCAGCCATTCTACGGTTATTATGGAATGACAACAGGCACGCCAGTAACGATTTCCGTTGGAAGCACTCCTGCATTTCTTAGCTCTCTTGGCTCTGTCGTGGGATACTTAGAAATAGGTGCACCTTCATTTGTTCTGTCTTCTCAGATCGTTTCACCTGGTGGGTCAATGACCGTCTCCGTCACTAATCTAATACCGGCGCCAAGGATACCGAGTCCCGTTACGTTCTACCCTGGCACCTCTGGCTATTATAACATCTACATTGGAAGTTCTGAAATAACGTCGACCACTCCTGCAAGTGAGAGTGTTTTCAGCGGTAAGACGCTTTCTTCTGGAGTAACATTTACTGTCCCATCCTTAAGCAGCGGTCTCTATAACGTTTCTGTGACATATGCCGGGCAGCCCGTCTCTATGGCATTCTCACCAGAAAACAGCCTGAATTCACTGGTCGTTGTTTCGACGCCTGGTAGATCCCTCAGTTCTGGGAATGTGGTGACCTTAGCCACAGAGTCTGGTGGAATTTTCTCAGGATATGTCATAGCAGGATATGGTTTACTACCCAGTGAAGGTGGAAGCCTCACAATCTATAACAGTCTTGGACCAAATACAGGAGCGTTTAGGGCAACTGATGCAGCAGGTGCGTTCTTCGATTATACCGATCTTTCAGCAACAGGCACAATTTATTCAGGAAGCTCAGCAGGCACGTTCTCTATCGTACTGTCACTTGGTAGCGGTTCGTCCGTTTCTGAATTCTTTGCCACTTACATGGTCACTCCAACACTGAAATTTTCTTCTGGATTAGGATATGTAGGTCCAGTGTATTATGTCCTTATTGGGGAGACCATAACGATGGCTCCTACTGGACTCGTTTCAGGAACATATTACGACGTGTACTTTGGTTCACATTATCTGGAAACAGTCCATGCAGCTACTCCAACCTCATTTGTGAGGGGCGAAAGCACTTTCATAGTTCCAACAGTACCATCCGGCCTATATTTCCTGAACCTTACATACACCGGAACGACAACTGTGGTAGTAAGTGAACCTGTTTACGTGTTACCGAGCTATTACGGTACAATCACCATGACTTCTGCACAGGGCATTCCTACAGAGTATGCATTCCCAGGGGAGATAGTATCATTCTTCTGGACTCCTTCGACCACGACTGGTCTTGTTAAACCAGGCGCAACCAATGATGCAGGGCCTGTCTATGTTACTGTTTACCTTAACGGTACTGCCTATGTAACAATTCCTGCCACATACGGAACAGTCGGAACCACAACATATCTGAACGGTTCATTCCTGGCGCCAAATGCAGCTGCAGGATCATACTGGGCAGTCAGCTTTGGCTGGACTCAGACTGAATACAAAACTACTGCCACAACTTCCGCAACCACCAGCAACTACATCGGAACTTCCATGGCATATCTCGGTCTGGTTAGTGGTGCAGGAGCATTAGTGGTGAGCATTTCATCTTCGGAGATAGCAAGCATAATAACCAGTTCCATAAATTCGGCACTTCAGGTCCCACTTTCAGAGCTTAGCGCAAACATAACAGCCCTGCATGGAGATATCGTTAACATTACAACATCATTCGGCAAGATGACAACGACTCTCCAGGCGATAAACGCGACAGTACAAAGCATAAGTTCTGGGCAGGCCATTATACTCACAGACCTCGGAATGGTACAGACCTCACTCGCATCTTTGAACGCATCGATCGTTTCCATCAGCGGCAACGTGGTTACAATCAACACTACACTCGGAAATGTAGTCACAACCCTTGCGGGAATAAATGCCCAGGCGACAACTAACGGTAATGGAATAGCGAAAATACAGACTGACCTAGGAACCATAAGCGGACAGATAGTCTCAACAAACGGTAATATTTCCACAATCAAGACCAATCTTGGATACCTGAATACGACAGTGAGCAAGATAAACACGAACACTTCTGGATTCTCGACGCTGGAGATATTCCTCATAGTTGCAATAGTGCTCATACTGATAACACTGGTCATAGCGTTCATGGCAGTAAATAACACCAATAAGCTTGCAAAGAAGCTAGAAGAGCAGAAAAAGCAGTAAACTCCATTAATTTTATTTTTTTATTTCCCTTTAGTTTTCAGATTTTAGATCATTAGGTATATATTTGTTGATTGATTACACAAAATGGTGTGATTTGATGCGCAAGAAATATGAAATTCTTCTGATAGCAATAATAATCCTCTCTTCAGCGGCCCTCACATCATCCTTTGCAAGCGGAACAGCGTCAGGAAGCGTTAACTACTCCCCCTCAGTGTTTTCATCAGGCACAACAACCCTTACAGACGTGAACGGTGGAACATTCGGTGTCGGGTCCACAGTATACTTCTACATTAGCACAACGACAACTCCCTCCGGAATAATTGGAGGCTATGCGGGCTACTACGTACTTCCTGCGAGAGCTGCAACACTCAGCAATGCACATGTGCAGTTGGCAGTCCCGACCATTCCGACAGGACAGTATTATCTCATAGCAAGCGATTCTTCATCTCCAACTTCTTCAGGTGCCCAGTTCACCTTTGCCTCCACTATTACAGTGACCTCACTCAGGCCATCGGTTTCGGTTTCAGGATCTCAACCTACAACTTCAGCATCGGTATCAGGTTCAGGGTGGGACCCGTCTTCATCCGTATCCCTATACATTGCCGGAGGCCAGGGTTCCCCCATATTTGTTTCCCCCATCTTAACATTCACGACGACGTCTTCGGGTAGCGTATCAGCAGGTACAACTTTTACAATACCTGAGATTGCGTATGGAAGTTATATTATCGTTGCCCAGGAATCATCCCCCTCCTCATCCAATAATGGAATAACTGCAGACTCTTCCATATCCGTGTCGCCCATAGTTTCCGTATCCCCATTCGACATAAGCGGTTCCGTAAGGTCCCAATTCACAGTATACGGATACGGATTTCCATCAATGGCCGCCATAACTGCAAACGGGATTTCAGTAGGATCAGTCAGGGTGGTTAACGATGCAGTAACTGCATCCACTACAGGATCGTTCTCGGTCAGCGCCTCCCTCTCTACTGCAATAACGTCATCCGGTTTCTATACTGTGAGTGTTGCGTATAATTCAACGTCTTACTCACAGTCTGGCGCCATCCTAGTTTCAATTCCAAATCCATTGTCTCTTGGGTTGGAGTTCACAACTCAAACTTCACAGGCGTATCCAAACTCCCAGTATACCGCAAATATTTATAATTTCCCTGCGGGGGTGCAGGTATTGCTGACCCTTGGGCCCTCCATCCTGGGGAACATTACAACAGATTCAAACGGATATGCGACACTTAGCGGTGCAATACCTCCCATCCCTGGGGGGACTTACGACGTGGTTGCATCATCATCTGGCCTGTATGCCTCAGTTTCAGTGATTGTATCTAGTTATTTCATAGTCATAGACCCCGACGGTATACAGATGATTTCAACGAATGAGTATTTCCCATCAACGGGACACTACACGGTTGAGTCTTTTGGCCTTAATCCCCTCGACAATTACACGTTTAATGATTCTGCAGCTTCCTCCTCAGCTGTGATAGATTCAGTCTCATCAGGAAGTATCATATCAGGGGCATATTTCAAGTTCTCACCAGCGTCAAACGGTACCCTGATTTTCACATTTTCACCTAACTTCTCCCCAACCGCAACCGAATCGGTTATTTCACTCACTTATTCCCAAGGGTCGGTTTCAGGTTTCAATAACAACAAGTTCGGATACACAGCCGTACAGTCCCCTTACTTCAGCTTTTCCCGTAACACAGTCTCTATATGGCAGGAGCAGCAGAGCGAGACAGTGACTGTATCTGGCATAATCCCTGCAGGGTCCACAGTCTACCCGGGACTAGAAACATCATACAATATTTATGTTGGAACAATTGAAGCATCTTTCACCACAGGGTCCGCCAGGCAACCTACCACTGTTCTCTCTTCCACATCCTCAAGTATTTCAATAACACTCATTTCTCCCTCAGCGGGTGGTCTATACTACGTTGGGATAACTTGTGCAGGCCAGCCAGTAAGTAACGCGCTCTACTCCGCTCCAGTACTGGTGTCTTGCCCTGCTTCAACCCTTGACTCCGGACAGGTTCAGTCGATACCTATTCATTCAGGCAATCAGGTGACAGGGTACTACATCGTTGGATATTCCTTCTATCCATCGGCCACGGTGAAACTCTACTACTACACTCAGACATCGCTCTACTCATCCACCGAGGGACTCACCTACGGCGGATTCCTTTTTACTATGACCACACTGCCTTCAGAACCATCCGGGACATACAGAATATTTGCTGAAGCAACATACCAGTCTTCCACATACGTAACATACTCAAATTATACTGTCTATCCTTCATTCGTCGCTTCTAACGGCGGGAGCTACAGTGCAACCATAAATACAGCGATTTCATTCTCCATCAAGGGCTTCCTGTCCAACACTTACTATAGCATATATTTCGGTAATTACAAGACATTCACTGGGGCAACAGACAGTGGAGGATCAGGTTCTGGCTCGTTCAACATTCCTATTGTCATGCCAGGAAAATACAATATCACAGTTATCCAGCTTTCAGATTCCAACGAAGTCGCCACGGAGCAATTCAACGTTACGCCGAGTCCTACGCTCACAGTCAGGAACTATGCTTTCCCGGGGCAGCTAGTGTCATTCTCTTGGAGGCCATCCACAGCGCCTTCAACTCCGAGCACTCCATCTGGTGTAAGCCCCTATTACGGTAGCATCTACACTACTGTTTATCTGAACGGCTCCGCATTTTATACAACCGTGGCCTCATTTTCAGGATCATACATCAACGGATCGTTTGTCATGCCCAACGATCCAGTTGGAAGCTACTGGGGCGTAACTCTCTCATGGCAGCAGGATACATACTCAACTAAAAATGCGAGTACAACCACGACTACCAGTTTTTACGGTATGTCAGCTTCCCACGCAGCCATTCTCCAATTGGTAAACGGGAGCGGCGCTACTATCACGGGGATATCGCGTGATCAGATAGCGGAAATCACGGCCGCAGTGAGCTCATCCATTTCCGCTTCAATGGAGTTGCCACTTAGTGAACTTAATGCGACAATTTCATCTATAAATAATTCCACTGCATTCATAAGGACATCGTTCGGAACAATGGAATCTTCTCTTTCTGCACTTAACGCAAGCATAGCATCAGTAAACGGCACGGTCGTTACTCTCAATACTTCAATAGGTAAGGTGGATACTTCTCTATCATCATTGAACGCCTCTATCGCAACAATCAATGGCAGTACAGCGAAAATTATGACTTCGATCGGAACAATTACCGGAAACATCACTGCAATCAAGAACAACGTTGCAACCATAAGGACATCGCTCGGAGTCCTTACTGTTAATCTTGGCAATGTATCTGGCAATTTAAACAACGTTATCAATTACGGATTGATATTCGATGTTTTGCTCATAGCATTGGTAGCTGTAACGCTCGCTATTGCTATAATGGGCCTACTGGGTACGAGGGATATAAAAAGAAGATTCGGAATGAGGAAAGAATAAACCAATATTTATTTTTTTTATTATATTCACATTCAAGTTGAATCTCTTTGTTTCTACAATGGCATGAAAGTTGGAAATTACCAGTAATTGTACCAAGGAGAATGAGATATGTGGTCGCGTTGCAATGTTACGATTGTCTGCATTTTTTCCATCCGTTAAACAGTTTTCATCACGGTGAGCTGACTGCATAGCAATTCCGTTCTCTATAAGGTGCTTTCAAAACTGTGAACCGAACGGAGGGGGACAGAAGGAATAAACATGGCCTGGAAGAGAAGATCATAGAATTCATGTTTTTCGTAATGATGAGAATCCGGGAAAGATGTAGAGATTTTCAGAAGTAATCATGGAATATGACATACAAAATCTACGAGGAAGGCTGTTCATCATCTCCTCTTGAACACATATTACAACGAATATACAACAATATCAAGATTCACTTTATCCATAATGGATAACAGCATAGAAGAGCTCATTCACCCGGTGAATCAATCCGTTGGGAAGGAATAGTGGCAGCATAGTGCATAGCTGAACACTACTTCTCCAAAACATTCTGATTTTTTAGGAAGAAACTCAGAGCTAAGGGGGTTCATTGAATAGTACATTCTTTAACCACAACTGCCCACCAACTGTGAGCTGGGAATTGAGCTTATGCAAAACATAAATATACCTGTTTGTATAATGTACATGGAATCAATTGGCCAAATTAAAGGTGAAAATCACATGTTTAAGTCGAAATTGGACAAGACCATAGTAGTGGGAATTGCCCTCATAATGATACTTTCAGCAATAGCAGTATTTGCATACGGTACGTCGCAACAGCCTTTAGCGTCAGCAAATGGTAAGGTCATTTCAATTAATGTGGGAGATCAGAAAATACCCTACTATGAGGGAGTAAGAGGCAGTAACTCTGTAGGGGCATTGACATCAGATGCCTCGTCTCAGGCCCGGTCGTCTAGGACCGGATCATCTCTTTCTCTTAACTCGGTAGTTTCCACATCTAGTGATCCGATATACTCAGAGGTGAATGCAACATCATCCAACATATTCCTCTATTCACTCCCTGGAGCAGAGGAATTCACAGTGGGAAGCAGCAATGAGACGGTCAACTACTTTGTCCTCTACCTTTCAGGATCCGGGACAGTGGATGTTAGCATAGGCTCATCACTCTTCCATTCCGATGTGCTCTCAAACACTACGGTTACAGTAACACCTGGCAAGTTCTGGTACAACATGTCATTCAAACCTACCACACTCACAGGTTCCACTGGCTACTACTTGAACGTATTCCCCGTATCTGGAAGCGTGGAGTGGGGATACACAACATCACCATCAATAGCAAAGAATAACCTTCAGGACTTCTACTACGTCAGTGGTGTTCTAGCACATGACAATGCATCACCCAACATATACACAATAGGCTTCACACCTGTACCACCGCAAGCAGTACTTTCACAACAAATTTCTAATTCCTACATCACTGAATTTGTGTTTGCCGTGACACTGACACTTTCATTCCTAGGAATAGTCACATTAACTAGAAGGCTGAAATAAGAAGTCCTTCTCAATATTTCCATTTTTTATTCATTTTTTACATTACTGTCATTTTGAAGATGTTGGAATTTTTACGATTTGCAATTTTTCATGTCTATATATTCATTAGCTGAAGGCTTGGAGGAATATGATACTCTAGCCACTTTTCATATTCTCATATCTGAACATCATTTTGTAGGGGTTGATACGATCGCCTATAAATTGAGTGAAGCTTACTCTCTTGTATATACAATTTTATTTGATGCCCCTATCTAATCATCATTGCAGCGATACTATTGAATCTCCCCTAGAAACGCTTATTAATGCCTTCTTCATAATTGACAGATGCGGCTAACGGTCTTCATTCTCATCATCGTTATTGTCGTAAGCGCTGTTTTGCCCCTCTCCTCTTCCTCACCTCGTGGTGGTTATTCTGTGACGTTCACTGAGACGGGACTGAGCAGGGGAGTAGAATGGACGGTCTCACTCAACGGATACAACCAGTCCTCCTACGGTAACATCACTTTTCTTGAACCTAACGGTACATACGTCTTTTATATTCATCCTGTCAGCGGCTACAGAACTGATAAGTATACATTTGACGTGAATGTCAGCGGAAGTAATGTAATTGAGCATGTTGCATGGTCCAGGGTATTCTATAACGTCAGTTTCGATGAGCACGGTCTTGCTCCAGGTACTTTGTGGAAAGTATTAGTGAAAAGTTCTTCCTATGCAGCCACAAACTCATCATCCTCCAGTTCAATCATATTTCCCCTTGTAAACGGTACGTACTCATATTCAATTTCAGAAATCAGTGGATACTCCCTCCCATCATCAACAGGCAATTTTACTGTTAATGGGTCTGCGCAGAAAATATCAATTTATTTCATCGTGACTATGAACGTCACTTTCCTTGAGTCAGGTCTCCCCTCCGGAACGGTCTGGAGCGTGACCCTGGGGAACAGGACATACTACAGCACATCCCGGTTTCTGTACATCAACATAAGCAACGGGTCAGGGCCATTTGAATACCATATTCATGTGCCTGCAAATTATTACGTTTCACCTTCTCAGGGTGTATTGAGCCCCAGCAACAGTTTCATATTCGTGACTGTAGGTTCCTACCTTCCGTGGGAGGTGCTGATTGCAGTCGTAGCTGTCCTTGCCGTGCTCTCTTTCCTCTTAACTAAAAGGAGAAGGAAAAGGGACAAGGGGAAGAGCTGATATCAGTTTCCATTAGCTTGCCTATGGGTGGAGGGTGACAAGCAGCACCTGGCTGAAATGCAGGTGGGGAGATGAAATCTCAATCCTTCCATTGCCTTAGATCAGAGTCTCCTGAGGGTGTAATAGGAAAATAGGAGAAGTGAGATGAATATTATTCCACCGATGGCCACGTATGGAACGTAAGGAGTTGTGTATCCACTGACAGAGACGATCAGTATCACAGGGAAAGGGGGGAGAGAAATGTACTTCCCTCCGAAGTGTACTGCCATCTCCCCCTGCAGCTCATTCCCGGGTATGTACTGGTCCCCCTGCCATTTCCCTATTCCAACTGAGGTCACGACGGGGTAACCGCCGAATGTCTCTGATGGAACGCCACCGTTTGAGAACAGGGGAACGTTGCCTGTGACGTATATAATAGTGTTGCCATCAAGCACTTGTGGGAATGTGAATGAGTAGGCGTATCCTCTGCTCGATGTACTTCCATTAGAAATGAAGGGGGTTGAGCTGATTCCGGGGATGCTGAGTTCAATTGTGCCGTTGTCCGGGCTGTAAAGTGTCAGCACTGAGCCAATCAACGGGTATGGTATGGAGATGTTGAACTGCAGAGGGAGAGGGGTGACTGTATTTCCGTATATGGAATGAATTTGAACGAAATTGTGAGGTAAATCAGCATACCCGCTCATGAAATCCTTTGCATAGTTCCCTGAGTAGAGAAGGAGAGGGAAAGAGTAGAGTGCATATAGACTCCCCCCGGTTATGAATTCAGAGGAAGGGGAAATGTAGTAGGTGTTCACAACTGGTGATTCGATCATGTTTCCAGGTATGCTTGAAGCGACTGGTGCAAGAAATGCGACTGCTATCACAACTATTACAGCAATAACAGATGCCTGTGCCCATGAAGTCTTTCTAAACACTCCACCCTTCCCCTTCTTCACCTTGAGTAGCAATATGCCTGAAAGTATGGAGAAGCCGTACAGGGAACCGGCGAGATCCACTACCCACCATGGATATGAGTTGTTTGTGCTGAGTATTCTGTGGTTCAGGTCAGAGAAATATATGATGAAACCAATTGGGTTTATCGTCTGCATCACAACGAAGCTGAGGAATGAGGAAAGCCAGGTAAGGCCAATGAATACCCATCTCCTGT
>OGCG01001117.1_pt1 | contig 14099 bp, 11 predicted proteins | sample 1570061 | NCBI WGS metagenome assembly OGCG01 (sample SAMN06268698, study PRJEB24515) | hot springs metagenome | isolation source: Joseph's Coat, Yellowstone National Park, Washington, USA | place: USA:Joseph's Coat, Yellowstone National Park, Washington, USA
ATGAGGCAATATTATTAATTAAAGAAAAGATTAAAGAAAAAGACTTGCAAGACCTTATTACGTTTAGACAGAGCATATAGTGCGAACAGATGAGATCTAGCTCTAGGATTAAAGATATATTCAGCATCGCTAATTTCCTAGTAGGATTTTTCGGGATGCCTATACTCATATATATAAAGGAAAAAGAAGTATCCCCTTACATATCCGAGCTAAGTGGAGCATTATTACACGTACTGGTTACAGATAGGACACCTATGCCCTCAAAGGACTCCTTAGGATATTACCTATTTTCCAAGATCCACGCTGATAACTCATGAGTGAAAAGGAAAGTCGCTCCATTAACCCCTTTCTTCGTAAAAATCTATTCTTAGCCTACAATTCAAGCTTTTAACGTATTGCATGCATCTTGGTTTATGGCAGTAAATGCTAGCGAAATCAACAACCTTCTTAATAGCGGGCAATATCAAAAAGCCATTACATTAGCAAAGGGAGACCCAACTCTAGAAAAGAAAATAAAGGCTATCTATCTCCTAAAAGAGGCGATTAATGAGGCTAACTCTGGGAACTACGAGAAGGCGATGTCATTAATAAACCAGAGCAAGCTACTTTATCCTAAACACGACGTATCGAAATATGTCGCTTATGTAGACGCTCTAAAACTGGAGAGCGAGCTAGAGAAAAAGCCTTCCCTCCAGAAAGCGGAAGAGCTGAAGAGGTTAGCAGAACAATACCCTTCCATAGTACCACCTAGCTATCCAGACCAGATCATACAATCCATAAAGAACGAAGAGGAAATCCAAAACCTGACGAACCAGATAAACGCATATATAAGTTCCAACAACTTTGCACAGGCATATCAGCTAGCACAGCAGTTGGTAGGGATTTATCAATCCAAAAAAACTGAGAATTTAGAGAAAGCCCTCTCAATCATGGCGGAAGTCCCTCCATTCCCAGCTAATAACGGTAGCCTCAATGACCTTCTCTCCTCATTGGTGTCTTGGTTTGCTACCGCTTCAGACAAGGCTAATCAAGCTTCCTCCTACGTGAACTCCTTCGCTAAGCTCGCTGACCAATATGCGAAATCACAGGTGGTGTTGCAGGGAGTATTGGATATAATCGAGCAAACCGAGAAACTGCCACTCGATTCAAACTCCAGCATTGCAATTGCGAACTCCTTAGTAAATAAAATGAATACGTTAGTATCTTCGGCAAGGTCTCTACCTATATATTCGTTCGTAGAAAGTGTAGCGGAAATAGAGCAAGGTATGGCTAATAATGTAAAGAAAGGTGTCGTCGCAAACGACCTAATTTCAAAGAGCGAGAAGGCACTGAGAAGTGCAGATTACTCCTCTGCGTCTAAATATGCAAATGAAGCTGTCAATGTTCTAGGAGATATGGCTTCTCCTAAAATAAAGGGATATGCAGAGGGCACATCGATCCTAACTAAAATGGAGCCTTTCCCTCAATCTGGTAAATTGGAATCATGGCAGGACGTATATAACTACCTAGATTCTCTTGAACAGACCGCGAAGCAAAACATGGGCGTAGCCAGGGAAGCGTCCTCTAAATCATCTGTGTTCGTGCCTATTTACAATTCACTATCCGACATGGTAGTGGACGTGTCCAAAGTTAAGGAAGCAATAAAACCCACCCTGGCTTTCTCTGCCACGTCTCCAGCCTCAGCATATCAAAGTGCGAAGACTGCTGAAGAAGTTGGAAAGAACCTAAAGTCCCTTGCTCCATCCATTTCTACTACTGCTGTAGCAAAAATGGCTTCAGCCCTGGGCGAAAGTGCCCTGTCCCAAAGCCATACATTCCAAATGATAGGAGAAGCAGAGGAAGATCAATACATCGCTAATAACGATATAGAAACGGCAAACAACCTCCAAAAGGAGATACCTGAGAGTCCATCTGATGCACAACAATTAGCACAGAGTTCATCAATTTTTAAGCTAATGTCTGCGTACCTAAGCAACGCTAGCAAATTCCTCAATGATGCGTTATCACTTTACACATCAGCAAATGCCATTGATCAAGAAGAGCAAACACAATTACAGTCTAGTATAACGCAACTGGATCAAAACGCCTCCCAGACACAAAACCTTTCGCACATGTATTCTCTCCTATCCCAAGGTTACGCCATTCTAGGGAATCTGTCAAATGAGAACGCAGGCATACAAAGCGACATTGAATATATACAACAAGCAATGAAATACTTCCAAGAGGCTGAGAAATACCAAGGTTCTTCTAACGTAGCTACTACAGCATACGATAGTGCCCAGGCTATGCTACAAGCTTATCAAGACTATGAGAAGATCCAGCAAATCTTCTCCTCTTTGCCATCCGTACCGTCTCCACCATCTTCATCTAACGATGTCGGTGCATTTCGTGGCGTTATGCACGGGCGTCTGTCAATGTACGAACCAGATCAAGGTAATAGCAACGCCTTTATGGGGTACTACCAAAAACTGGAGAATTACTACAACGCAGTTGCTAACGCATACGATAAGGCTGTTCAATTGGCGATGGAAGCTGGGAACGCCCTTAACTCTGTTTCCCCTGGAGATGGCGGTCAATCATATGCTACTGCTCAAGTATACGCAGGTATGGCTGAGCTGTTCAAAGGCTTAGCAGTGGCAATGGGTTATGTTGCACAAGCGGAGGCATCTGCAGGAAGTAGCCCTGTAAACACTGTAGAACAAAGCGATTACTATAGGAAGGCTTATTCTGTCCTAGAATCAACGCTAAACAACGGCACGGTGAGGAACGCAATAAGTGTGGACGACTCTAACAACCTGCATCTAGGCATCAATGGACTATACCACAATGTACAAAATACGGCTAACCAGTTCCTTGGGACTTCGAACGTTCTATTAAAGGTAGCAAATGCACAAAACACCTTAGGAGAGATAAAAAGTCAGGAACAAAGCAACCAGAGAATACCACCTTCTCAGATCGAGAGCGAAATGCAGAACGCGATAAACACTCTCAATCAGGCAGTAGCTGAGGCTAACAGTTACGGTTTATCGGACTTGGCGTCCTCGATACAGCAAATGGCTAACAGCGTTAGCGATGCTTTGAACAAATACAAGCAAACAATTAATGCCGTTACACAAGCTGAAAACCTAGCTTATAAAGGCGATTTATCACAAGCTTTGTCAGTCCTTGATCCAGTTTTATCTAACGGTTACACTGTCCAGGCTCTTGTGAACCAAGGTAACTACAGTGAGGCAATACAACAAGCTGAGAGTGGTGAGAATGGACAAGTAGGGAAATTAGCGTCCACAATCATTGCAACACAATGGGTTAACAAACTCGTATCTGATGCGTCCTCTCAGCTTCACCAGGCTAGCCAAGCTACTAGTGCCTTAGGTCAGACAGCTGAGTCAATGTGGGCTGATGCATACTCACACGGAGAAACTGCACTGAACTACCTAAATCAAGCACTCAACGTTGCAAACACATATGGACTTGCACAATACAAGAGCACGCTCCAGGACATGATAAACAATACACAGAAATTTGTCGACAATGCTAGAGCCCAATTAAACGGCAATAGGAACTTCTTCGAAAACGTGTTAGACACTGTAGCTGATAACATAAATAACGCAGTCAATGATGCAACTAACTTCATCAATTCAAGGATAGAAAGTGTGCTACCTGGGCTCGCTGGTGAAATTGTAGCAGGAATCGTGGACGGGTTGCTGTTAGTAGGTATATCCCTCATCCCAGTCGTAGGTGAGGTTTTCGACACTGCGTTAGCATTTTCCCAAATAGTTAGCATAGGTTCGATGTTAGCTAATGCGTACTTCTCTGGGAACGGATCCTTTGGCTATGACGTTAATAACCTGATAAAGAGTTTTGAAAACCCAACTACGTTGGCAATGTTAGCTACGTCCGTTGGCGTTGGTCTAGGTCTAAAGCTAGGCAAAGTAGACGTAGAAGGGAAGTTGATGGAGAAATTCAAGGTGCTTGAGCGTATACATGACTTCAACTTGAAGATAAAGACGAAAATCGCTGATATGCTCAAAATAAAAGACCTAAAAGACAAGATAGTAGCAAGGCTACCAGCTAAAATGGAAAAAGTACCAGAGAAGATTGAGGCACCTAAGGTAGGTCAATTAACCGACGAACTGAAGCTCACCGATACAAGCACGAAGGTAGCTACAGACGTCAAAACAGTCCTAGTAAAGGACATCACAACGCAAACAAAGGAGAACTTCGAGATCGGCGATAAGGTAAAGGACGTAGTCGCAATAGTCAAGTTTGACGACAAGAAAGAGATACCTCTCTTCATTAGCAAGGACGTTAAGGGAGGAGTAACGGAACTCAGTGCGGAGATGCTAAACGACTTTAAAGATGCCAAGGTGATAGGAATAACAAAAGGCTTCAAAAACCAACTAATTGAAATTGGAAAGGAAAACCTTGAAAATAAATTTCAGATTAAGTTAGATGAAGATACAAAAATTACAATAGAAAACAAAAACAGAATGGTAACCAAAATAGAATCCCTCTCCTCTAAGCTCAAGAACACCAATAGTATACAGTTGGAAGACAACCAACTCACAGACTTCCTGAAACAGAACGACTATACCCTGGTGAAACTGGACAACGGAGGGTTCGGTATCATACATGGAAAAGCGGTCACTGTATTCCCAGATATAAACGCGTTGAAGGACTTCCTATTCAAGGACAGCCAAATACCAGACGATGAAATACTCAAACTTGCGAAGACGTACGACGTAAGCAGGTTAGTTAACGGCATAACTGACGACGTGTTCGAGAAACTTGATGCAGTCCCAGAGGGTCAGATAAACATAGGAGATATAGAGATAGGGAAGGAACAAATAAACGGTCAAGACACATATGTGATTGCTAAAAACGGTCACTTGAAGTATGCTGGATTCGACCTGGGTCAACTAAAAACAGCATTACGTGGCGAACTTGAGAACGAGTTGAACGGAAATACCCCTCTTCAAGGTGCAATCACGACAGCAGAGAATATAGAGGCTCTCTCGCCTGACCTCAAGGACGCATTACAGAAAGAAATACAAGTAAAGCCAGGGGAAATCTCGGTCTCGTATAAAGGCGAGACAAACGAAGCAAGCATAACACAGGAAAGTCAGAACTATAACTTTACATCAATCAAGGGAACTGCAAAAGGCGTAGACATAGAAAGCGTCATAAATAAAGAGTTCCCACAGCAGGTAGTAACTCTTGACGACCTAATCAGGTTAAGTAAGAAACTAGAAGGAGTAAAGAAGTATGAAGACTTATACAATGCTATAAAAGAGGTAGAGTCTCTCTCTGAAATAGGCAAGGAGACGTTAGACCACATGTTACAAGATAAGGAAGGACTTAACCCAACTGTTAAGAGTGTTGCCGAAGCCATACAAGAATTCCCTTCCATGTTGAAACAAGTAAAGGACACTGAAACTAAGATAAATGATATCTCTGACCTGGTAAGCACGAAGCTCGACAACCTTGTTTCCAAGACAGCATTCCAGGACAAACTCCTAATCAAGATGAAGGAGATGGCTGATCAAGGAAACCTAGGGGAGTTCGACAAGTATTTGAACGACCTAGAAAAAAACGTAGATGACGGTAAACCACAAGGTGCCATAGACATAATGGGGATCCTAGACAGTAAAATGAAGAGAGATATAATAGATAACTTCCTGAAGAAATACAACCTGGAATCTAAGTATCAGGAGGTTCCAGAATCCCTTAGGATTGGAGTAGACGAAGAGATAATTAACTCGCTTTTCAAAGGGAAGCCACAGGACGCAGTTAGGGACATAGACGACGTACTTAAAAATGGGATGATAAAGTCGTTATCACGCATTGCTGTTACAAAGCTGAAGGAGGGTAGCATGATAGATGTCGGAAATGCAAGGATATTTGAGACCATAAAGGACGGTGAGCCACAGTACGACTTATACTATACTACACCTCAAGGCATAGTGAGGAAGACGTTCTCGAACCCTGATGACCTTGAAGTAGCACTGAAGAACGCGTTAGAGGACGTCAATGACCTAAAGAAGGTTAATATAAAGTCTACATCGTTATCTAAGATCCTTGAGGATGCAGGTATAGAACAGGCAATAAAGGATATGGAAAAGAAATTCCCGTACGTCCCAGCAAACGTGTTGGGTAAATTGGTAAAAGACGACCTAACAGAGGTTGCAATAAGGACAGGCGGAGACGTGGACAACATAAAGTTCTACATTAAAAATGCATTGGAAAAGCAAATAGATAGGAATACAGGGAATTACAAGTTAGCATATGAACAGAGGCTTCAAATATATAAGCCACTTTTAGACAAGATCAAGTCCTTATCGGAAAACGAACTTGACGATGAGGGAAAGCTTCTGACCTCTCTGAAAGGAGATCCAGAGGTAGACCAACTGTTACGTGATGCAAACGTTACTTCCAGCATGACACCTAAGGAAGTCGCTCAGGCTGTGAATAAGGCAATAGAAGATGCTGTAATAAAAGGAAAACTAATGTCAATACCTAAAGACCTAGCTAACTTCTTCGGCAATGACTTGCTATACTTAGCACGAATAAAGGCGTTGCTAGGCGTTATAGGAAAGGATAGCGAAGACCTCATTGACGAAGGAGTCGTATTACTAAAAATGGCAAAACAAGATAAGAACTTCGCTTCATTATTTGAAAATGCTGGCATAAAACTAGAGAACACACCATCAAGCTTAGAGGCGATGGCGAAGCTCTTCAATGATTCGCTTGACAAGGCGTTCTCTGACGGTAAGATAGCAGATCTTGTAAAAGACGTTAACGTGAGGAACGCGATAGACCAGATAATCAAACAAGGAGGTTATGAGGGAGATATCGCTAACGTGTTAATACCAGACGCTAATGCATTAAATAAGCTATCAAATGACATTTTCAATAAAGCTACGCCTGAAAGCATATCTACCAAACCAACAGATGAAAACACAACGGCTAATCAACCTAATGTAAATCCTAACCAAACTCCAAGCTCTTCCAACAAAACGAATACAAATCCGAATACCTCCAATACACCGAGCACTACAAATAATGGCTCTGGCACACAAACACAGCTGTTATCTCCTAAAGCCTCTGAGGTGTCCCCAACAAAAGCTAAGACAACCACAAAAGTAATAACCCTCACAGACTTGTTATCCAAGGACGCTGTTGATAAGCTGAACTCTTTGCCAAAGGACGTTGTAACCCGCGTGGTAGAAGAACTGAAAAAAGAGCATGACTTAACCCCAGAAGAGCTTAGTACTAGAGTAATAGAGCTTGCTGATAAGTTCATGAAAGAATACGAATCGTTGAAAATACCAGCGTTGCAACAGGCTCTAAAAGACTACTTCCTTAATTTCTCTAAGAAGGAGAACATAGATACTGCTTTGGCTGACGCATTTGACGCAGTAGATCAAGCTAAACAGATCCTAACCGCTGAGGGCGACCAGTTGGCTAAACTAGCTAAGAACGACAAGAACTTGGAGGCAATAATAGCGACATTAGGTTTCAGCTTGCAAAACCTGAAGCAAGAAGACTTACCTATGTTAGCATTCGCCTTTAATGAGTTGGTAAAGAATAAGGTAAGTACCCAGACGGGCGGAAAGGTGCAAGGGGTGCTTACAGAACCTCAACTCAAGGAATTGATGACGTCGATACAAGCCGTGATAAACAACGCAAAGCAGAAAAACATACCAAACAACAAGACAATACTCCTACCTAAAGTTGTGGTACAGCAACTGGAAGCGTTAGGGGTTGCAGTAAAGGATAAAGTAGATTTTAAGACATTACAGAAAATACTGAGTTCAATAGACAAACTGATACAATTCAGCGGTGAACTGGGAGTAGCATCTTACAAGATAAAGAACAGAGTGAAATACGTATCGATTTCAGTGCAAGGAGACGAGTTATCACTGAACCCAATAACCGTGCCAATCCTAGAGACGAGTACAGAGTCTATAACAGGTACAGCGTCTGGTACAAACACTACGCCTGAGATACAAAACGTGCAAGTGAGTACTAACGCTCCACCAGTGATAAACCCACCTACTATAATACCTAATGAGATAACAACCACACCTCCATCTCCACCATCCCCACCTCCGTCTCCACCACCGCCAAACAACAAACAGCCTAATGGTGGTTTAGCACCACAAGTGAATACAGGAAATCAGACAGAAGGGCATAGTAGAGAACGCGAACAAGTATTAATAATATGAAAAGACTTTTTTTTCCTTCTATTCTTCTCTTTTTCTTCCCCCATTTCCCATATCTTTCGCTCTCTAGTGAAAGTTTTTAATGTCGGTATCGCAGTTATAAACGATAGAATTGAGGGCTCCCTACATACTCCATTATATAATAAAAGAAATCGAGGATAACCCAGAACTAACGCAAGACGAATTCGATTCAGTACTAGAGATGCTTTATGACGGAGGCTTCAATGAAACAGAAGGAGAGTGCGAAGACCTCCTCAAGACGTTCGACAAGGAAAGAGGTGCATATGCAGTTACTAAAAAGTGTACAAGCGTATATGAAAACAGCGAAGGGTACAAGATAACACTGCATTATTCATATAATTATTTTGATAATGGGAAGGGGAATGGAACGGCTACATATAATGTAGAAAAAGTAGTATATGACCTCCCTGAAATGTGGTCTTAACTTAGTGGGGCTTAAGGGGCTGAAGCCTCAATCCGAGGACTGAACGAAAAACGTCGAGCTCTTTTTTTCTTTTTTCCTACAGTAAGAGAAGACCGAACTCTTTCTCAAATATGTACCACCAAGTCCTAGACTGGATTTGGCATTCGACTTCTGTTTTTTTTTTGTAGGATATAGAAAGTTTTTATGCCATTACGTTTGTCAGAAAATGAGGAGATATGTCTGAACAAAATTTACTTTCAAAAGAGCAAATAGTAGCTATGTGCCAGGAATTAGAAGAGATAGCAAGCGAAGAAAACAACGAGGAGACAACTATATGCGTATTCCCAGAGTCAATGAACCGTGTGTGGATAGATCAAGCGAACTTAGACTGGTTAGCGGACGAACTCAAAGAGCCAATTGCACAAAAAATGAGAGACTTAATGAAATATAGCAGTGACTCGGAAGGCGGATATTACTATTACGACTACTAGGGCTTTTTGAGTTTAACTATTTTTTCTCTATCTTTTCTGCTCTTTCTTCTACCAACAGCAAATCTTAGCTTGTTGTATAGCCCCTCACTGATTATCCCCATTATCAACCCTATTACCAATCCTGCAACCCCGAACAGCTTCTCGTCCAAAAGGTGCCATAAATAGAAGCCATAAGAATGCTTACCTACTACTTTACCCAAGCCAAAAACATCTCCCTTCCACTTCTTTGCATGCAATATCACGAAAGGTAATATTGCAATAAACACGTTGTACACAAAGAAATGCGTGAATGTCTCGTATGCGACCTCATTTCTCACACTGTAAGCTACTCCGACGTAATATGCAATCAGTAAAACGACGAATATCCACAACATTGCACCGCGTAACAAAGGTATCTCATCCTCAACTCCGTATTTTTCGATAAGATATGCAAATATACCAGCCCCGTAAGCACCTAACCAGAACGGTAGCTCGAAGAGCATCACATGGAAGATTGGGTATGACGCGTTTACTGCGATAAGTGAAAACACAAATGTGATTGCATACATTGTAAATCCAATCGCAATTTTCACTTTATCGCTTGCCATCGTCACTAGCGGTATCGTGAAATACATTAAGAACTCGATCTGGACAGACCAGAAAAGGTACTGGAACTGGAACTGTTGCAGGAAAGAAGACACAAACAAGATGTGTTCCATAAGATCCAGAGGGGTAACGTCCAAGTGGAAAACGTAGAGATCGGCGAAGTAGACTGTGAATACTACTATATAATATAAAGGAAATATTCTCAGAACCCTCCTTTTCAGGTAAGTCTTAAGGTCTTGATTTTTTTGCAAAGACAACATGAGGAGGTATTGCGAGAGGGCGAAGAATACTGGTACCCCGAGCCACCCGAAACGGAATATTGCGATAGGAAGAACTTGTAACGTCCAAAGGTGGTAAAGTGCCACAGAAAAAGAGCTGAAGCCTTTTAACCTGCTCAAACCTTGGTTTTCCATAACCAATTAAAAAATGGGTGGTAATTTAACTCTGCCTAGCAGGGCTACCTGGAATGGGCGAGACTTGTCTCTTGTTTTGTCATGTTAATTTTCTAACTAACTACTTAGAGAGGAAGTTTTAATACTCGTTTGGAATGCATATGTATTGATCAAAATGGAAAAAGAAAAAGAAGAGATATTAAAACAAATAAATGAAGAACGTGAAATCGCCGAATACCTAGCACAAAAATTAGGCGTTAAAGATTCACTATATATAAGTTATATCATGACGAAAGAAAAGAAAATATACGAAACTCGGTTATACAAAGAGCTTCTCGAATCTAACAAAATTTCGCCTAACGACGAGTACGTATATATAAAAAACATTCACGACATTGAATATTTCTCACCAATTTATTTTTGTCCTTTTCTCTACGGTAAAGATTTCTTACCTTATGCTTATTTGTTGAAATTAGCTTTGGATTCTTATGGTATAGCAACTGCAACTCAACTTAAATACATGGCTATGGTTATTCGTTTTACAAACAATAATCATGTGGTCGTAGAGGTAGCCGATATTGGTACCATGGCAACCAATACGAACTTACCGATGCTAACACGCGGTATTTTACGTCTTAAATATATAACCCGTCGTAAAGTAGAAGATATTGAATCACGGCTATACTCGCAGAAACTTTTCGCTGGGTATAACTTCAGTGAGGCAAGGTATATACTCTATAGATATTATGAAAATCATGACGCATTATTAGCTAAAGACGTTGAATCAATCAGAAACGCTTATAAGCGTATCTTCAAATCATTCCGTATAATATACGACCTAGAGACTAAGCAATTTCAAGTTGAATAATTCAGTGTTTTCAACTATTTTGAAACTTTTTTATCAGGGTTATAAAATGTTACCCTAAAGGGTGAATCAGAGTCCAGTAAAGTAGAAATGTTTAACTTTCTAGGTCTGGCTTCCTAGTTTTTGCTTGTTTCACCACGAGGCGGAGATGCCCGTCCGTGAGGGCGGGGTAGTTCACGCTTTAGCTCGCACAGAAAAACTCTGCCTTAACTGTTGCCTGAACTCAGCAGATAGTTTATTGTATTCATATATTATGTCGTCAGTATGGTTGCTGAAGTGTATCAGCATCCCGTGGAATGACGATACGCTCTTATAGCAGAAGGGACATATGTTAGCTCCTATAAGCCAGTAATGTTTACGAATCAACATTAAAAAAACTGGATCCGAAAGCCTCGTCCTCCTTTGTTGTGCAATGAAGTGCTTTATCCTGCTTATTCTCTTCGCGTGAGATTGATGAGAAACATAATGGTCTTTTACAGTGCACTCCGATGTGCACTGAATTGAGCTGAAACCATTATTCATTCTATTCAGATTTACAGGCTACAAAGAATTTAAAAAACCTTTTTATTCTATAAAAAAGTAACATGTTTTCGGTTAAACTCGTCTCTTATACTCGCGACGGAGAACGCGTCGTCGCAATAGCGTCAAAGATGTCCAGAAGCAGAAAGGGATGGAGTCACCACGAAGAAACGATGAGTGATGAAGAGGTCTCTACTTGGATAGAGGACGCAGTTCTCCACGGTTATTGGTCTCCCCTTGAACACTCCTCCTACACCTTCTCGATAGAAGGCGTGTCGAGGGTTGCCTCCCATCAACTGGTAAGGCACCGTATCGCGTCGTATACCCAGATGAGCCACCGTTTTGCAAAGCCCGTGGACGAGTATTATCAACCCGTTATTCCTCCCTCTATGGAGAAGAGAGATAAAGAGTTAGCAGAGAAAGGTTACAAGGAGGTATACGACGTATATTTTTCGCTCCTTTCGCAGGGAGTTCCTGAAGAGGATGCCCGTTATCTTCTACCCAACGGAGTCAACACTAACGTTGTCGTTACAATGAACGCCCGTGAATTATACAACTTCTTCTCTCTTCGTCTGTGTTCAAGGGCTCAATGGGAGATCAGAAAAATCGCATGGGCAATGTTGGGCGAAGTGAAAAAAGTCCATCCTCGCCTCTTCAAGTATGCGAGCCCGTCTTGTCTGTTACATGAGAACTTTATAAGGGAGAAACCGATGACTCTTGAGTCCTTGGGAACCTTCGTATCTGAAAGGTGCATAGAAGGGGTTACAAGGGATGGTATAGTAAAGTGTATATCTAACTCAAAAACAACAGCAACCCAGTCCTAACTTCTTTCTCTCACGGAAGGGGACTTTCCCCACTCTAGAAGAAGAGGAAAATCATTTACAGCTGTAGTTGATAGCTACGGAGAAAAAAGAATCGCAGAGCAAAAAAGGATTACATCCTTAGGGATGTAGACGTTCTACCTTCAATTCTCCTTTTTCTTCGTTATATATTACCTTCACTAGGTCTCCTTCTCTGATGATGAATTTCTGTCTTATTGAGGCTGGTATAGTTATCTGGTAGTTTCTTGATACCTTAACTATTTCTTCTCTTGTTTGACCTACTTTTTCCATGATTATCAAAAATCAATGTTTCTATACATAAAAAAAGCTACTCCTCTCTACCTTCTAAGGTTTTTATTATAGAGTGGTGACCTGTTTTTGATGAATCTAAAAACACTCGAGGCGTACCTAGAAACCTACGAGAAACCATTCCAGGTCATGAAAAAAACATGGAGGGAAGAGTTCCCGTTCAAGGCAAAGTTAATTAACGGACATGAGGTTGAAATAACCAGTAAGAGGGATGCGTACCTATTTACTACATTCAGAAAGCTTAAGGTTAGGAATCTGTCAAATAAACACATTGAATTTTCATATGGCGGAAAAGACTTAGTCTTTACCTTTGAACCTAATGATTACGTTAGTGTCGGAGAGATATTTGGAGATGGAATATACGACGTTGACGTGAACCTTAGGACTGTGGTTGACGTCAGTTCAGGCATAGGAGACAGTACTACATTTTTCCTGTTGCACGGAGCGTCTCATGCCATCGCAGTCGATATCTTAGTCAATAGAGGGAAAGATAACGTAGAAAGAAACGTGCCAGAGGGAAAAGTAACATGGATAAACAAGAGATGCGATTTAAATTTCAACCTTGACGTACTGTCCTTCAAGTATACAATTCCAAACGGGTCGGTGCTGAAGGTCGACTGCGAGGGGTGTGAGTACGACTTCCTATTACATGCAAGGAGTATTTCCAGATACAAACACATAATCGTTGAATACCATGATGGGAAGAAACCTCTCGTTGAATATCTGAGGCAGAGCGGTTTTTCAGTACATACGACTGGAGGCAGGAGATTAGGGTTGATATACGCGTTTAGGAGGGACGTAAAGTAGGTGAATTAGTTTGGCGACAAATAAAGCAAAGACCTTGTACCATTTCCTAAAGGAAAACGATTTGTATTTCAAATTCTGGAAAGACGAGGCTGGGCTCCACGATATACATATTTTCAATGTATCGTTGTTGAGTTTCTCTATTTCCGATGGGAAAGAGCATTTTGAGGCAAGGTTTGTAATTGATACCAGGGAACTAAAGTTCTTGCACGTCTTCAAGTCAGGTTCAAGTGCCGAACTCGTTGTCGGAAACCTAGATACTCACGATCGAATAGAATTGCAAAACGCAAGAGTCACCTGGAACAAAAACGAAGGATTAGAGATCATATGGAAGGAAACGCACTAATTTGTTTTTCTTTCTATTCATATCAATTAAATCCCTTTTCTCATCTGTTCTTCTTTTCCATGTTTTTACGCAAAAAAGTTGAATGCCTATTTCTCACATTCACTCTTCTTCGGACTCAAAGGAGATCGAAGTTTTTACGGTGTTGTAGTTCTCTGTAAAAGAGCAACCATGCCTTCTAAAAATAGTAAGATTAGAAGCATTAAAATAATATCGAAGTTTGGATGGTGTTCTAAAAAGCTGAGAGCAGGTGTAAATTTGAGAATGTAAATACCAACAATTCCTGGCACTAGCAAGCCTAATATTCCTAAAATCTCATCT
>OGCG01001122.1_pt1 | contig 14020 bp, 10 predicted proteins | sample 1570061 | NCBI WGS metagenome assembly OGCG01 (sample SAMN06268698, study PRJEB24515) | hot springs metagenome | isolation source: Joseph's Coat, Yellowstone National Park, Washington, USA | place: USA:Joseph's Coat, Yellowstone National Park, Washington, USA
GTACTTAGGTGGATCAGCAACTAGGAGCCCAGCTATCATTAAACCTATCCCTATACTAAGCCCAGTTATGTAGAGTATCTCCTGGAAGTCGCTCTGATTGAAAGCGTAGATGTACAGCAAGATGTATGGAACCGCACCGTAAGCCCACGCGCCATTCGCTAAGCCTAACCTCCAACCCCTCTTCTCGGGGAACCATTTATTCACTATTCCTCCTCCTACGGCGTATCCGAGACCTGCCCCGATTCCTCCTATTGCTGCATAACCTGCGTATGCTATCCAGGGCTGGAAAGAGTTCGCAAATAGATAATACGCCACCATCAGTAGGGCTCCACCGAAGAAGAGAGCCCTCCTGGGACTTATCAAACCTTTCTCCCTGAGTCTTTGGAAGATGAAGGCAGTTATGGTAGCCTGGAAGAGTACGTAAGCAGTGTAGTTGAAGAAGCCCTCGGCTAACGACCAGCCGTAGTGAGAAATCACCGTAGTCGATGCAGCACCCCACCCGTACTCCAGGACGCTACCGAAGAAGAAAGACATCCAAGCACCAAGAAGTAGGAGTCTCCTCCCTATGGGGTAACCCAGCATCTTTTTAGTTATCGCCTTAACATCCTCTCCCACCCTATATTTCCTGCCCACATCGTCTACAAGCACCGTATACTCTCCGAAGGGGGACCTAAACTTGGTGGATTCTACCACTTATTACACCTCATGTCATTTATCATGACGAAGAGAAAGGCTAAAATACTTTCTGAACGATAATTGTCTAATTTCCTTAAAGTTTTTTATGTACAGTAAAAAGTTACATTGTATACTCTACAATACGCCCTAACATTCATAATTATAATTAACAATACTCAACCGTATGTGATTATAAATCCATTAAAAATCGAATAAACTTTTCAGGGTCCAAAGGACTTTTTTGGTGGATACTCAGCCAGTCATTGTAAAATCTGTAACAAATTTAGATAGAACAGTAATAAACTTCCCAATTTATGGAGTATTGAGATTCTATCGATCGATGAACTGGACCCATCAACGCGTTTCATTATCTTCATGAACAAGTAAAAGATTTCGCCTAGGCCGTGATTGGACACGTGATGGAGGATCAGTAACTACTGGACTTCCTCTGATTGGTGCACGTGAACTTTTCTTTCTCTGGACACAACTCCTGACGGAGTTCCCGTCGATCTCACAATTCACGGATCCCAATTAGGAGTTGATGGTTCCGTAACCTCTGTACAATTTACCGCTCTTCACGACGTACAGAACGTTCTGTGGTGCTAAGTCCTCGGAGTTAATGGAGGGATCTCCTCTCAGTACGATCAGATCAGCAGACCCACCTTCCCTCAAGTGACCGGCGTTGAGCCCTATACACTCCGAGGCAACTGACGTGGAGGCCCTGAGCACATCTATCCCTCCCATATACTTGGAGAGGAGTACCGCCTCCCTATAGTTCCTCCCGTGAGGCCTCTTCCTAGACCCCACGTAATCTGTGCCTAGGGCGATCTTCAGGCCGTGGGTTACGGCGATCCTCATGTCGTCAGTGAAGTGTCTCCTAACCATTTCCTCCCTTACCTTACCTGCCTGTGGCTCAGAGACCTCGAAGGGAACCTCGTAGGTGGCCAAAGTGGGCACGTAACATATCCCCCTCTCCCTCATCATTTCCGCAACGTCTTCATCCAAGCCCAACCCGTGCTCCACGGTATCTACTCCGGCCGTGATGGAGGTGAGGAGTGCCTCTCTCCCGTAGGCGTGGGAGGCCACCCTGAGTCCGAAACGATGGGATTCCTCAACTATGGTCCTCAACTCCTCGACGTTAAATCCAGGCTGTATCTTACCTCCTTGGGAGAAGGCTCCAGAGGCATAAACCTTTATGACCGAAGCTCCCTGTCTCACGGCCAACCTCACGGCCTTCCTGCACTCGTGGGGGGAGTCGCAGTAAAAGGAGTACGAGAGTTTCTGTGCCATTTCCAAGGGGAGTTCCTTGGGATCGTCGTCTCCCCCAGTTATCGCCAGGGAGTATCCTGACGCTACGACCGTGGGTCCCAAGATTTCTCCTCGTCTCTGTAACCTGGAAAGTCGCGTCCCTACCTTACTCCCCAGGTCCCTCACTGCTGTAAAACCGGAACGGAGGAGTATCTCCATGTCCCTAGTACTCCTTATTGCCGCGTCCACCTCACTCACTAGGTTCCAGGCCATTACGTTGTCTTCCTCCACCCCGAAGAAGTGGAGGTGAGCGTCTATCATTCCTGGCATGATGAAATCTCCCTTGAATAGTTGAGCTCCTGGAGGGATGTCTTCTCCTCTGGAGATCCTGGATATCTCCCCTCCTTCCACGACTACCGTTCCCAATCCCAGGATTTCATGACCGTCAAATACTTTGCCCACGAAGGCTAGGGTCATAAGTAAAGAGCGTGCTCTAGTTTTTAACTTTCCACACTCTCAAACGTTTATAATGGTGACCTGGTTTACCTAATATGTTGGCTATACCTCATCGTGATCAAGCTAATCAACTTCTGGATTCAATCCAGAACAAAATATAGAGGTAACTGAGCCCATTCACTTCAGGAGGTTTAGAAACTGGACGAGGTGTTCTCCACGCAGAGTTAGAATCCACCCCGAACCCATCTCTAGGGCACTTTTTCTAACTCTTATTACCTTGTGTTAAAATACCCGGAAGACTACTTCAAGCCATGGAAAAAGCGACCTTGGGAGGAGGATGTTTCTGGTGTACGGAGGCCGTGTTTTCCAGGGTTAAGGGCGTCGTGGAAGTCAAGCCCGGATATTCGGGTGGAAGCGTTCCCAACCCTACCTATGAGGACGTTTGTACGGGTCAAACAGGACACGCTGAAGTCGTTCAAATAGTCTACGAACCAACTGAGATCTCCTATAGGGAAATCCTGGAGATCTTCTTCTCGATTCATGATCCCACCACTCCCAACAGGCAGGGAAACGATGTGGGCACACAGTACAGATCCATCATACTGTATCACAGCGAGGACCAGAGGAGGCTTGCTGAGGAGGTAATAAGGGAGGTCGAGGGAAAGCTGGGAAGGAGAGTGGTGACTGAGGTAGTCCCCTTCACCGTGTTCTATGAGGCTGAAGACTATCATCACTCCTTCTACGACAGGAATAGGAACTATCCTTACTGCAGGGTGGTCATAGACCCGAAGATTAAGAAGTTCTTGAAATATTTTCCTGAGAGAATAAAGATGTGAGTCGTCCCTGCACAATTCGAGTGCCTTAATCCAGGATCCTGAGACCTTCCTCTACTGGTACCCCGTCGATCCCGTAGTCCTTGAGAGTTGAGGAGAAGACGGCTTTTCCCTCCATGCCCTGGGAAAGGTACATCCTATAGAACTCCGGATCTTTCTTGAAGTAGTTGAGATAATACAGTCTTCCCACACCGCTCCCCTTATCCACCCTCAATATCAGTAGATTGAGGGCCGACACTGTGTACTCCCTCAGTCTCTCCATGACCTCAGGTCGCATACCGAACTTAGCTAAGGCCTTGGTTACTAACTCACTGTCTGTGGTGTAGCCTTGGTATCCCAACCAGACCTTCAACTTCTCCTCGTCGACGTACCCATTGTGGGCCAGGAAAATTAGTTCCTTCTCATTGGACTCCTGGAAGGGATGAGAGAACCTACTGGACACCGTCTCCTTCTTACTGGCCTGTCTGGCGTGAAAGACGGCGTAAAATTTCCCGTCAACCTGAGGCACGGTGAAGTTTTCATCGTATATAGCCCTCCTCGACCTGTAGTACCATATAACTTCACCGCTGTAAATCACGTACCCCCATCCGTCTCCGTGTTTGTTATCCTTGATCCTCCTGGTATCGTTACTAGCTGACTCCCTCAGGGCCTTGTACAGGGACTCCAGCTCCCTTGTTGAGGAACCAACGTAGGCGAACATCCTACACATCATCAAAACCCGTAAACTCTCTCTGCGTTCCTGTAAAAGAAACTTTCCTCCATCTCCTTCCTCTCCTCCTCATTTAAGATGCCCAACTCAACCATCTCGCCGGACACCTTCTTCAGGGCCCTCCTGGCGAGTTTGGAGGCCAGCCACGCTGTCTCAGGTATGTTAAACACGTCGGAGCCGAACATCACCTTGTTGAGGGGTGCCACCTCGTATATCTCCCTCACTGCGTTGTAACTGGCTAAGGGAGCGAAGGGTACGAACTCAGACACGTCCAGGTAGACTGAGGGGAATATGTAGCTCATCCACGCACTCTCTCTGTGATAAGGATAGCCAGAATGTACCAGCACTACCTTGCCCTCATATCTCCTAACCAGGTCGGTGAGGTAGGAGGGCCGGGATAACTCCAGTTTAATGTCTCTGTCCCCGGCGCCCGTGTGTATTTGGACGGGCACTTTTGCTTCTTTGGCCACCTCGAGGGTTAGACACACCAGGTAGTCCCTGAAGCCCTTCGCCTTCCTTCCAAACCAGTCCTCATCCTCTAGGGAGTAATCCTTTCTCGCCAAACCCTCGTCGCATAGGATCTTCAGCCCCGTCCTGTAGGCTATGATGGTCTTAAAACCTGAGTAGCCTTCCCTCAGCTTTTGCCTGAGGGTCTCCGTGAAGACCTCAACCGCCCTGTCAAAACCGAGGTTGAATAAGTCGTTGATCACTCTCTCTATTCTGAAGAGGAGCTTGTAGTTAACGGGTAGCTCCATCTCCTTCCTCCCGAACCCCTCATCTACGACCATGGCAGTCACACCGGCGTCCTCCAGCAACATCCTCACGTAGACCACCGGATCGTCCTTAATCAGTCTATTCCTCTCCTCCAGGAAGTTCTCCCCGAGGAGTGCCCTCAGCTCGTTCCTCAGTGCCAGGTAAAACGGCCTAACCTTATTCATGGACAACACGTCGGCGTTGATCTCTCCCTCTCCCCACGATTCCGCCGAGGCCATGACGAACTCCTTCTCGTCCATGACCTTGGCCGAGAACCAGTGAGCGTGGGAATCTATGGCCTTAAACACGGCTGTACACCTCGTATTCCCAGTCCGTGACCAGGGACTCGTATTCCTCCACTTCCGCGGTCTTGACCTTTATGAACTCCTCCACCAGTTTCCTACCCACCCTGTCCATCAACTTGGTGTCCCTCTTCAATTCCGTCAGGGCCTCCCTGAGGTTTCTCGGGACATCTGGGACATCCCCTCTCGCGTAAACGTTCTCGTCCACAGGAGGTTGAGGTTTCAGACCCCTCTCCACCCCGTCCAGTCCGGCCTCTATGGTAGCTAGGATGGCCAAGTAAGGATTCGAGGAGGGATCGGGAACTCTGAACTCCACTCTCCTGTCCTCTCCCTCAACACCTGGATAGGGTGTGGGTATCCTGAGCATGGCAGACTTGTTGTTGTAACCGTAAGCTACCTTGGTCGGGGCCCAGGAGCCTGGAACCAATCTCTTGTAGGAGTTCACAGTCGGTGCCACCAGTGCAGTGAGAGCCTTGGCGTGCTCCATGATCCCCGCTATGAAGCCGTAGGCCAGCTCGCTCATTCCGTACCTATCGGTGGGGTTGTAAAAGGCGTTCCTACCTCCCCTCCAGGCACTTAGGTTCAGGTGTAGTCCAGATCCTGCCAACCTGTTGAAAGGTTTAGGCATGAAGTTAGCCTCTACTCCGTGTCTCCTGGCCACCTGTCTCGCGACCTCCTTGAACAGCACCACCTCGTCTGCACTCCGCAGGGCCTCCTTGTGAAGTATGTCTATCTCGAACTGGCCCGGGCCGTACTCCTTCATGATCCTTAAGGGTTGTATGCCCACGTCTCTGGAGAGGTTAACTATCTCTTCGATTACCTGGTTGTCATAAAAGGACGATGAATCGAAGCACACTCCCGAATCCAAGGGTTTCCGGTCCTTGATTAGGTAGAACTCAAGTTCGAAGGACGACCTGAACTCAAGCCCCAACTCCTCCCTAGCCCTCTTGAGCGACCTCTTGAGGGAACTTCTGGGATCTATCTCCCAAGGGCTGTTTCCGTAATAGAGATCGCAGAGCACCACCGCCGACGGAGGGAAGACTGAGAGGGTTCCCACGTCCGGAACAAGGAAGACGTCCTCATCCTCAGGCCCGAAGGAACCGTAAGGAGATATGCGGTCCATGGGGGTGTAGCTCAACATGGCCTTGGAGAGCCCTATCCCAGTCCTGATCATATCATTCACTACACTGACGTGAGCTCCCTTGGATCTTATTATCCCATCCAGCCCCACGTATGTGAACCTCAGGACATCTACGTTCTTCTCCTCTAGGACCTTCTTTACATCCATCGGTTTAGTCTTAGCTGAGGAAATATAAGCTTTCAGCGAGACTCCTGACCTCCTCTCGTCATGAGGGCGAGGATCCCCAGAGTCGAGGGTTACGTTACTTTAGGGTAGCACCAGGTTGTGGTCGACCAGGAAGGAGAGTGGTCTCCTCATTGCCGAAACTACCACATTGATGGATTTCCTGATGACGTTCATGGCTCCGTTCATGTCGGAGTGTGGTCTGTGTCCTAAAGGACAGTGAACTATACGTCTTGTCTCTCAATTTCTACGTCGTGGAGGACGCAGTACTTGGAGATGTTGTACTCGACGACCTCGAACACCTTCATGTGTAGTCCTGGGCCTCCAACTCGATCGTGTCCTCCAACTTACTGTAAGATCACGCGTTTGACGTGAACTTGTTGCCCTTGTCCTGAGCCATGTTGAACGGGTAGCCCAAGTAGATAGTTGACAGCAGTTATCAGATTTTACCTTGATTACAGGGCGGTACCTAAGGGAAAATCCCATAACTGCTGTAAATGAGATATGAGGGTATCCTCTGACAGGATTGGAAGAAAAAGTGGACTTATCGAAACGGTGAAAACTACTTCTCCTTCCTAAGCTAACTCCATAGCCTCTCTCTCCCCTGAGGTCTCCTCGAGGGACTTTCCCTTAGTTTCTGGGACGCCTACTAAGGTGACCACTGCCGAGACCGCCGCTATTGCAGCCAGGAAATACACCGCGAAGGACTCTCCGTATGCCTGGAACAGTGAGGGGAACACAAACGAAGTTAGGGCAGCTCCAATCCTCCCTGAGGCCACCGTCAGGGACTGTACCAGACCTCTCACCTTAGTTGGGGCCAGCTCCACTCCCAACATCCCTGAGGCAGATACGGAGCCCGGCCCTGCTTGGGATCCGTAATTCTGCATTCCGTATAGTATGAGGCCGATCAAAGGGGAGAATGTAGCACCTGCACTGCCCTTGTAGTATGCGAAGGAGAGCAAGGCTAAGGCCATCACTACGAAACCTGTGACCTGCAGAGGTTTCCTGCCCACCCTGTCAATGAGAAGGAGGGCAGTTATCCCTCCCGGCAGAGTGAAGAGTCCCTCCATGAGGAGCTGGAACTCCCCAGAGTTAAGGTTTAGGCTCTTAGCTATGAGGCTGGGACCGAAGAGGATACCAGAGTACGCAACTATGTCAAAGAGGAACCAAAGCAGACATGCTACTAGGAACGCTCTCCACTGACTGGCCAAATATGACTTGAAGGAGGACTCGTCCTTAAGCCTCTGGTTTATGGTCACATCTGAGCCAGTGACGTCCCTTATAACTTTCCTGACCTCCTCTACGTCTCCCTTTATCCTACCCAGGAACCTAACGGTCTCAGGTATCTTCCTCCTCAAGTAGATCACTGCAGCCGCCGGGACAGCTCCTGCGGCCAGGATGATCCTCCAGGTCAACCCGGGAGATACGCCCAGGCCCTGAAGGGCCAGGAAAAGTATAGCAGCAGTGGTGGCGCCGAATCCCCAAAAGAGACCGAAACCTAAGGCCAGCGTCTTTCCTCTGTCCTTTACGTTGGAATGCTCGGCCATAATCATGGGTGACAGTACGTAATCCGCACCCACTCCGACTCCCAGGAGACCCCTCACTATTACAAGCTGTAGGGGGTCCGTGACGAAGGCCTGGAGGAGGGCGCCCAAGGTCATGAGGGCGACGTCTACCCCGTAGAACGTCTTCCTCCCCTTATTTGACAGTAAACCGAAAATTATGGCCCCCACGGCAGCCCCTATTAGGGCTGAACCTGAGATGAGCGAAGTATAGACGGCGAAGTCAGGAGACTTGGAAGTTATCCCGAAGTCTGAGAGGACAGTGAGGAGGACTATTCCTATGGAGGACAGGTCGTACCCATCCGTGAATACCCCCATACCCGTAGTTATGAGGGACTTGGCGTGAAAAAAGGAGAATTTGCTTTCGTCCAAAGGTTTAAACGGCGACTTCATGAGTCAACAAAGTATGTAGGTTAAATAAGCATCACCCATGGAGAAAATATATTTCCGAGGAGACTATATAGAAATATATACTAAGCTGTAACGTCTTCAGAGCAACGACTCACTTCACTGTGCTAACTCTCTTGAGGTTCGAGACGTCCCTCTTCATCTCCTTACTCCTGGAGAGGAGGATTCCCAGAAACATCACTCCCATACCGGTCACACTCATGGAGTCCAGCTGAGCCTCTCCCGTCAGGACATCTAGGGCGGAGCTCAGGATCGGCACGGAGAACGCGAGTACCGTCACCTTACCTACTCTCTCTATCCTTACCATGTAGTTCCAGAGGTAAAACAGAACGCTACCTCCCAGTACAGCGGAGAAGAGTAGGTCCTCCACCATGTTGGGGTTGAATTGAACCCTGAAGTCCAGTGGGGATAGGGCTAAGAACACCAAGGAACCCAGGAGGAGTTGAGTGGTGTTCACCAACACCGGATCCAGGTCCCTCATCTTTCTGAAGTAGACAGTGAACGCTGCCCAGAAGAATGCGTTAACCACTGTGAGTATTCCACCCAGGAGGGAGAAATGACCTCTCAGTGAGAGGCCGTAAATCACTACCCCTGTGAAGCCGATCACCGCCCCCATTACCTCTAACCTCTTGGGGACCTCCCTGAGTATGATAGCTGACAGGGGTATGGCAAACAGGGGCATGGTGTAGCTGAGGACTGCTGACTCCGAGGGGGCGACCATGGTGAGTCCGTAAGCCCACAGGGCGGTACTGGTCACCGTCAGTAACGTGAGGATCACGATGTCCTTGTTTAGAATTATCCTCCTGGAGAATGGAAGGAGGACCAGACCGCCTGTGGCGTACCGCAGGGCCATGAAACTCATGGGTGAGGCGTACATGAGACCGTCCTTAGTGAACTTGTACTGTAGGGAACCCAAAATGATGTAAGGGATGAGGTACTTTAGGATCTTCATTAAGCCGATTGTCAAGGCCGTTAAAAAAAGACTATCTATGCCTTAAAGGAACAGTTCAACTTATATTCCTAGTTGATGAAAGAGAGGGGATCTTAAGTATCCGAAGTCCCTGTCCCCTCAGTCGTTAATACTTCACGCTCGGTCTGATCCAGGGAGACTCCCTTGGGCTCCCTCAACTTCAAGGTAACCAGTGAGGCTAACAGGGACAACGTCCCCAACACCACCATGGCCGTGAACACACCGTATGCTGAGACCACCGTGGGGAAGACGAAGGTGGTAGTTATTACCCCGAGCCTTCCGGCCATCACTGTGACCCCTTGAGTCAGACCTCTCAACTCTGTTGGGAAAAGTTCCACTCCCCAGAACCCCACCACGGTACCTGGACCCACCTGGCTGAACAATGAGCTCAAGCCGTACAGGCCCAGTGCCAAAAGGTAATTCGCAGAGGAGAGTTGTGTGGCGAAGATGAGGGTCATCAATCCCATGCCTAAAAACCCCACGGACTGCAACAATCTCCTCCCGACCCTGTCGTTCAACGCCGTGCTCACGACGTTGCCCGGAACGGCGAACAGCGACAGGACAAGTAGCTCGAAGATAATACCATTCATTCCTAACTTTTGGGCTATGAGGTTGGGACCGAAGAACACGGAAGCGTAGGCCGATACGTCGAAGAGGTACCAGGTTAAGGAGGCTAGGAAGAGCGTCAACAGGATACCTGAGGTCATCCTAGTCCTCAGGAGTTGAGGCAGACTCACTTTCACTCCGTACTCCCTCTCCAGTGCAGCCGTGTCCCTCTTCAGGAAAAGGAGGTATCTTGGGGTCTCCGGGAACTTCCTTCTGGACCATATTACCAGTAGTGCGGGTATTGCACCAGAGGAGAGCACTATCCTCCAGACCAAGTCACCCGGAAGACTGGAGACGGACAGGGCCACGAGGGTCGAGGCCAAGGCCCCGACGTTCCACATGAGACCTCCAGATATGGCCATAAGCTTTCCCCTGTCCTTCCTGTTGGAGTACTCAGCGTTGATCAGAGGCGAGAGGACGTAATCTGCCCCTATGCCTACGCCCAAGACGAACCTAAGTACTGATAAGGCTAAGACGTTGGGGAATAACCCTTGTAGGAGAGAGCCCAGAGTCATCATTAAGGCATCTATACCGTAGAACTTCTTCCTACCGTGCTTGACCAACTGACCGAACAGGATCGCTCCCACTATGTTGCCCGTGATTATACTTAAGAAGAGCGTCTCGGAGAGGGACGTGACGTTAGTGCCCAGACTCTTCTCCAGGAGAGAGAAGACCAACGCACCCGCGGTGAGGTCATACCCGTCCACGAAGGTGCCTGCACCTGCGAGTAGCGTGGTCTTAATGTGAAAAAGCCCTAGTTTCTTCTCGTCCAAATCTTTGAGAGGATTGAAATCCTCCATGTATATCACTATATTATTGCATTTTATAAAGATAATGTATTTAGTTTATGTAGGCTAAAGAAACTATATAGCTTATTGATGACCTCACGGTTCAGGTTCCCTGACGACCAAAGGGATGTACATCTCCTCAGGGCTGAGGCCCCCGTGAGTACCCCGATATTCCCTCTGGTCTTCGTCAGGCCAGTACTGATATATCCTGTTGTCAGTGGGTACTGCCACGTAATCCGGAACCCTCTCACCCAACATTAGGGCCTTGGCCTCATCCCTGTCGTACACTCTGAGACCGTATCCCTCGAGGATCTTCTTTGCCTCTCCCTTACCCAGTATCATGAGGTTCCTGTGATCTCCGAAGGGAGGCAAGTGGAGTGTTTCCAATAACTCCTCGTCTTTAGCTAAGTCCACGAGCCCGTCCACTTTGACGTGGCCGTGATCCGAGGTGATCACCACACTGTAATGTTTAGACAACTCGTCTGCGAGTCGGTTAGTCATCCTTACGACGTCCCTGGCAGCGTCGAGTGTTGCGGGACTGTCTGGTCCGTAGTGGTGGGACACCGTGTCCACGTAAGGCACGTAGAGGAAGAGGAATTTGGGTCTATACTTCTCCGCAACTTCAGAGGCCAACAACCACCCATCCCAAGGGGTGTAGTACTGTAGGAACTTACCATTAACCAACATCCCAGAGAACAGGTTCCTATTCACGTATTTGCTGGGGCTCAGGAAGAGGCTGTCCTCGGGGACGTAAGAGGTGACAGGTCTGACGAGTTCGGCCAAGGATCTCTTGGGCTGCTCGTCTAGATAATTAACCACCGAGCCCACGAGTTTGTCGTAAACTCTCCAGCCGTGAACTCCGTGAACTCCGGGCGGTTCTCCAGTGAACAGTGTGGTGAGAACAGTGACTGTTATGCTAGGGAACACGGTGGTTATCCTCTCAGCCTGAGTTAGGCCCGCTCTTACGGCCAACTCGTACCCTAGGCCGTCCAGCAGAATGACAGCGACTCTCTTGCCTGAGAGGGTAAGGGACCTGTTTCCAGTCCCCTCACCTTTCAAGACAGACCTCAATTCACGGGCTACGTCGAGTATGGATATACCTTCCCTTCCTGGGTAGACTAGTTTCTCCATGGGATCTCCCATGGGGTTAGGGTTATATGGATTTCCTACCTTATAATATAGAGTTCTATAGTTAAGACCGGAGGATATATATCTGTCGGGTCTTTCTGGTCGAGGACACTTTGGGATCAAGGAACCCAAGGTTGCGCTCAAGACCTAACCTCTACCTGAGAGCCTCTAGGCCCTTTCGTTGTTCAGACTTCGTTCTCCCACACGTCGCAATCACTTAGATCTTACCGGGGTGGAAAGATCGCTCTCTGCCAAATCCTCGTCCTAAACCTGGGGAGACTACCTCCGTCACTGGCCCACATAAACTATATAACTCTCGGTGTTCTATATTTTCCATATGCATTATCCTTAAATAAACATACTGAAGTTACTCGCTTATGGAAAAGTCACGTCTGAAACCGGCTAAGGTGTTTCTGGTCTCCGTGCTCGTGTTTTTTATGCTGATCTCCCTACCTATCATCCCCACGGTCCAGTCCCAGACACAAGTGACCAAGACCCCCATAAAACACGTTGTGATCATCCTCCTTGAGAATCACGCCTTCGACAGCCTGTTCGGGGTCTACCCCTTCGGTTTCCCAGAGATAGTCGACAACGTGACCCTCTCCGTAATGAGGCCTGTAAACTACATCTACAATCTCTCACTGCTAAAAACCTTGAATCAGACTAGAGGTAACGTCACGTGGGTGAACGTCCCTGTGAGGCCAGATGACTCACAGTATCTCCACCCCTATTACGCCAACACGACAGTACTCACTAACCCTCACGAAGGCTACTCGAACTACCACGAGGACTGGGACTGGGGGAAGATGGACGGCTTCGTGAATGGCTCAGGGTCCCAGTCCCTGGCTTACATATCCTACCAACAGGCCCCACTCCTGTGGGACTACGCTGAGGAATACGTGCTGTTCGACAACTTCTTCTCCCCGACGCTTTCGGTGACGGTTCCAAACAGGATAGCCTATATCACGGGTTTCCCCACCCAAGTGGAGAGCGACGCGCCTCAGTTCGGTCTGATACCCTTCAATGACAGTGTCCTGGGCCAACTCACTGGGGCTGGAGTGAGTTGGAACTGGTATGAGTACGGTTACTCCAAGGATTACCAACTGATCTCTCCCACACTTTACCTGGGCTACAACAACACTGCCCCCCTTCCCGTGAGTCTCCTCAAGGGAGCGAATCAGTACGATAATCACTACTTCGACCTCTCCACGTTCCTGGAGCAGGCGAGGAACGGTTCATTGCCCGCGGTCTCCTTCGTGATGTTGACAGGTCCCATGGGTTACGACAACCACATACCGGGATTAGACATGCATCCGCCCTATAACACCACTCTGGCCATGTTGACGCTTGACGAGATAGTGAACTCCGTCATGTTGGGTAAAGATTGGAACAGTTCAGCGATATTCATCACCTTCGACGAAGGGGGAGGTTACTACGATCCCGTCCCTCCGCCCATAGTACAAGGTTACGGTTTAGCCAACGCACCTACCCTAAGCAAGGTGGGCATGCAGGGGTACTTCACCCTAGGTCAGAGGATACCGCTCCTGGTAATATCTCCCTACGCCAAGGAAGGATACGTGGACAACTACACGAGCTCCGGTTACTCCATCCTGGCCTTCATCGACTGGAACTGGGGACTTCCCTATCTAAACCCCATAGTGAAGGAGTTCGGTTACCAGGGAATACTTGACGCGTTCAACTTCTCCTCCCCTAGGGCCCCCTTACCCTTAACACCGAAGAACTGGACCTATCCGGTTCCCCTCCAATACCCCATACACTACGGGTACGTAGCTACCATAAACAACAACTACACCACCTACCAGGAACTATACCAAATGATGAAGATGGGTAACTATTCCCTCCCCCCACAGTTCACCGAGGGTAACGTCAACGTCATGGGAGCGTCGGGATCGGGAGTTCAGGGCTCAGGATATAGTCCTACAATAATCTACGTGAGTTTGATAGTGGGAGTGATCGTAGCTACAGCGGTATTTATCCTGAGGAGAAAGTAAATTCTTTTTTCTTCAGTAGTCACCGCTTTCGGTTGCTTCAATTTTTATCGAAATTCTCGTAAAGCTTTTTTCGCCTTAACCTACAATTTTGAATTAAATTAACTCAACCAGCTCAGCGTCTGAGAAAATTGAACGACTCCGTAAAGCAAGTGGTACAGATTTTTCCCTTAAATTCCCCTTCGATTAAGTGGAAATCTTATGCTGTCTCTTTCAAGCCTCAACTCCTTCCGGCCCTTCTGTTCGTGAGATCTCCAGCCAGGAATTTCC